>Ga0160445_100287_pt1 | contig 32890 bp, 25 predicted proteins | sample HID1972M_E1MG_FD_108215 | JGI IMG/M metagenome (GOLD analysis project Ga0160445, IMG submission 108215) | Enriched pill bug-associated microbial communities from UW Madison campus, WI, USA - HID1972M_E1 MG | ecosystem: Host-associated > Arthropoda: Insects > Digestive system > Unclassified ... | reverse complement strand
CTGAAAAGCACCGCTGGAATAAATTTCCAGTTCCTGCAGCAATGAAAAAAGTATATCTGCGATCTCCCAGAACCTGTGATTTAGGTTCAAGCATGGCACAATCCTGAATAGTATTGAAATCAGATCTTCCATAGAGTCCAACAACACTATTTGCATAATATCTACCTGTCACATTTCTTACCCAACAGTTTTCTGCACCTATTAAATGAATAGCGTTCCAAACGTGAAGTTCATCTTCATCACTTATATAATTTGATTCCAGTCGCAAGTTCTCAATTCCGGAATTAGAGATGCGGTTTAGATAGGATATTTTAACAATTTTACCACCTCCTTCAGAACTTTTTATTTGATCATCCATCGGAATATCCAAATAGACCATATTCCCTTGGATATTAGAGATTACCCTCGTATGTCCAATTTGATATTGATCGGGTGTCCATCCAAATTGTCGCATACTCAATTCATCTATCCAACTATCGTTCGTAGTTTTAACTACTGAAATAGTGTCTCCTACGTTAAAACCAGGATTGTTACTGATTTCGAAAGAAGTAGCAGCTACTTTTACAAAGTCCGTTTGTATAGCAGATTCAATGCTATAGTTTAATTGAGATAAGCCCTGTATAATTATTGATGCCTGCGCTTTTCTTTTTGCTACCTGCGCCGGAATCTCTTTACTCGTTGAACGGGTATCCATGATAACAGTTCCATCAGTTCCCTGTCCTTCTCCCCGAAGTACAATTCCACTTGCCTGTATCAGAAGGGTATTATTTATACGATAAGTACCCGCTTTTAATAAAATAGCACCTCTAAAGCCATTGTTTAAAGGTTCTTTTGATAGTTCATTAATAGCATTTTGGATATTTGTAAAATCTTTGCCTTCTTCTGGTGACAGAACTTTTACTTCTTTTACAAAAGGAATAGGAGATTCGCTTCGTTTATAGCCGGCATAAGAAAAGTCGGGTATGTTTTCCTGCTTATAATCAATATGTACAATAGGAGTAGTTTCCAGCTTGTCTTTTTTACAGGAAAATAGACACAGCAAAAAGAAAACTATAGCTAGTTTCTTATATTTTAACATGAAAAATCAGTAAAGGTTTGTTTTAAGCATGGTAAAGATATACTTTTGTTATTGTTCTTGCAAATGTGATTAGACCTAAATAAATGGCTAAGAAATTCAATTTTATATATCCCATATTTATTATTTTATTCTTATATATTCCTATAAATCAATCCTTAGCGCAAATTCGTTATTCTGTTAATGCTGAATATTTGATTCCTTTAGGTGATTTAAGAAATAACTATATTTCCGGAGTCAATGCCGGTTTAGGCTTAAAGTATATTGTTAACGAACAATATGATGCGACGTTTAATACCGGCTACACCTATGTGCAAGGTAAAAACGTTGAGGATGAATATTTTATATACAAGGTTCGTCCCATTGCAGGAGTTCCTCTAGGCTTAGGGCTTCGCTTTAAACCGGATAATTTGTTTTTTATTCAAGCTTCCGGAGGACCGGTACTTGTTATGAAACCTGAAAGTGCTTTTGGTATGCATTATTCTGCCGGTGCAGGAATCCAATATAAGAAGATTGAATTTCAAGTCAGGTTAATGCAATGGAATAGACCTGAAATCGCTAACTTCGCGGGATTTCAATTATCATTTGTATTTTGAAAACCTAAGTGTTAAGCATACATGTTTCAAGTATCTGTAATAATACCTGTTTATAATGCTGTAAATTTTATTGAGAAAGCTGTTGAATCTGTTGTTCATCAGCATGGAGTAGGTGAAATACTCCTGGTCGATGACGCCTACCCTGATGGCGCCTTAGACCTATGCAAAAAATTGGAAAGTAAATATTCTATTGTAAAGCTACTTCAACATCCGAATGGTGAGAATAGAGGAGCAGGTGCCAGTCGTAACTTAGGTATTGAAAAGGCTCAATTTGATTACATCGCTTTTCTAGATGCTGATGACTCTTATCTGCCAAACAGATTCAATATTACAGAGCAGCGTTTTAATAAATTCCCCAATGTAGATGGTGTTTATGAACCCGTCGGTACACGATATGAAAATGAGAAGGCGAGAATAGGTTTCTGTAATTGGAAAAAGATAACATCAGAAATGTCTGATAGCTACCTCACATATCCGTCAATAGAATCGCAGGGCCATTTGTTTTTTGAAGATTTAATCTCAGGATTATCCTCTTATCCTCATTTGAATGGTATTACAATAAAAAAGTCGCTGTTTAATAAGACCGGATATTTTGATACTTCCTTAAAACTTCATCAGGATACTGAGTTAATAATTCGTTTAGTTTATTCAGGTTATTTTATTCCGGGAGATCGGAAACATGTTGTAGCTGTTAGATTCGTGCATTCAGAAAACAGAATAGCACATTTAAATTATACTTCCCGTTATCAATTAACACAAAAACTTTTAAATTGGGGTATCAGTAATAATATTCCAAATAAGTATATCAGAATAATTAAGAAAAAAAATATCATTGCTAAAACTCGTCATATTTTCAATTCAAACAATATTTTAGTAAGATTTATCTGTAGTATCCTTTATCGTTTATAAATGAAAATAGTTTATGTAGCTCAATCTTTTGTACCCTCCCGGAGAGCAAATAGCATTCATGTAATGAATATATGTTCTGTTTTAGCCAAAATGGGGCATGAGGTTACAATTTTATTACCAAAGATGGAAAATGATGAAAATCAATCTAAGATATTTGAGTTTTATGGATTGGAGCCGGATTTCAAAATTGAGAAGCTTTCTTTTCCAGCCATTAAAGGTAAAACGATCTATTTTTCATTTGCTATTTATAAGACTTTAAGAAGAATTAAACCAGATTATGTAATTGGGAGATTTTTAAATGGTTGTTTTATCTCATCTGCAATGGGTATTCCCACAACTTTTGATTCACATGGACCTATATGGGATAATGGCCGGTTCACAACCTGGCTTTTTAAGAAAATGCTGAATCAAAAGGCATTAAAGAAAATAACCCTGAACTCAAATGCACTGAAAGAAATATATCTGAAATCGGGTATATTCAGAGGGTCGAGGTTTGATACGAAGAACTTAATAGTAGCACACAATGGTGCAAATACGTATGATTTAAATGAAAAAGCAATTTTACCGGGCAGGCAGGATAAACTAAAAGTAGGATATTTCGGCCACTTATATGCAGGCAGGGGAATAGAGATTATTATAGAACTGGCAAAAAGAATTCCAGAGATTGATTTTTATATTACAGGAGGTGAAGACAAAGATATTGAGTATTGGAAAAGTAAAGTTCAATATGAAAATCTTTATTTTCTGGGTTATGTTCCGTTTGCCAATGTTTATAAGTATCGTAATTCATGTGATATCCTATTGGCACCCTACCAAAAAGTGGTTTCACCCGGTGAAATTACTGGGGACCAGGGGCCGTATATGAATCCTATAAAATATCTTGAATACATGAGCAGTAAGAAAGCTATTGTAGCCTCTGATCTGCCATCTACAAGAGAGGTTTTAAACGAAAAGAATGCTATTTTAGTAGAATATAATAATGCGGATCAATGGGAGAAGGCTGTACGTACATTAATCAAAAGTCCTGCTTTAAGTCATCAGTTAGCTGAAAAGGCCTATCAGGATTTTGAAAAACAATTTACGTGGAAAATACGTGCAGAACGATTAATTGAAGGAACAATAAGATAATAAATTAAGAAATATGGATAGAATATCATTCAAAGAGTTAACAGAACAAATCCTTAAGGGTAAGTATTTGCTTATTTCCTGCATGGTTTTTTCCTTGTTAATTGGGCTTTTTGTGTACATAATTACACCAAAAGAATACGCCAGCTCCATTGAGTTTATATTGGCTAATAGTGAAGAACAATCAAATCAATCCCGTTTAGGCTCTTTAGCATCTTTAGCGGGAATTAGTACAAGTTCATCTGCCGGTATACCTGAAACTGCTTATGAATTTATTCTTTCAAGTACTAATTTTTTATCCGATGTTGTGGCAGAAAAAATAGAATTTGAAGGCGATTCTATTTTTATATCCAATTATCTGACCCAGCGGATGATCCTTGGCTTTAAAAATGAACTAAGCTCTTTATCCAGCGATAATAATGCTAAAGTTCAATATACCAATGTTATTGATTCAACTAATTCTGTAAAGATCTCAAGACTTTCCCCGGGTAATTTGCCTGTATTAAAATTAAGCGGAGAAATTGCAAGAGGGGTAAGTATTCTCCGAAATAGTATTGAATTTAGCCGTGAATCACAAAAACCAATTGTTCTTACGGTAAAACTTCAGGATCCTGAAGCCAGTGCAAATGTAGCAAGAGTAGTACTTCAAAAGCTGGAAGAATATATTAATCTTTATCGCAGAGAAAATAAAATTGATAATACTGCTTTCTTAAAAGAAGAATTAGAGAAATCAAGGCAAGAGCTTTACAAGCTTCAAAACTCACTTGCAGCTGCTCAGGATCGTAATATTAACGCAAATAAAGCCATTGCTAATTTAGAGGTAGAAAGATTAAATTTAAGGTATTCTCAAGCTCGCAGTACCTATTCCGGACTACTGGCCCAATTGGATAATTCGGAGATGCAAGTTGAGAACCAGCGTCCTTTATTTGTAATAATTGAAGCACCGATAGAACTTAATGTTGATGCTGAGACTGCACCACGCTTAGTGGTTTATGTGATCTTGTCGATCATATTAGGTCTCTTTTTATCTTTGGCTATTGTCTTTATAAAAGGTTTTTTTAGAAGAAATCTGTAGAAATGATCGGAGAGACTACTTTTTGGAAAAGAACGAAATTAAGCCATATCTTACTGCTGCTTTTTTTTATATTTTCTGTCACATTCATATTTCTCCCATTAAACTCGAGCCGCATTACATTATTAGTATGTTTTACAATTCTTTTAGTTTTAAAGAGGAGAGAATTAATCTTCTATTTTGATAAAAGTGCGTTTAATGTATTTTTTATTTTAGTTATTTATGCGCTTTATACCACAGTCATTACATTGTTTAGCGGTGGCAATAATATGGCAAATCTATTCAGTGTTATACTCCTGCTATTTCAGATCGCAGGCGGTGCTTATCTATTGTCTGTTTTTTTTATAAAAGAAGATTTAAATCAGCTGTTTTTCTTATTGCTCCTCATTTTAGGTATTCAAAGCGTTCTTATATTTCTGAATTTTATTTTCCCGGCATATAGAGAGTTTATGTTTATAATTATGCCGTTAGGAGGTAATATAACTGAAGATAATTTCACTTCGGTTTTTCGTACCAGGGGACTGATGCAATCTTCCGGAGCATCTATATCAGCTTATTTGGCTACAGGTTTACTTATGGGTGTATATTTCCTGACATCATTTAATCTCTCCAAGATAGATAAAAGGCTTGTGTTTTCCTGTTTAATATGGATTCTGATTGGAATAGTTTTTACCGGAAGAACCGGTTTTATAATGGTTCCTGTTGCCTTTTTAGCATACTACATTTTATTATACATAAATGGAAAATTCACTCTCAAAAGCATTCTTCTTTTAATATATCTTCCTGTCGGTGCTATTTCCTTTTATTTCTTGATTAAAGAAGCTTATCTGTTTTTGCAACCAGATGGAGTACTTGTAATAAGAGCATGGGAAAGTTGGGCCTTTGATCAGTTTTTAGATAACTTTAACGGTAGTTCTGATAAGCCAAATACATTAGCTACTTTACAGTCCTATGTTTTTTTTCCTGACGACGATATACATTTACTATTCGGAGATCCTTTAAGCTGGGGAGTAATTCGGACAGATATTGGCTATATCCGAATGATCTATGCGGTGGGCGTTATAGGCGCAATCTTATTCTATGCAGGTGTTATACGTTTGTATTTTTATGTAATGTCACATGCAAAAACATTATCACTTCAAGTGTTTTGTGCCTTTCTGTTGTTATGGCAATTGATTATAGAATATAAGGAACCTATGTTTTCTCATTTTTATTTTACTTCAACCATAGCTTTAATGGTATTCTTTAATATGAAAGAGGTAAAAGCTTAATTGGCATGGTTTTTTAGCCATATCTTTAATTTAATGTCTTAAATTTTTATTATGTTCATATTTTCAAAATTATTCAAGCTGTTATCCATTTTTTTTGTCATGCTTTTCAGCTTGAATGCATGTTCTGCTCAGGTTCTGAATAAGTTAAGAATAAAGCATGCTGAAGTTTCTCCTGCCCCTAATTATGTAAAAAGCGGGCAAACCAGGGATCCGCTTGTTTTAATCGATGGGAAACTGGCAAGCCACAAAATTTTATGGTTAGATAATAATACGTTAGGCTGGCGAAATTATGGCCAGATAACCATAGATCTTGAATTACAAGAAACCTCATTAATATCCCAGATTATTTTGCATACAGCAAAAAATGGAGCTGCAGGAGTATACCTGCCTCTCAATATTAATATTTTTACCAGTCTGAATGGGAAAGATTATACCCACTCTGGTGATATCAGCGGATACGATGAAAGCCCCGTAAATACATATAAGGCTGTTGAATTACAAAAAGACAATATTGACGCTAACGCGAAATATATCAGGTTAGTTGTCAATCCTCAGGGAAGATTATTCTTTACAGATGAGATAACAGTTATTGGAAAAGGTAAATCATTGATTTCAAAGCAATCTAATACATTAACGACTAAGCAAATTCAGGATATTATTGCAAAAAATAAATCAGCTGAAATTAACCGCAGAGCATTAATTGAGAAATTAGGCTCTGAGAAAGGAAGTGTTGCAATCGTAAACCAACTTAAAACAAAGATTTTAAATGAAGGAAATTTAGCCGATCAAAAAACGTATCAGCAATATCAGTCTTTAGTTTCCAGTTTGTCAGTTTCAAAGAAAACAGATGCAGGGCTTAACATTTCAGTTCTGTCTTCGCCATGGGGTAAAGGCAAACCCGAAGGCAAGAGTAAGTCTATAGTTGTACCAACAAACCTGACACAATACATTGCTGTACAAATTGTGAATAATCAAAATGAAAAATTCTCCGGCTCATATTCGCTTCAGGGAGTTAATAATCTTGTAGCTACGGTATACGAAACTCAGGAAGTTAAGACCCGAAGTTCAAAAAATATTGAGGATGTATTAAATCCCATTACCATTAACAGCCAGTTAGAATTCAATCCAGGAGAAAAAAAGACACTCATTCTTGCTTTAGAATCAAGTCAGGAAACGAAATCAACCATTAAGTTTGCATTTAAAGGAATAAATAATAACGAGTTAATAATCGATTATCAGTCGGTTAATTTAGGAATTGATAAGAATTATCAGAATTCACTGGCATTGAATGTATCTGTCTGGCCTTATTATACCTATCCTTTTTTCAAGGGAAGAGAACAGCAGATCAAACAAGATCTAATTAATCACTATTCTAATGTTTTCGTTATTCCTCCATGGATTCTAAAGCCTAATAATATCACAACTGATCATAGTACTTTAAAAAATTACCTTAAGAATTATCATGCAGGAGATAAGGTGATGTTATTCTTGAATCATAGAGGCTATGTTAATAGTCCAGGAAATTTTATGCAAGTTTCCTGGCAAAAGAAATATCTAACCTGGTATGATACGGTTCTGAAAATATTGAAAGAGAATAACATCAGCGACCAGAATATTTATTTATATCCTTTTGATGAGGTAAAAGAAAAAGAGATCCCATTATTTAAGTCTTTTGTGGCATGGATAAAGAAAGAACGTCCTCAATCAAAGATCTATACAACTGTCTTTTATCCGGATCTCCTTCCACAGATTCAGCCCTTGACAGATGTTTACCAGTTATTAATCTCCGAAGCTGATCTGAAGGCTGTCAGCCCAACTAAAGGGAAAGATCTCTGGATATATGATATTATGGATGACTCCAAAGATCAGGATCCTTATTCACGCTATCGTTTGTTAGCCTGGAAAGCCTTCCAATATAAAGCAAATGGCATTGGGTTCTGGAACTATGCGGAGCAGTTTGGAAATTCCGTATGGGATGATTTTGATGGTGACAAAGGAGATTATAACGTGGTTTATGACAAGGGTAATACCATCATACCAAGCAGAAGATGGGAAGCATTTAAACAAGGAGTAGAAGATTATTTTATCCTTAGTAAATATCAGCAGAAATTTGGTCAGGAAGCTACCCAAAAGCTGGTTTTGCAAATACTTTCCATGCCAAACAATCAGGAAAAGGCTGAAGAGGTACGGATGATGATGATAAAGCAGCTTAGTAAATAGTAATATATTAAACATTTTGTTTCTTATATTAATTAAATAGTATTTTTGCCAATATGTGTGGAATATTCCTAATCAACACTCCTTTTGAAGAAGATAAGATCGCAATTTGGATGATACTATGAAAATACTTTGTGTTATAGATAGCCTTGGTTCCGGTGGCGCACAAAAGCAATTAGTTGAATTAGCAAAGGGGTTTCAAGAGTGCGGCCATGATGTATCTTTTCTTACTTATCATAAGATTGACTTTTTTAAAGAAGAATTAATTCAACGTGATATAATTGTCCATTGCATCCAAGACTCTAATTATTTAAAGCGTCTATGGAAAATGCGGTCTTTTATTCGTAAAGGAAAGTATGATGCAGTATTGTCATTTTTAGAAGCTTCGAGCTTTATTTGTGAATTGGCTGGTCTCCCTTTTAGAAAATGGAAGCTGATTGTCGGAGAAAGGAGTGCTAACCCAAATATTACTAAATCGTTTAAGCTTAAATTCTACAGATGGTTCCATTTGCTTTCAGATTTTGTCGTTTCAAATTCTTATAGAAATAGAGATATCGTTAAAGGAATTAATAGTTTGATTCCGTCGAAAAAATTAAAGGTTATTTATAATTTAGTCGATAGTAGAAATGATAATCCGAATCATATTCAACCTATTAATAAACTAGAAAGGGAAAAGCTGGTTTTACTTATCGCAGCCAGCCAGCGTGAGGTAAAGAATCTAAACGGGCTTATTGAGGCCGTAAATGTTCTTACTGAAAGTGAAAAAAACAAACTTAGTATTCATTGGTATGGTGATGTGGGCGATTCATCGTTTAACAAAGCTCTGGTTAAAATTCAGAACTATAATTTAGAAGATATTTTTGTTTTTAATACAGCTACGCTTGATATTAAAAGCAAAATGTTAGCTGCAGATGTAATTGGTTTATTTAGTCTTTATGAAGGTTTCCCGAATACAATTTGTGAAGCAATGTCATTGGGAAAACCAGTAATTTGTTCTTCTGTATCGGATATACCTTTGATAATTAAGGATGGTAGGTATTTGTGTGATCCAAATAAAACAGATGAAATTGTTAAAGTTTTATCCTATGTTCTTAAATTAAACTCTACAGAACTAGAAGCAATAGGAAAGACAAATAAAGAAATTGCTGACTCTTTATTTAATAAAGAACAAATAATATCTCAATATTTGAATTTAATGCAATAGAGATGAAACTTTTATTTCAATACAGTTGCCTAATCATTGGGAGAATACCGCCGCCTATTGGAGGAGTGACCATACATGTCCAGAGGTTGATTGATACACTAAATAGTACCGGGTTTAAATATAGATTTATTGAATTAAATACCAGGAATTTACCGAAAATCATAATTAATTTATTCAGATATAAGTGTTTTCATTTACACTCATCAAATGTCTATTTACAGTTTTTTTTTAGTTTACTCAGTAAGGTATTTATTAGAAATTCGATTATTACATATCATGGTGATTTAGATAGATATGTCGCATTCAAAAATAAACTTGTTCTTTTATCAGTTAAGTTGTGTAAATATCCGATAGTTTTAAATGAAAATAGCTTAAAGATAGCATCGATCCACAATAAAAAATCAAAGAAAATTTCTTCTTTTATTCCTCCGATAAATGAAAAGCTACTTTCAGAAGAAACTATAAATAAAATAAATAAACTCAAGTCACATTCTTTTAAAGTTTTTGCTACAAATGCTTATGGGTTTACTTATGATAAGAATAATATTGAAATTTATGGTGTATTAGATTTAATAGATGTGTTTAATAACAATAACGATTTTTCATTAATTATATCAGATCCTTCCGGAGAGTATAACAAATATATTATAGAAAATAAATTACATGTAAATCAGAACATCTTGATTCTAAGTTATCATCATTCTTTTTGTGAAGTATTAAAATTAAGTGATGCAAGTATTCGTAACACGTCAACTGATGGTGATTCTTTATCTATAAAAGAATCACTTTACTATAATAAACTTACCTTCGCTACTAATGTAGTAAGTAGAAATAATGGTGTAATAACATACAAAAGGGGAGATTACAATATTTTATTTCAAAACGTTGAATCACCTGTAGTAGATAAAAATAAACTTAATGGCTCAGTTGAACTAATCAAATTGTATAATAGAATTATTAATGAAACAAATCATACAATCCTTTAAAACAGGAGAAACTATATTAGAAGATATTCCAGCCCCGCAAGTTTCTCGCGGTTGTGTTTTAATCAAAACCACTAGAAGTTTAGTTTCATTGGGAACGGAACGCATGCTTGTTGAATTTGGAAAATCAAACCTAATTTCCAAAGCCCGTCAGCAGCCTGATAAAGTAAAACAAGTTTTAGATAAAATTAAAACCGAAGGCTTAATGCCAACGCTCGAAGCAGTTTTTAATAAACTTGGAGAACCTCTTCCTCTTGGTTATTGCAATGTAGGGAAAGTTGTTGCTGTGGGTGAAGGTGTAAGTGAATTTAATGTGGGCGATCGTGTGGCTTCTAATGGAAATCATGCGGAATATGTGAATATTCCTAAAAATTTAGTTGCTCATATTCCGGAAAATGTATCAGATGAAGAAGCTGCTTTTACTGTAGTAGGTTCAATAGGATTGCAAGGTATTCGTTTATGTAATCCAACATTTGGCGAAACGATAGTAGTAATTGGCTTAGGCTTGATCGGTCTGTTAACTGCAGAGCTTTTACTTGCAAATGGTTGCCGCGTTATTGGAGTTGATCTTGACTCTAGAAAGCTTGAATTAGCCAAGGCAAAAGGTATTATTGGAATCAATCCGAGAGAAGGAGATGATATTATTAAAACCGTTCTCGGGTTAACAAATAATATTGGGGCAGATGCGGTGATAATCACCGCTTCAGCAAAGAATAATGAAATTATTTCTCAAGCTGCTCAAATGAGTAGAAAGAAGGGAAGAATTGTTTTGGTGGGAGTCGTCGGTTTAGATATTAGCAGAGCTGAATTCTATGAAAAAGAGTTGTCTTTTCAAGTGTCTTGTTCCTACGGTCCTGGGAGGTATGACGAAGATTATGAGAAAAAAGGAATTGACTATCCTCTTCCTTTTGTACGCTGGACAGAGAAAAGAAATTTTGAGGCTGTATTACAAGCTCTTTCTTCCGGGAAACTTGAAGTTAAATCGCTGATTACAGAACGAGTCACTTTAAGTAATTATGAAAATATTTATGATAATATTAGCAGCCAGGCTTCAATTGCTTCTATCTTAGAATATCCTCTTGAAGGCGACTCGTCAAATACAGTTATAATAAATTCAAATAAGTTTGAAAAAGGAAAGAGTCGAGTGGGGATAATAGGAGCAGGTAACTTTACAAAGATGACTATGTTGCCAGCTTTAAAGGGTACCAATGCCAACCTGGTGTCTATAGCAAGTGCTAGTGGAGTTAGTGGTACTGCGATGGCAAAGAAATATGGAATTGCTAAAAGCACGACTGATTTTCAAGAAATATTAAAAGATGATACCATTGATTTAATACTAATTACTACACGCCATAATCAGCATGCAAATATGGTGTTGGAAGGTTTACAAAATGGTAAAAATATTTTTGTTGAAAAGCCATTAGCCTTAAATGAAAATGAGCTTGTAGATATTATTAAAGCATACAATGGTTCAAAAACATTGACTGTTGGTTTTAATAGGAGGTTCTCTCCTCATATCCAAAAGATAAAACAATTAGTTGGTAATGCCCCAATGAATGTGATTGCCACAATGAATGCCGGTTATATTCCAGCAAACGTTTGGGTTCATGATATGAAAGTAGGAGGAGGCCGTATAATAGGTGAGGCTTGCCACTTTATAGATTTGATTACTTACTTAACAGGAAGCAAAGTGAAGTCAGTATGCATGAATGCAATGGGGCCTAATCCTCAGGAGAATACAGATAATGCATCTATCCTTTTAGAGTATGAAAACGGTAGTACCGGTGTAATCAACTATTTCTCGAATGGATCAAAAGCGTATTCAAAAGAACGGGTAGAGGTTTATTCTCAAGATAGAACTGCTATCATGGATAATTTTAGGGTAACAAGAGGTTACGGTTTTAAAGGTTTCTCTAAATTAAAAACCAGGCTTGATAAAGGACATAAAGAACAATTTAAGCTATTAGTAGAACGAACAATAAATGGAGGTGAGACCTTAATTCCTTTTGATGAAATCATCAATACAACAAAAGCAAGCTTTGCAGCCATTGAAAGTTTGAAAGAGCGAAAGTGGATTAGTTTATAATTACTAACGATAGACTACAAGATACATATTATGTTAATAACAATCATAGCAGGCGCACGCCCGAATTTCATGAAAGTTGCACCTATTATCCATGCAATTCAAAAATCTAAAGAAGAAGGAAACAACATCGATTTCCGTTTAATTCATACCGGTCAGCACTATGATAAAAAAATGTCGGGAGATTTCTTTGAACAGCTAGAGATCCCTGAACCTCATGCTAACTTAGAAGCAGGAGGAGGAACTCAGGCTGAGCAAACAGGAGCGATCATGATTCGCTTTGAAAAAGAACTTCAAGAAAATCCTACTGATTTAGTACTTGTAGTAGGAGATGTAACTTCAACAATGGCTTGTGCAGTTACTGCCCAGAAGATGAATACTAAAGTTGCTCACGTAGAAGCAGGTATTCGCTCAGGAGATTGGACAATGCCCGAAGAGATCAACCGCTTAATAACAGATAGCATTACAAATTACTTTTTCACCACTTCTGAAGTTGCAAATGAAAACCTCAGGAGAAATGGAATAGAAGAAGAGCGTATTTTCTTTGTTGGAAACACGATGATAGATACTTTGCTTAAACAAATGCCTCGTTTTAAACAGCCAGAAGTATGGACTGAACTTGGGCTGAAAGAAAAGGAGTATATCGTAATGACTTTGCATCGGCCTGCTAATGTGGATCAAGAGGCTAAATTAAAAGAGTTGATGCACGAAATTATTGCAAATTCACAAGATCTTCCTCTTATATTTCCAGTGCATCCTCGTACGGCTAAAATCTTGAATGGCTTAGGTGTAGCAGATCCTCGTTTGCACATGATTGAACCTTTAAGTTATTTGGAGTTTAATTATTTGGTGGAGCGTGCAAAAGCTATAATTACCGATTCAGGAGGCATTACAGAAGAGGCTTCCGTTATGAACATACCTTGTATGACTTTACGAAATAATACAGAACGTCCTGAAACTATTGAACTAGGAAGCAATGAACTTTTAGGGACAAATCCGAAGGCGATACAACCTGCGATGGAGAAATTATTTGAAGGTAATTGGAAACAAACACAAGAAATTCCGATGTGGGACGGACATTGTGCGAAACGTATTGTAGAACATTTATTAAATAATGTACCATTTCAGGAATTATGAGAGTTGTAATTTTAAAAGGGGATAGTCCAAGACACGATTATTTCGCTCAAAGATTATTAGAAATCAAAGATATAGAGTTTTTGGTAATTTCTCCCAAGCGCCTGAGTAGTGATAGATTAGGTAAAATGATTAGAAAATCTCCTAAAACATTTTTGAATAGACTAACTAAGTATATTGTCTATTCTATTTTGCAATGGGATAGAAAAGAAAGTCTTTTTTTTGGCAAAGGCGAGATTAAAGAAGAGATAATCGTTGATAATATCAATAGCGACTCTACTTTTAATTTAATAAAAGACTTTAAATCAGAATTAATTGTCGCATTTGGAATTCCTATTGTATCAAATAGAATAATTGAATTACCACGATTTAAATCCATAAATCTACACGGAGGCATATCTCCTGAATACAAGGGTGGAAACACTATATTCTGGCCTTTATTTGAATCTAAACCTGATTTAGCTGGTGCTACAATTCATTATATGGTAAAAAAGGTAGATAGTGGTAAAGTAATTTCCAAAATTTATCCTGATATAAACCCCAATGATTCTGAATTATCTGTTTCTTGCAAAACTTTTAAATATGCTTCTGCAGAAATGGTTCAAGTTGTTGAATGGATAAAAAAAAATAGGAAATTGATTGATGGAATCGAACAAACAAGTAAGGGAAGGCTATATTTAGCTAAACACAGGACTTTAATTAAAGACTTTTTAGGTATTTTTAAGATAAAGAAGAATTTAAAAGGAATAAATTTACCTTATAGAATAGAAAGATACTATTAATATGACAATATTTAAATTGTTTTATACAATTAAGAACCTTAAATATATTCAAATCATCTATAGGTTAAAATATCTTATAAAACGTAAATTAGTCGAAAAAAACGGTGCAAAGCTCTATAACCGGTATAAGAATAAAATAGATAATGACTATTTAGCCCTTAATTATGATAAACGTTTTATTCTAAATTTAAGAAAGCACTATAATGCTGACATAGATGAGCTATTAGAAAATAAGATTGTTTTTCTTAATAAGAAAATAGAATTCGGAGAAAAAATTGATTGGCATCTGGAAGAGCTGAATAAGGGAACCAGATTGTGGAAATTGAATTTAAACTATCATGAGTTCCTTATCGATATTGCTAAGAAATATTTAATAGATAGAGATCCAAAATATCTGAATTTTATTGTAAAAACGATAAAAGATTGGTTCGAAAATAATCCTCTGGGAACTAAGGATTATGGAAAAGATAATTGGAACTCTTATGCAATTTCTTTGAGATTGGTCTCGTGGATTAAAGTCCTTTATATTATTAAGGATAATCTGCCCAAATCAACATTACATGATATTCTGGAATTGTTAAAGATTCAAGCATATTTTTTATATGATAATTTAGAATTCGATATCCTCGGTAATCATTTAATTAAAAACTGGAAAGCCTTAACGTGGTATGCTGTTTTATTTAATGATAAAAGATTTAAGAGAAAGGCAAATATAATATTTAAAAAGTACGTATTGCCCCAGTTTAGTGAGAGTGGTATGCATGAAGAGCTTTCGCCAATGTATGCAGGCATTATACTTGAAGATTTATTAGAAGTTTTTATTTTTGAAAGGGAAAATGAGAAGCTTGGAAGATTGATTCAAAAGCAATTCAGTTGTTTGAATTTTCTTGTTTCAGATAATCAGTATACATTTTTTAATGATAGCGTTAATTTTAATGGTGTTCAACCTAAAGATCTTGAAATTCTTTATGATAAAATTTTCGAGACACATAAAAAGACATTATTAAATACAGGACATTTCAGATTTGATGGTTTTATCGGTTTTAAAAATGCAAAGGAACAGTTAATTTTTGATGCTGGTCCGATAGTTTTGGGTAACCAGCCTGGTCATGTCCAATGTGATGCTTTAAGCTTTGAATATTTTAGAGACAATCAGAAGATATTTACAAATTCTGGTACATTTGAATATAATGGAGGAAGCAGACGAGCATACAGTCGTTCAACAGAAGCACATAACACATTGAAGTATGGAGGTTTTGATCAATCAGAGATCTGGGGTTCTTTTAGGGTTGCAAGACGCGCAAAAGTAGATTATGAAATACTAGATCTTTCTGAGAGATCTGTCAAGGTAAATGGAAGGTTGCGAGGTTTTGACTTTTCAAAAAACATCATTCATCGCCGTAATCTTGAAAAAACGGAAAACAAAATAAAAATTCAGGATAAAATAGTCACGAATAATAAACTAGCGGACAATTCTTATGTTTATTTTCATTTAACTCCTGATTTTAATTATCAGAAGATTAATGAAAATACAGCTTGGGTATTGAATAATAATTCTAAAATAGCAATTATAAAAACGACCTTTCCTTTTTCAATAATATATTCTGAATATTATTCTGAATTCGGCAAAGTTGAGAAAAAAAACAGCTTAAAAATTGGGGCGATTCCACCCAACGAAACTTGTCTTACTGAAATAAAATTTGAAAATGAATAAAAGAATTTACTTGACTTTCGATATTGAAACAATAGTAACCGGATATAGTTATAATCCAACTTATTGGTCAAGTGTCTATTTAGGTGGAATGTATATTGCACATGAGCTTCAGAAAAGAAATCTTAAAGGAACTTTTTATATTAGTCTATCTCCGAAAGCTAAAGGAATTGCCTATAAGGATTATGTGGAATGCTTGAATATGCTAATAGAAAGCTTAAAGAGTTATCCAAATATTAAAATAGAGCCGCATATTCATGCGTTCAACCTGCCTTTAAATTTTGAGTGTAAACGCGATGAATTTTCGGAATATAGCTATGATCAACAAGTTATCATGTTAAATTGGGCACGCAGTTTTTTTAAAGAACGTGGAATAGATGTTCAGAATTTCCGTCCTGGAGGGTATAATGTTAATGAAAGTTATTATAATTCTTTGAAACAAACAGGCTTTAAAACAAGTTCAGTTTTATTAAAGAATGATGAGCCTAACATAGATTTGATGACTAATAAAATAAGCCAGTCAGATCCTGTTATAAAAGAGAATGGAATAATTGAATATCCGGTTACTTCCGTGCTTATAAAGTCTATAAAAGGTAAAAAGGAAGTTGTCAATTTGTCCCCAGATTTTTTTACTCTTGAATCGATGAGTCCCTTTATTAAAGAACTAGAATATGTCAATATAAATTTTCATAGCTTTTCTGTCTTTTTGAATAGGATGACGAGAGAGAATCATTCAAACCAGTTCAAAAACAATTTGAATTTCTTCTTTATAGAAAGGTTCTTAAATAAACTACTTAAAAAACGCTCTATTGAAACCATCAATACTGATACAATTTTCAGAAAGGAGTTTGTAAAATGGGTTGATTTTATTGAAAACAACAGTTATGATACGTACTTTATTGGAGAATAGATATAATTATAAATAATTGTTTACTTTGAAGAAGATCCTATACTTGTCTTTTTATTTTGAACCTGATTTATGCGCAGGCTCTTTCCGCAATTCACCACTTGTTAAAGAATTGGCGAAGCAGGTGGATGGTGAAGCAGAAATTGATGTAATTACTACTTTGCCCAATCGCTATAGTACATTTGAAGCAGATGCTCCAGAATTTGAAAATAGAGGCAATTATACAATTTATCGTATCGCCATTCCAAAGCATCAAAGTGGAATGAAAGATCAGGTATTGTCCTTTAAAACTTATTATAAAGAAACTAAAAAGTTAATTAAAGGAAAAAAATATGACTTGATAGTCGCTTCTTCCTCTCGTTTATTTACAGCTTATTTAGGATATTCTATTGCCCGAAAATTAAAGGTTAAACTATATTTAGACATACGGGATATCTTTACAGACACTTTAAAAGATGTATTGAAAAATCCTTTTTTAAAAGCTGGTGTATTGCCAATTCTAAATACTATTGAACGAAAAGTATTTAATTATGCAACGCATATCAATTTAATATCCGGTGGTTTTAAAGGGTACTTTGAAAAGTTTAAAAAGCCAAACTATTCAGCATATCCAAATGGCATCGATGATGTATTTCTGAATCTACCGGCTTCGAATCAATCTTTAAGTTCGGTAAAGACCATTACTTATGCAGGTAACATTGGAGAAGGACAGGGCCTAAGCAAAATAATTCCATTAGCTGCTAAAAGATTAGGTGAAAAGTATAAATTTCTAGTAATAGGAGATGGAGGAGCCAAACAGGCATTATTAGATGAACTATCTGCATTAGAAGTAAGTAATGTAGAGTTAATAAATCCTGTTAAAAGAAATGAGCTATTAGAGATCTATAAAAACTCAGATTTCCTGTTTATTCATTTAAATGATTATGATGCATTTAAAAAAGTGCTTCCTTCCAAAGTCTTCGAATTAGGTGCTTATGATAAACCTGTTATTGCGGGTGTTGCGGGCTTTGCAAATAATTTTATAGAAGAAAATCTTTCGAATAAAATTCTCTTTCTTCCCGGAGATGTTGATGATATGGTATCTCAATTAAATAATTATAAATACATTAACGAAAAGAGAATCGAATTTATTAGTAAATTTAAGAGAGAGAATATCAATCAAGAAATGGCTAAATCTATTCGTCAATATTTATGAAAAATATTCTTCTCAGCGGTTCGACTGGTTTCGTAGGTCAAAATCTTATTTCATATTATAAAAACAATAAGGCTGCAAGTGTAATTGAATTAAGTTTACGAAAGCCAATACCAGAAACACTTCCTGATGCAGCTGCCATTATCCATCTAGCGGGTAAAGCACATGATTTAAAGAACGCCTCTAATCCACAAGAATATTTTGAGATAAATTATGGCTTAACGAAAGAACTCTTTGCTCGTTTTTTAGACAGTGATATCAACAATTTCATCTATTTCAGCAGCGTTAAGGCAGTTGCAGATACAATAGATGGAAAATTAACCGAGACTGCGGAACCCAAACCGGCAACCGCTTATGGACAATCAAAATTACAGGCTGAACAATATTTATTAAGCAAGGAACTACCTGATGGGAAGCGTTTATTTATTTTAAGGCCTTGTATGATTCATGGTCCTGGCAATAAAGGAAACCTCAATCTCTTATATAAAGTAGTGAAATCGGGAATCCCTTATCCGTTAGGAGCATTCCATAATCGTCGTTCTTTTCTTTCCATTGATAACCTTTTGTTTATTTTAAATCGTATCCTAACAAATAACTCTATTCCTGGAGGGATATATAATTTAGCCGATGATGAATCTTTATCTACAACAGAAGTCATCCAAATAATCGGCAGAGCATCAGGCATTAAAGCCAGAATATGGACTCTATCTTCAAGCCTTATTACAAGCTTAGCTAAAATCGGAGATAAGGTCCATCTGCCCTTAAACTCCGAAAGACTGAAAAAATTAACAGAAAGTTACGAAGTCTGCAATGAAAAAATTAAAAATGCATTAGGTATTACAAAGCTTCCGGTAAATGCACAAGATGGATTAACTAAAACTATTAAAAGTTTTCACTTTTAGAGATATTTATTATTTCTTTAATCTTAAAAAGTTCTTTTCTATATAATGCCAAGATAGCCATCCTAATATGCATGTGACAAAAATAACTAAAAACAGATGCCATAAAGACTTTTGAAGGTTCAATGATAAAAGTGAATTTATCACTAACATATGATATATGTATATGCCATAAGAAATATCATTGTGTTTCAGCAATTTATCACTAAGCGTTGTAGAAGAGTATGCTAATGATATAGTTAGGCACGATAAAAGAAAATGAGAGAAAAAGCCGATTATATTTGTGTGGTAGCCTGGTTTAAAGAAATTAAATAGTTCACCAAAGAACATACAGTAAAGTAAATATATAACTAACCAAACCAATGCTTTTCCTTCAAAGTACTTTCTAATATTACCCCAATTATGACAGAGGAAAACCCCGAACAAAAAACAATATAAATATGGAATTACAGATACATTCAATAGTTTTATATAAATGGTTTCTGAAATTCCAAAATATAGATTAACTGCAATTGAGATAATAGCTAATAGAAGCAATTTTAAGTTTAAGGGTATTTTTGTTAAAACCAAAACAATTAATGGTAGGACTAAATAAAATTCAAATTCTACAGGAATTGTCCAAAGGCTGCCATTCGGGGTGCCCACTCCCCAACTTCTTAGAATATCAGGTGTATAGTACTGAAAAATAGTTAATTGCCCTAATAGATACAGCCAGAATTCTTTATTTAATAATGTCGAAGTATTAATTACTTTAAAAATAGAAAGTAGTATCATTGTTATGATTAAACATACCACTAAAGCTGGGAAGATCCTTAAAACTCTGTTTCTGAAATATTTTTTGAGATCATTATTTCTTTTTAATGAGTTATAAATAAGAAAACCACTTATTGTAAAAAAAATTGATACACCTGGAAAATATTTAAGAATATCTTTTAAAAAAAATAAATTGATTTTTAGATGCTCTGAAGTATGGATAATTACTACTTGAAGAGAAGCTAGAAGACGCAATAAATCGAAATTATTTATTCTTGAAATTTTTTCCATTTTTTCATTATTTGTTTTTCACTATCCAATCAGCAATTAATTTACTTACTCCCTCAGCAGAATTTTTATATAAATGATTTCCATCAGTATAAATGAAATCAGCATTTAAGGCAGACATATTGTAATACAGAGTATGATCTTTTGCCGAAATTTCTTCGATTATAGTATTAAACTCAGGCATAAACTGATTTTCGATTTCCATGATTACCGGATCGACAGGAAGCCTGACTAAATAAACTTCTCCATGAAGTTTTAGAAATTCAATTGTTTTATTTAAATATTCCATACGAAGATCCGACTTCTTAAAACTCGCAGCCTGATCCTGATACTCTTTAATCTTCCTTTGTACCCTCTCATTCACGATACTTTCATCCATTGTAATATCTATTTCTAACCACCCGTCTTCATGAAGCAAGGTTGTATGATCGCTGTTAAAAAGTAATTTATAATAAGGTTCATTATAGCTTTTTAGCAGGTAATTTATATTTGGTTTTGAATTAACGAAATAAGTATTGCCTAATATCAACTTAGCTTCAGCGAACTGTGTAGAATCATTTGGATCAGTGCTGGCGTTTGAGACACTCCATGGATCAACTGCTAAAACAAAAACACCATCTTCCGTTTCAGGTAGAAGTTTCTTTTTTATACTGTTAAAATAAGTAGGCCCGTACGGACTATGGCTTAAGGTAAATGCATAATTAAATAAGTCATTCCTCTCCAATACCCGGTTAAGAACAGATGGCTTAATTCCTTGCGCAGCTCTGGAAGTCCCAATAATTAAGGAACTCTGTTTTGGAGTAGTAAATCGTAAATAATACGCATCTGAATATCCATCTGCTTGAGAAAATACCGCATAGAAGAATACGAAGAGGATAAGTATAAAGCCACAAGTAATAATTATAAATCTCTTCATAGTTCATTAAAATTGGAAATAGATAAACTGCTGTTCTTTTCCTGCGAATAAAAAGATTAATATCCCAATTCCGTAATAAAATGCCCACTTGAATATTCTGGGCCACTTAACGACTAATTTTTCAAGGGCATAATTATTTTCACGACCTAACCATTCAATAATTAAAAAGAAGATTATTAATATGGTTGTAATAAAAGCTTCTTTTCTACCGACGAAGCGTGGAATCTCAAAAAGTGAACTCGTAAAAATCCCTGATATATAATTAAAGGCATGATGAATGCTATCCGCTCTAAAAAATATCCATGCAAATACTGTCAATCCAAATGTCAGTACCATATTAAATAGTTCCCTTAATGAAGGAAGTAACCTTCCTTCCGCCACAATATCTAAATTCTTTCTATTTGTTTTAAAGAGAATAGATGGCATAATGAACAAAGCGTTAAGAAACCCCCACATTAAGAAGGTCCAGTTTGCTCCATGCCAAAATCCGCTCACTATAAATATGATAAATGTATTCCTTACTTTCATCCAGGTACCTCCGCGGCTACCACCAAGAGGAATATACAGATAATCCCTAAACCATGTTGATAACGAAATATGCCAGCGCCTCCAAAACTCGGCAATATCTCTTGAGAAATAGGGGAACGCAAAGTTCTTTAACAGTTCAATCCCGAAGAGTCGTGCAGTTCCTAATGCAATATCGGAATAACCTGAAAAATCTCCATAAATTTGAAAAGTAAAGAATAGTGCTCCTACCACAAGATTACTGCCCGATTGATCAGCAGAGTTATTAAATATCAGGTTAGCATATTCAGCACAATTATCTGCAATTACTACCTTTTTAAACAATCCCCATAAGATCTGTCTTAATCCATCCACAGCCCTTGCATAGTCGAAATATCTTTTCTTTTTTATTTGTGGCAGAAGATGCGTAGCCCTTTCAATAGGCCCTGCAACTAAAAGTGGGAAAAAGCTTACAAATAGTGAGTAGTCGATAAAGTTCCTCTCAGGTTTTATCCTGTCTTTATAGATATCAATAACATATGAAAGCCCATGAAATGTATAGAAAGATATACCTACCGGCAATATTACCTGTAATGTCCAGGGATTAACCTGAAATCCGATATCTGCTAAGCCTTCTGCAAATGAATCAGCAAAAAAATTATAATACTTAAATACTCCTAAAAATCCGAGATTAATGGATATGCTTAACCATAGCCAAAACTTTTTCCGAGCCTGATTATTAGCTTCCGATATTTTAATTCCCGTATAATAATCAAGAAGGGTAGAAAAAACCAAAAGGAATAGAAACCTCCAGTCCCAACAGGAATAAAAATAATAACTGGACGCCAGTAATAATAGATTTTGGAATTTGGGACTTTTTTTAACAACAAACCAATAAAGAAAGAATACGATAGGTAAAAAAACAGCAAAGCTAAGTGAGTTAAAAAGCATTCCTTAATTATTTGGTAAACTTTAGATTATAACTTAAGTAAATATGGTGAGCAAATATATATGAAAAAAAACAATATGATAAACCCATATTCATAATCACAAATTTTTAATATATCAATACTTATTCTATTTTTGCCAATATAGAGGCCAAGGGGAATCAATGATCTATATTACCGTCGTATTACTACTTTTTGCAGGAATGTTACTATACATAAAGCTGGCAAATAAATATTTGATATTTGATGAGCCGAATGGCCGAAGTTCCCATACTACTACAACCGTTCGGGGCGGTGGGATCATTTTCGTTTTATCCATCCTTTTGGCAGGCGCTTATCATTATACAGATTATTTAATACCGGTAACAGGTGCTGTACTCATTGGTACCATCAGCTTCCTGGATGATAACATGAATATCTCCAGGCTCTTACGCTTCTTCTTTCAGATGCTGGCTGTAACACTGCTTTTTGTTTACGATCAGGTTTTCCAGGGCTTACCCATCTGGGCTATCGTTGCACTTTATATCCTGGTAGTAGGTATCATTAATGCCTACAATTTTATGGATGGAATAAATGGTATTACCGGCCTGTATAGCTTAGCGGTTCTTGGATCACTCCAATACATTAATATAGTTAAATTTCCTTTCATAGAAGCAGATCTGATCTGGTTCCCGATGCTTGCCTGTATTGTTTTTCTATATTTTAATTTCCGGAAAAAGGCATTGGTTTTTGCAGGGGATATAGGGAGTATAAGTATGGCATTTTGGATTATTTTCCTTCTTTTAGACCTGATATTGAAAAGCAATAACTGGCTATATATTTTGTTCCTTACTGTTTATGGAGTAGACACCGTTTTGACTATAATTCACAGGTTGATTCTAAAACAAAATATTTTCGAAGCTCATCGCCTGCATTTCTACCAGGTATTGGTGAATGACCAAAAGATATCACATCGCTTAGTTGCTTTTATTTATGCACTATTACAAATATGCATCAGTGCATTTATAATTCAATCTAATCTGAACCCGATACTTGTTTTCTTTTTAGCCCCTTTATTTTTAGTGATTATTTACATTGCAGTGAAGCCAAAATTAATGCAGCAACCTATTTAATCCAAGTAATTTGACGTGTTTGCTTTGCCTTATAATATATGATAATACAAAAAAAAACCGTTTCTTTGTTTGAATTACACGCTTTATCAATGTGGGATGTAATTACTCATTTAACAATTAGATATAGTAAATAAGATTTCTTTATATGCGGAAAACACTTCGATTAGCCAGTCTGTTATTTTTTATTTTTATAGGCCTAAGTACTCATTATTCCTATGCTCAGGATATGTCAAATATTCGTGTAGATGAGCTTTCAGATGCACAAGTCCGAAACTTTGTAAATCAGGTGGAAGCATCCGGTCTTTCCGAAGCACAGTTAGAGCAAGTGGCTGCAGCACGTGGAATGTCGTCAAATGAAATCTCGAAACTTCGTGCACGGGTTAATAAATTATCATCTGCGTCAAAACAAGCCAGTCCTGCTAATCAATCTGCTTTACGGCAAGATTCTATTGGTTCCACAGCCGGCATATCTCAATCATCAAACGATGTTAACACAGAAGCAGATAAAGCTTTAAATGAATTAAAATCTAAAATATTTGGGGCTTCTCTCTTTCAAAACGCTAATCCTCAGTTTGAACCCAATCTTAACTTAGCTACCCCAAAAAACTATGTAATCGGTACGGGTGATGAATTGATGATCGAAATTTATGGCTATTCAGAAGCAAGCTATAAACTAACGGTAAGTCCGGAAGGAAATATCAATATTCCTAATATCGGTGTGGTTTCTGTTAGCGGTTCTACCATTGAAAGTGCCAGCACAAGGATTCGAAACAGTTTATCAAGTATTTACTCAGGTATAAGCAATGGAACCACCAGTGTAAATATCACTCTTAGCAATATCCGGAGCATTAAAGTAATTCTAACCGGTGAAATCGTTAAGCCCGGCACCTATACTTTACCATCTGTAGCTTCTGCCTTTAACGCGCTTTATGCTTCCGGAGGCCCTACTTTAAATGGAACTATGCGTGATATTCGTATCATCCGTAACGGAAGGGTAATTTCAACCCTGGATGTTTATGATTTTTTAGTTAATGGGAGCTTAACAAATAATATTACCCTTCAGGATCAGGATGTTATTTTTGTTCCTCCCTATTACAAAAGAGTTGAGTTAATAGGTCAGGTTAAGCATCCGGCACTTTTTGAATTAAAGACCGGGGAAACTTTTGATGACCTGTTGAAATATGCAGGTGGTTTTACTGAATATGCTTATCAGGATCGCATCCAGGTATTAAAAAATACCGGTAGAGAAAGACGTATTGAGGATTTGCTATCCAGTCAGTTTAGCCAGTATGAGCCAGAAAGTGGAGATAAATTTACCATAACAAGAATATTGGAGCGCTTTGAAAACAGGGTAACTATCAGCGGTGCTGTATTCCGTCCGGGTAATTATGAGTTGAGTCCCGGTTTAACACTTTCTATGCTTATTAAAAAGGCAGACGGTGTGAAAGAAGATGCTTTCTTAAACCTCGGGTATATTACGAGGCTAAAACCAGATTTGCAGCCCGAACAGATTTCCTTTAATGTTGCAAATATTTTAGCAGGAACAGATCCGGACATTCAACTGAAAAAAGAAGATAAGATTTTTATTTCCTCCATTTTTGATATAAAGGATGCTTATTCTTTAAAAATAGATGGAGAAGTACGTAATCCCGGTACATATGAATACGCAGAAGGTAGAACGATAAAGGATCTGATCCTTGAAGCCGGAGGCTTTAAAGAAAGTGCTACACCTTTACGCATAGAAATATCCCGAAGAATGACTGATACTGATATTACATCTAAAGATGGTGATATGGCAGAGATATTTCAGCTAGATTTAAGTAAAAACTTTACAGGCAAGGATGCAGATTTCATTCTTAAACCCTTTGATATGGTATTTATAAGAACAGCACCGGGTTATGAAACTCAAAAGACCGTTCGGATTGAAGGAGAGGTGCTTTATCCGGGGAATTATGCCATTAGCAAAAAAGACGAGCGGATCACTGATATCATACAAAGAGCCGGAGGTTTTACGCCTTTTGCGTATATCAAAGGCGCATCGCTTAAGAGAATGGGTACCTTAAGTTTACAAGCTGCTGCAACCAGGGATGATCAAATAGCTTTGCAAATGGAAAGGGAAGATGACCAACAAACATTGGAAACGATTACTGCTTTGCAAGATCAGAATGCAGCTTTATCTCAAGGAGAACTTCAACAAAAAATAAACAATGATTACGTAGGAGTTAATTTTACAAAGATTCTTGAGAAACCGGAAGACAAACAGAACCTTTTATTGCGTGACGGTGATGTGATTTTCATACCGAAGGAATTACAAACAGTGCAGGTAGGTGGAGAGGTTTTATCTCCTGTAACAGCCGTATATGTACCCAACCGGGGCCTTAAGTATTATATCTCACAGGCAGGCGGATTCTCAGAACAAGCTTTAAAGAAGCGTTCCTATGTAGTTTATGCAAATGGTTCGGTTAAGAGTACAAAGAATTTTTTAGGAATTCACAACTATCCTAATGTAGAGCCTGGAGCCGAGGTCTTTGTTCCCAAAAAGGAATTCCGCCAAAGACAGACCATTAGCCCACAAGCATGGGTTGGAATTGGCTCAACCATTGCATCCATGGCTGCAGTTATCTTTTCTATTATAAACAGTAGTAAATAATTGTAACGTAATAATGAAAATAGTCAGGTTTATCTGAACTGGTAGAAACAGCAGTGGTAAAAGCCTATCTTAGTACCGATGTAGATAAAGCTATGATATAATACAAATTAATTGATTGAAATAATATCTTTGCAACAGAAAATCAAATAATTCAATAGAAAATTATAATGATCACTAGTTCAACAGAACAAAAAACCATTTTAATTACTGGTGGAGCAGGCTTTATAGGCTCCAATCTTTGTGAATATTTTTTAAATAAGGGATATTCAATTCGTGTACTCGATAATTTCTCTACCGGACACCACCACAATATCCAACCCTTTTTAGATCATCCTGAATTTACACTAATAGAAGGAGATATCCGCAATCTTGAAGATTGTAAAAAATCATCCAAAAATGTAGACTATATTCTTCATGAAGCAGCATTAGGGTCTGTACCTCGCTCAATAAACGACCCTATTACCACGAATGATGTAAATGTCAGCGGCTTTTTAAATATGCTGGTAGCAGCAAGAGATGCTAATGTAAAACGCTTTATATATGCAGCGAGTTCTTCTACTTATGGAGATTCAAAGTCATTACCTAAAGTTGAAGATGAAATAGGAAAACCCTTATCTCCTTATGCTATTACCAAGTATGTAAATGAGCTGTATGCTGATATCTTTTCCAAAACATATGGGTTAGAATGCATTGGTTTACGTTATTTTAATGTATTTGGCAGAAGACAGGATCCCAAAGGCGCTTATGCTGCTGTGATCCCTAAATTCGTTATGCAGTTTATGAATTACGAAAGTCCGGTAATTAATGGAACAGGCGATTACTCACGCGATTTCACCTATATCGATAATGTGATTAAGATGAATGAACTTGCGATAAAGACAAATAATCAAGATGCAATTAATACCGTTTATAATACAGCAGTGGGTGATCGTACAACCTTAAATCAATTGGTTGAATACTTGAAAGACTTTTTAATTCAATACGACTCAAAAATCGCTGATGTTGCTGTTAGCCATGGTGAAAACAGAGCAGGAGATATACCACATTCTTTAGCAAGCATTGATAAAGCAAAAGAATTATTAGGATATAAACCATCACACACTATAAAAGAAGGATTAGAAGAAGCTCTTGCCTGGTATTGGAAAAATTTAAAATAAATACATATATACATATAATGGAGTCTGATTCTTTACAAAATAAAATTGCCGTAATCGGTTTGGGTTATGTAGGTTTGCCTTTAGCTCGTTTATTTGCGACTAAATATCCGGTAATAGGTTTTGATATCAATGAAGCACGTATAAACGAGTTGAATTCAGGGAAAGATTTAACTTTAGAAGTATCTGAAGAGGTGTTGTCAGCTGTTTTACTGGAGAAACCATCTGAGTTAAACGGGCTGTATTGTTCATCCTCTTTAACAGATATTGAATCTTGCAATATTTATGTGATTACTGTTCCAACTCCGGTAGACAAAAATAACAGGCCTGATCTTACACCATTATATAAATCAAGCGAAACTGTAGGCAAAGTATTAAGTAAAGGCGATATTGTTATTTATGAATCAACTGTTTATCCCGGTGTTACAGAAGAGGAGTGCGTTCCTGTTCTTGAAAAGGTTTCCGGCTTAAAATTCAATGTAGATTTCTTTGTCGGTTATTCGCCGGAACGTATTAATCCCGGCGATAAAGACCGTACTGTAGAAAAAATATTAAAAGTAACTTCCGGTTCTACGCCGGAAATAGGAATCAGAGTAAATGATCTTTACAAATCAGTTATTTCGGCAGGTACTCATTTAGCACCAAGTATTAAAGTTGCTGAAGCAGCAAAAGTAATTGAGAACTCACAGCGTGATATTAATATTGCATTTGTAAATGAATTAGCTAAAATATTTAACCGTTTAGATATTGATACACATGCTGTATTGGAAGCAGCAGGTACTAAATGGAATTTCCTGGCTTTCAAACCGGGCCTGGTTGGCGGCCATTGCATAGGCGTAGATCCATATTATTTAGCCCAAAAAGCTCAGGAACACGGTTATCATCCGGAAATTATTCTTGCAGGCCGTCGATTAAACGATGGGATGGGAGAGTATGTTGCCCAGGAAGTGATCAAATTAATGATTCAAAAAGATATTAAGGTTAAAGACTCAAACATTTTACTTCTGGGTTTTACTTTTAAAGAGAATTGTCCCGACGTGCGTAATACTAAAGTAATAGATATAGTTAATGAATTGGGGTCATATAATACCAATCTGACTATCTATGACCCATGGGCTAATCCTTCTGAAGTTATGCGAGAGTATAATTTAGAAACATCAAACAATTTTGAAAGCATAACGAAAAAGACATACGATGCTATCGTTCTTACTGTAGGACATGAAGAATTTAGAAACATAAATCTGGCAGAAATAAAATGTCCTGATTGTGTGATTTATGATGTTAAAGGATTTTTTGAAAGAACTGTGGTTGATTCCAGGTTATAAAAAATATGCTTAAAGACTTATGATTTAACCGGATTTAATTATACATGAAATTAGCATTTAAAAATACTTTTAGGGGATATTTCCTGTTTTATTATAGCATAATAGGTAATAAACTATTAGTAAATCTGGGATTAAGTATAACAATCAGTTTCCTTGATGGTTTAGGGCTGGCTATGTTTATTCCTTTATTACAAGCTGTTGGCGAAGATGGTGTTGTAAAGAATGATGGTCCGGACAGTGATAATCTCAGGTATTTTACAGATATCGTACAAAGTTTAGGTTTTGATCTGACAATTTCCACGATTTTAATCTTTTTAGTAGTAGTTTTCAGTATTAAAGGATTGATAACATTTATACAGCTCAATTATCAGATAAAGATTAAGCATCTGTTTATAAAAAAAGTGCGCTTCACTTTGGTAGATTCTTTAATGGACTTAAGTTATAAGGGATTTCTAAAGCTTGATGCCGGAAAAATTCAAAATACACTAACAACGGAAGTTTCAAGGCTTTTCCAAAGTATGAATTTCTACTTTACTGCAGCACAATCAGTGGTTATGCTATTGACTTATGTGGTTTTAGCATTTTTCGCAAATTATCAATTTGCATTTCTGGTAGCTGTTGGAGCAGGATTATCAAATTTAGTATATAAACGAATTTATATTGCAACTAAGGCTGCTTCTATCGATCTTTCAAAAAAAGGCAATGCTTTTAACGGCTTTTTGATCCAGTCTATTCATAATTTTAAGTATTTAAAATCGACGGATTACTTTAATGACTTTTCTAAGAAATTAAAGAATGTTATTGTCGAAACTGAGTTGTTAAACAAAAAATTAGGATTTTTGGGAGCAATTACCGCATCAGTCAGAGAACCTTTAATTATTATTATTGTTGCTCTTGTAATTTTCATTCAGATAACATGGATGGGATCAAGTCTTACCTCTATTATATTAAGTTTATTGCTTTTCTATCGTTCGCTAACCTATTTAATGATCGTCCAGAATAATTGGCAGAGTTTTATTCAAAGTATAGGTTCCATGGATGCAGTTGCTAAGATAACTGTTCTAATGGATGAAGCAAAAGAAGAATATTCTTCACAGCAATATACTGGTTTTGTTAAAAGCATTGAATTTGACAATATTAGTTTTTCTTATACAAATCATAAAATCATCGATCAGGTATCGATTAGTATTCCTAAAAATAAAACAATAGCTTTTGTTGGAGAGAGTGGCTCTGGGAAAACTACTTTAGCCAATCTAATCGTAAGCCTTATCAGGCCTAATGAAGGAAAAATATTGGTCGATGGTACCGATATAAATACTTTTAATTTAAAGAGTTATAGACGTAAAATAGGATACATTTCTCAGGAACCGGTTGTGTTTAGGGATAATATTTTTAATAATATCACCTTCTGGGCTGAAAGAACGGCAGAGAATGAAAGGCATTTTTGGGAAATTGTTAAACTATCTTCCCTGGAAGACTTTATTTTGTCTATGCCTGAAAAAGAATTGACTTTACTAGGTGATAATGGTATCTTGATTTCTGGAGGCCAGAAGCAGCGGATTTCCATTGCCCGGGAACTCTATAAAAACGCGGAAATATTAATTCTTGACGAAGCAACCTCTGCATTAGATTCTGAAACAGAACGGATAATTCAAGATAATATTGAAAAATTGCAAGGTAGTTATACAATGGTTATTATTGCACATCGCTTGTCTACAATTAAAAAGGCAGACAGGATTTATTTAATGGAAAATGGTCAAATCAGCGATTATGGTACTTTTGATGAACTTCTGGATAGGTCTAAAAGGTTTAAGAACATGATTGCTTTACAGGAATTTTAATTAAAAATATTTATGTTATCTAACAAATCTATATTAATAACCGGAGGAACCGGCTCTTTGGGTAAGGCATTAACTAAGCATATTCTAACAAAATATCCGACTGTTAAACGCTTAGTTATTTTTTCTCGTGATGAGCAGAAACAATACCATATGGCTCAGGAATATCCGCATAGCAAATATCCACAAGTCCGTTTTTTTATTGGTGATGTTCGTGACAAAGAACGTTTAATCAGAGCGATGACAGGGATTGACTATGTTATTCATGCAGCCGCCATGAAACATGTTCCTATTGCAGAATATAATCCGGACGAATGCATTAAAACTAATATTGGCGGAGCTCAAAATGTTGTTGACGCATGCCTTGCAACAAAAGTACAAAGAGTAGTTGCTCTTTCTACCGATAAGGCATGTGCACCAATTAATCTTTACGGTGCTACAAAACTTACTTCAGATAAACTATTTGTTGCTGCTAACAATATAAGGGGGGAAAATCCAATCCGTTTTTCCGTAGTACGTTACGGAAATGTAATGGGGTCTAATGGATCTGTCATTCCTTTCTTCATCAATAAAAAGAAAGAAGGAAAATTGCCAATTACAGATCCTAATATGACACGTTTTAACATCTCTTTGGATGGAGGTGTTGATATGGTAATGTATGCCTTATTTAATGCTTGGGGAGGAGAGATATTTGTACCCAAAATACCTTCCTATAAAATTACAGATGTTGCTACAGCAATCGGCCCGAGTTGTGAACATATTACTGTAGGCATACGCCCCGGCGAAAAGATCCATGAAGAAATGATCACTCCTTCCGATTCGTTTTATACCTATGATCTCGGCAGATATTATACAATATTACCTTCAACACATCAATGGAAGCTGGAAGACTATAAAAATGAATTTAATGCTGTACTTGTACCTGAAGGCTTTGCTTATAATTCAGGTGAAAACACTGAATGGGAAACAGTTGATACGTTACGAGCCTTGATTAAAGAACATGTTGATTCAAGTTTTGAAGCATAATGAAAGATAAAGTTATTCCTTACGGCCGGCAACATATAACTGATGAAGATATTCAAGCGGTTATTGAGACCCTTAAATCCGATTATTTAACTCAGGGGCCTAAAATAGCTGAATTTGAAAATGCTTTTGCAAAATATGTTGGAAGCCGGTACGCAATAGCTGTAGCTAATGGCACGGCCGCCCTTCACTTATGTACATTAGCACTGGATGTAAAAGAAGGTGATAAGGTTATCACAACTCCGATCACTTTTGCAGCTTCTGCAAATTGTGTACGTTATTGTGGTGGTGAGGTTATTTTTGGTGACATAGATCCAGAAACGTATTTATTGGATATTAACTCTGTCAGATCCTTATTAGAGGCAGCTCCGGCCGGTACTTATAAAGGCATTATCCCGGTTGATTTTGCCGGAAGAGCAATTGATCTGGAAGCGTTTCGAAAATTAGCAGATGAATATAATCTTTGGATCATTGAGGATGCCTGTCATGCACCCGGCGGTTATTTTATAAATTCAGCCGGCCAGGAACAAAAATGCGGGAATGGTAATTATGCAGAACTTGCTATATTCTCCTTTCATCCTGTTAAACACATCGCTTCCGGAGAAGGAGGGATGATCACCACAAACGATGAACAATTATATAAAAGGCTTCTCCAATTAAGAACACACGGTATTGTCAAATCTGATAAAGATTATACCAATAGCATTGAATTTGCAGGCGGAGAGGAATCTTATCCTGGATGGTATATGGAGATGCAGCTATTAGGATTTAATTATCGTTTGACTGATTTTCAGGCTGCATTAGGACTCAGTCAATTGAGTAGGGCCGATGAAGGTTTAAATAAAAGAAGATCCATCGCTAAAAGATACGAAGAAGCCTTTAATGGTCAATCATATATTAAAGGTCAATCGGGTGTAATTGAAGGCCATGCTTATCACTTATATATACTTGAAGTCGGAGATCGCCTTGGCTTATACAATCATTTACGTGGGAATAATATTTTCGCTCAAATTCATTATATACCGTGCCATTTAATGCCTTATTATCGTCAATTCGGATGGAAAGAAGGCGATCGCATAAATTCTGAGAATTATTACAACCATTGTATTAGCTTGCCTATGTATCCTACCTTGAAATATGAAGAACAAGAGTTTGTGATTAATAAAGTAAAAGAGTACTATAATGAAATTAGAAGTTAGTTCTGAAAATATATTAAATGG
>Ga0160445_100281_pt1 | contig 33911 bp, 21 predicted proteins | sample HID1972M_E1MG_FD_108215 | JGI IMG/M metagenome (GOLD analysis project Ga0160445, IMG submission 108215) | Enriched pill bug-associated microbial communities from UW Madison campus, WI, USA - HID1972M_E1 MG | ecosystem: Host-associated > Arthropoda: Insects > Digestive system > Unclassified ... | reverse complement strand
TTAAAACCATTGAAAATAAAGAATTGCGAGAACCAGAAATGCATACGCGCCTTCGTAAAGCCATCGTGTTTTTGCATGTGTAAAGTAATAGGCCATGTAAACTGCCAAGGGTGGAATACATAAGAGAAAATGATATTCTTCCAGATTGGAGTTCAAATAAAATGATGCCAAACCTAATACCAGCATAAAAAAGAACAATTGAAAAGACTTTCGAATATGTACAACACTTTTAAAGAAATTTTGTCGGATGGAAATAATAAAAAGTATAAGAATGATAACGGGAGCTATAAGTACCAGATAATCATAAATATCAATATTCAAGGACGTTGGGAATGAGCGTGTTAAGGGCAGCCAAATGGTTTCAAACTGGTTTTGCCTATCTAACCATAGGTAAATAACAAAAAGAATAAAATAGACCGTTATAAAGCCGAGTACTCCAGCAACCCATTCCCGCCAGTTAAAAGGTCTTAAAATTATTAAGCTAATCCATAACAATAAAAATAAGGCTATAAACGGAAAGTAAAACAGCGTTCCAACTGCTACAATCAATCCTAAATCATACATAACAGAATTTATCTCGGTCCGGCGATAAATGAATAAGAATTTATCTATCATCCAAATCAGTAGAAAATTGCAGATTAGGGTTGGCGATAGCGTGAGAAAAGGAGTTAGCATGCTTGCCAATGTCACATATAATAAAGCCGTTAAATAGTTGGGCTTACCAAGTAAATTATATTTATTTATGATATAGTTAAATAAGATACCTTGTATAATCGTTAGAATTACAGTTATTATAATACTTGTGCCAGGTGTTACTAGTTCTTCAAATACGCTTCCAGTCAGATTGGAAATAGCGGGTTCAAAGAAAACCGGACGTAGATTTTGTGGTAAATTAATAAACGCGCCAATGCATAATAATAAGGTTAGGGGGACTAAATAAAGCAGATTAAATGGAGTAAACCTTCTAAATAAATTGATCATTGTAAATACATCGGTTTTAGAATGCAAAACTAATTAATTATTTAAGCTATTTCTTTTTTCAACGTAAAGACTTTAAGGAGCAAAATACAATTATTGCTTTCCAAAATAGCTATTTTTAAACTTACCTTCGATATAGCAAGGATATACTTCGTTCTACATGCGAACGTATAGCGTACGTTTTCACACCATGGTGTCTTTGTTTTTTACCGTTTTTTATCGGAGATACGAGATTCGGATTATCTATTCTTCTCATTAACTATCAATCCTTCTTATTTCTTAGGTTAAATTGTGAAAGAGTCAATTTTATTATAATATTTGATTAATAATTTCATCAACAACTAAATAATGAGATCAGCCCTGTTTAACTATAAATTTTGTTTTTCCATAGTTTTTTTTGTGTTTCAGTTCGGCGGGCTGTATGCACAACAGGAATTAGCGGTTATTCCCAAACCTCAGGTAAGTAAAAAAGTTGATGGTCTTTTTATTATCAATAGCCATACATCTATTATTACGGATGAAAATACCGATGGAAAGGCTGCATATTATCTTCAAAACGAGTTGCTGAAGCATAAAATTCTGCCCTTAAGCATTCAAACTGCTTCCGAGTCTCCAGCTATAAGGCTGAGCCTGGTGCCAGGAGAAAATCAGAAGGAGGGTGCTTATAAGATAGCGATGAAATCCGGGGGAGTTCATATAAGCGCAACAAATGAAGAAGGCTTATTTTTAGGAACGGTAACTTTGCTGCAAATGATTCGGCAGGCCGAAATGAAGGATGGAAAACTATCGCTTTCCTGCTGGAATATTGAAGATGCTCCTTTTTATGACTGGAGGGGGTTAATGCTGGATGAATCCCGTCATTTTTTCGGTAAAGAAAAAGTAAAAGACATCCTCGACTGGATGGCCTTTTATAAATTAAACAAATTCCATTGGCATTTGACTGATCAAACGGGGTGGCGGATAGAAATAAAAAAATATCCCAAATTGACTTTGATAGGGGGTATTGGAAATAATTCTGATCCTTTTGCGCCTGCACAGTATTACACCCAGGAGGAAATTAAAGAAATAGTGGCTTATGCAGGCGAACGCTTTATTGATGTTATCCCGGAAATTGATATGCCGGGCCATGCAACCGCAGCCAATATGGCCTATCCTGCATTTAGTGGCGGCGGCTCTCAACGGTACCCTGAATTCACTTTCAACCCGGGAAAAGATGAGGTCTATCAATATTTAACGGATATCTTAAAAGAGATAGACGCTTTGTTTCCCTATCAAAAAATTCATATAGGTGGTGACGAAGTTCATTTCGGCAATGAGAGCTGGAAAACAGATGAGGCAGTACAGCAATTGATGAGGGATAAAAAGTTCAAAGACCTCAAGGAGGTTGAGAATTATTTTATCCATCGCATGGGAGACAGCATATTAAATCTAAACAATGAGATCATGGCTTGGGACGAAGTGGTTGGGTCTGAACTGCCACCTGAAAAGACTACCGTGTATTGGTGGAGACATGATAAGCCAGAGGTACTAAAAGAAGCTTTAAAAAAAGGCTTCCACACGATATTATCCCCACGTTTACCGCTTTATTTTGATTTCGTTCAGGATAGCACGCATACGATTGGCCGCAAATGGCAAAAGGGGTTTGTGCCTCTTGAAAGCGTTTATAATTTCCCTTCTGCCGCCATACTCGATCTTCCAAATGCAGGGAAACTGCTGCGGGGGGTTCAGGCAAATCTTTGGACGGAGGTTTTGTCAACCGGAGAGCAGTTTGATTATATGTTGTTTCCACGAATTACTGCCTTATCGGAATCAGCATGGACAAAGCCTTCTAATAAGGATTACGGGGATTTTCAGAAGCGTTTAAAGCAACATCTTCTGTTTTTTGCGGAAGAAGGGCTCTATTATTTCGATCCTTTTATTCCACAAAAATTCCCGGAATATTTAAGTCCTGCTCAAAGGAACAATATGGCCCCCGATACAGATAACTTAACTAAACAGGAGCAAGGTAAGAATGATTAAGGTATAAAATATGAATTAAGTGAATTCATTAATTAGATGATGATGAAACTTCTAAGGATGATCCGGGTAGTCGTACAAGTTCTATGCTTACAGTCTCTTTAGGAAAAGAATAAAAAAATAAAAATCTGAACGTCTAACATAGCGTCGGCTTTTAAAGCTTGACGCTATTTTTTTTCCTATGACGGATGGATATACTCTTTTCAATTAATTTAAAATTGGACAATCGATTGATTAAAGTCAGTAAGCCGAATATGCAGTTGAATGCTGAATCAGGGTATTCCAAGAGTTTAGAATGTACTTTTTTATTGTAATATTTGTTGAGTAGGGTGGATTTAAAGCTTGATATTTTATTTTTTATTAAGCGATATTCCAGGCCTTATCTGAATTAATTAATCATAATTATCATAATTATCTTATTTTATGGATAAATCATTTTACTTAAAGTTTGCCAGTTCAATGGTAATACTTTTACTAGTTTTCTTTATAAACCCAAGCTTTGTTGAAGCGGCAGGCAAACAACCTTCTATTAAAGTTACTGGAAAAGTTGTCGACGAAGATGGGGCACCCTTGATTGGTGTAAGTATACGCGTAAAAGGAGAGACTGTTGGTGCTTCTACCGATTTAAACGGTGTTTATTCAATCACAGTACCTGGTAAAAATTCTATTGTTTTATATTCCTATATAGGTTTCGCTTCGCAAGAGATTACGGTTGGGGAAAGAACTACTTTAAATATTACCTTAAAAGAAGTCTTAAATAGCTTAAATGACGTAGTCATTGTAGGTTATGGAACTGTTAAGAAAGGAGATTTAACAGGATCTGTAGGTCAAGTAAGCGTTGCGGATCTGCAAAAAGCCCCGGTTAAATCTTTTGACGAGGCCCTTGGAGGAAGAGTTGCAGGGGTTCAAGTGGCGTCTAGTGATGGGCAGCCTGGATCTTCTTTTAATATTAATATCCGTGGACAGAATTCTCTTACTCAAGACAATTCACCGCTTTATGTGATTGATGGTTTCCCGATAGAAACTTCTACGAATGATGCGATTAATCCTGCTGATATAGAATCGATAGAAGTGCTTAAAGATGCATCTGCTACAGCTATATATGGTGCAAGAGGTGCTAACGGTGTTATTATTATTACTACAAAAAGTGGTAAAGCAGGTGCCCCGGTTCTCTCGTATAGTGGAAATTATGGTTTCCAAGAGAATATGAAAACCATGGATTTATTAAACGCCTATGAGTTTGTAAAAATGCAATTGGAGCTGAGTCCGGAAAGAGCAACTAAGTTATATCTGGATGAAGGAAATAGAACATTAGATTTTTATAAAACTGAACAGGGTACTGATTGGCAGGATAAACTTTATAGAGTTGCTCCAATGCAACAGCATAATTTATCTTTAAGCGGAGGTACTGATAAAACTCAATATATTGTATCGGGTTCAATAAATGATCAGGATGGTATTGTAATCAATTCTGGTTATTCACGCTATCAGGGAAGAATGTCACTGACTCAAAAGGTGAACGATAGATTAAAAGTATATACTAATGTAAATTACAGTAATATAAAATCGAGTGGTGTTGTTCCAACCTCAGGAACAAATTCTGCAACGAATAATTTATTTTATAATGTTTGGGGATATCGACCAATATCAGGTTCTGGGGTAGATTTAGAAGATGTGCTTTTTGATCCGGATATTGATGGATCTAATGATTACCGGGTAAACCCGATTATTTCTTCTAACAATGAAATTAGAGATGCTACAACCAATAATTTAATTGTTAATTCTTATGCGCAATATGAAATCAATAAAAATTTAACACTTAGGGTTTCAGGTGGAATTACAAATAACTTACGAAGAAATGATGTGTTCTTTAATAGCCAAACGTATTACGGTAATCCTCAAAGTGCTGGTGGTGTTAACGGAGTAAACGGATCGATGATTTATACCCAAAATACGAGCTGGCTCAATGAAAATACGTTAACATATAAAAATAAATTCAATAAAGTTCATGACTTGAATGTTGTAGCGGGTGTAACATTCCAAGGTGATAAATATTCTCAATATGGATTTGCTGCAATACAAGTTCCGAATGAGTCTTTAGGTTTAAATGGCTTGGATGAAGGAGTTCCTCAGCGAGTAGATGCTCAAAGCTCTGATAGTAAATTGGCTTCATTTTTAACTAGGGTTAATTATAATTATAAATCTAAGTATTTGGCTACTTTTTCGTTCAGAGCAGACGGATCTTCAAAATTTATATCAGGAAAGCGTTGGAGCTATTTTCCATCAGGTTCATTTGCATGGAGGATGAGCAGCGAAGACTTCATGCAAAACCTAACTTTTGTTCATGATGCTAAATTAAGAGTAGGCTATGGTATTACCGGCAATAATAGAGTAGGCGATTTCTCTTATTTATCTGTATTGGGTATGCCAACAGGTTCTCCATATCCTTTCAATAATAGTATAAACTTAGGTGCAGTGCCACTGTCTTTAGGAAATCCTGATTTAAAATGGGAAAGCACATCGCAAGCGAATATTGGTTATGATTTAAGCCTGTTTAAAGACAGATTTTCGTTAACTGCTGATGTTTATAGAAAAACTACGTATGATCTATTGTTAAATGCCGATTTACCGTTTACAACAGGTTATAATAACGCTTTTAGAAATATTGGTAAAGTCAGAAACCAAGGGTTGGAATTAACTTTAAACTCCAGGAATATTGTTACTGATAATTTTACCTGGTCTTCTAGTTTCAATATTAGTTTTAACCAGTCTAAAGTTCTTGAGTTAACACAAAATCAAGAATCTATGACTAGTTCTATTGGTTGGGACAATTCGTTTAACTCCACTCCTTTATATATTGCGAAATTAAACCAGCCTATCTCCCAATTCTATGGCTATGTTTGGGATGGTGTGTATCAGTTTGAAGATTTTGATAAATCTCCTGCCGGCACTTATTCGTTAAAAAATAATGTTCCTAATAATGGAAATGACAGATCTGCAATCCAGCCAGGTGATATTAAGTATAAGGATATTAATGGAGATGGATTAGTTGATTCAAAAGATCAAACCGTTATTGGTAGGGGTCAGCCCATTCATGTTGGAGGTTTTAATAATAACTTTACATACAAGAACTTTGATCTGAATGTGTTTTTCCAATGGTCTTATGGCAATGATGTTTACAATGCCAATAGAATGATGTTCGAAGGAAATATATTAGATAAGTTGAATCTAAATCAATATGCTAATTACGCTGATCGATGGACGCCAACAAATCCTAGTAATACTTTATACCGTATAAAAGGACAAGGACCCAAAGTATATTCTTCTCGTGTAATTGAAGATGGCTCGTTCCTTCGTTTGAAAACAGTTGCTATTGGATATAACTTTACAAAACCTGTTTTGGATAAACTGAAGTTAAAAAACTTAAGAATTACTGCTTCAGGGCAAAATTTGATTACATGGACAAGCTATTCCGGAATGGATCCGGAGGTTTCAGTTCGTAACTCGGCTTTAACGCCAGGCTTTGACTATTCTGCATATCCTAGAGCAAGGACCATTGTATTTGGAATCAGTACTTCATTGTAAAAAAATATAAATTACTAATATGAAATTTTTAAAATATTTAACGATAATTAGTGTAATTACACTAACATCTTGTTCGAATTTTTTGGATACAAAACCAACAGATTCGTTATCGCCTGATTTTTACTATAAAACAGAAGATGAACTCAATAATGCACTAACAGGTGTTTACGATGTATTAGGACAGGCAAGTGTGTATGGAGATGCAATGTTCAACCAGTTAGGCGCTGCATCTGATGAAAGCTATTATGCCAGAAATAACCAGTCAACAGGTCCTATGGTGCTTAACTATGATGCCTCAGATATTAATGTAAGAGATTTATGGCGTTCCTTATACCAAGGAATTCAACGGGCAAATTTACTCCTTGCTAATATTGATAAACCTGAAATGGATGAAACTAAAAGAAATGCTGTTAAAGGGGAAGTACTGTTTTTACGCGGCTACTATCATTTTCTCTTAGTTAGTAATTGGGGAGATGTTCCTTTAATTACTGAAGTAACTTCTTCAGTTAATGATACTGACATACCAAGAACACCTGCTAAAGATGTTTATACTCAAATTATTTCTGATATGGAAACTGCAGAAGGCTTGGTAAAAAATATCTCTGATATAGGTTTTAGTGGCCGAGTTAGTAAAACTGCTGTACAAGGTATTTTAGCACGGGTAAATTTATATATGGCTGGGTATCCTGTTCAGGATGTTTCTAAATATGCGGATGCTTTAAGCTGGGCAAAAAAAGTTGTAAGTGGTGTTGACGGTGCTCATAGTTTAAACCCTGATTATAAGCAAATATTTATTAATTATGCTCAAGATAAATATGACATTAACGAAAGTATCTGGGAAGTTGAGTTTTGGGGTAACCGTATAGGAAACGCATACCAAGAATCAGGAAGGGTTGGAAATACTAACGGAATACTGTGCGGTGATATGAATGAAGGATATAGCTATGGATTTATTGGTGCAACTCCAAAGTTATTTAACCTTTATGAGGCTACTGACTCGAGGAGGGATTGGGCAATAGCTCCTTATAAATATGTTGCTCAAACCAGTGAAAAGTTAAATTGGAAACCAGAAGAAATATTTCAAAGGAATATGGGTAAATTCAGAAGAGAATATGAATTAATAGAAAAACAAAAGAATTTTACTCCTCAAAACTTTCCAATACTAAGATATGCGGATGTTTTACTAATGTTGGCCGAAGCCGAAAATGAAGTAAATGGTCCATCTGATTTGGCGCATGATATGATAAATCAAGTGAGAACAAGAGCAAATGCGACCCCTTTCACTGCTTCAAATAATAATAGATTTACCAATAAAGAAGATTTTAGAGCAGAGATACAAGATGAAAGAGCGAGAGAGTTATGTTTTGAAGCTTTACGTATTCCGGATTTAAGGCGTTGGGGAATATATGTGTCTGAGATGAAAGAAGTAGCTGCAGAAATTACGAGCGATGCTCCTGCCGGATTTAAATACTCGGCAATAGCTGGTAATAATATGGGTGAGCGGCATATTTTATTCCCGATTCCATTATATGAAATGTCTTTAAATAAGGCATTGGTTCAAAACAAAGGCTGGTAAATCAAAAAATAATTTCAATGAAAAAAATAGTTAGTTTAATTTTTTGTGCTGTTGTATTTAGCGCATGTGAAAAGCTTGAAGCTGAGAAGGTGGATTTTGATGTACAAGCAGAGGCCGGTGTATATCACGTTGGCGACCCAGTTAATTTTAATTTCTTGGGCAATCCAGACAATATCACTTTTTATTCAGGTGAGGATGGATCTACGTATGAAAATAGAGAGCGCGTTACTGTGGAGGGAACACCACAATTGGAGTTTACTTCTTTTATGCAATATGGAGCGCAACAGAATACGTTGAAACTGTTGGTTTCTACAGATTTTAATGGGTTGCCTGATGAAAATATAGCCAATAACGGAACTTGGGTTGACATTACCAATCGGGCAACTTTATCAACCGGTAAAGACAATACGCCTTCGGGAACTATTGATTTATCAGAATTTATTGTAGCGGATAAACCTATGTATTTTGCATTTAGATTTCAAGGTACTCAAGGTACTACACAAAGAACCTGGACAATAAAAGATCTGAAAATTGAAAATATTTTGACCGATGGAACTATTTTACCGGTCACAACTATTACAGATGCAGGGTGGCAGCAAATAAGCCTTTTAAATAGCAGTTATAAATGGACCAATTCTCCTAACACACAATTAAAAATTCAGGGCGGACCTGCAGCATCCGAAACTAATGATGATTGGATTGTAACTAAGCCGTTGAAACTAAGTAGTGTGAAACCCGATGCGGGCCTTGCGCTTAAAAACATTACCACTAGAATGAATAGTTTTGATTATGTATACAATGTTCCTGGAACGTATACCGTTACTTTTGTAGCTTCGAATGTAACGTCAAAAAATGAGAAAAAAGTTTTAAAGCAAATAGAAATTGTTATAGAACCGTAGTGATTAAATACAATAAACAGATTATTAATTTTTGAAACTTTATAATGATAAAAACCAATCTATTACAAACACCCCTCTTTTGCTTAGCTGCTTTTTTGTTTTTTAGTTGCAATGTAAAGCAAAAGAGCATTGTTGATGCAGGTTTCACTTTTGCTGAGGCTCAAACTGAAAATATGCTTGATACGCTTAGCGAACATCAAACAGCAGATAAATTCTTTCCAAAATCTATAGATAAAGATGGAAATATAACAGTTGCCGGAATATATGATTGGACGAGCGGCTTTTTCCCAGGTTCTTTATGGTACTTGTATGAATACTCGCAAGATACGGCGTGGAAAAATAAAGCAGAAAAATGGACATCATTGTTAGAACCTGTAAAGGATTTTTATGGCCATCATGATGTAGGTTTTATGATTTACAGCAGCTATGGTAACGGCTATCGATTAACGCATAATGAGGCATATAAAGCTATTATCGTGCAAGCTGCTAAGTCCTTAAGTAAACGCTATAATCCTAAGGTTGGAGCAATTTTATCTTGGGATACTGATAAAGGATGGCAGTCAGAAAGAGGATGGAAATACCCGGTGATTATCGATAACATGATCAATTTGGAGCTTTTGTTTAAAGCTACTGAGTTTTCAGGCGATTCTTCGTTTTATAAAATAGCCGTTTCCCATGCCGATCGTACTCTCGAAAATCACTTTAGAGCCGATTATAGTTCTTACCATGTGGTAGACTATGACCCTGAAACTGGAGCAGTAAGAAACAGGCATACTGCTCAAGGGTATGCTCATGAATCAGCTTGGGCACGGGGGCAAGCATGGGCGGTGTATGGTTTTGAATTTTGTTATCGTGAAACAAAAGATGAACGCTATTTGAAGCAGGCTGAAAATGTTGCTGATTTTATTCTAAACAGTCCGAATTTGCCGGAGGATATGGTTCCTTATTGGGATTTCAACGATCCCGATATTCCGAATACTTATAGAGATGCCTCTTCCGCTGCTATTATTGCTTCTGCTTTATTGAGTCTTTCTGAGCTATCTGAAACAAAGAAAGCAGATCGATATAAAAATGCAGCAATAAAGATGTTAGAATCTTTGTCTTCCAAAGAATATCAAGCAGAGCTTGGAACTAATCAGGGCTTTCTTTTAAAGCATAGTGTGGGATCAATTCCACATAATAATGAAATAGATGCTCCATTAGCATATGCTGATTATTATTATTTAGAAGCTTTGTTAAAATACAAAAAGCTACAGGATAAAAACTAATTCAAGATGACCACAGCCAAATCGATTTTAAATGGATTTGGCTGGTTTGTTTGAATCAATCATCATCAAAGTGAAAAGTAGGGCTCCGGTACAATTTTTCAAGTTTAATCAAAGCGTATTGTAATGGCTATATTATATCGTTCTCTAGTTGGTCTTTTGCTTGTTATGTCGTTCTCTTTTAATGGTGCTGTTTATTCTCAGAACATTCATAGAGAAAATTCACAGCAACCTAATATAATTCTGTTTTTGGTAGACGATATGGGATGGCAAGATACTTCTTTGCCATTTTGGAAAGAGGCCACAAAAAGTAATAAGCGATATCATACGCCTAATATGGAACGTTTAGCCAAACAAGGAATGAAGTTTACAGATGCTTATGCTACGTCCATCTGCACACCTACACGAGTTAGTTTAATGTCAGGCATGAATGCTGCGCATCACCGGGTTACTAATTGGACTTCTCCACTTAACAATACAAGCTCTGATTACCCTGATAGTCTTTTTTATCCGGTTCAATGGAATGTCAGCGGCTTAAGTCCCAAGGCTGATGTTCCTAATACAATACATGTTACACCATTGCCCCAGCTTTTGAAAGATGCAGGTTATTATACCATTCATTGTGGTAAGGCTCATTTCGCTTCCCAGAATACACCGGCATCCGATCCTTTAGCAATTGGGTTTGAAAAGAATATTGCTGGAAGTTCTACAGGTCACCCAGCTAGTTATTTAAGTAATAAACGTTATGGTAATAAACCAGATGGAACTGTAACCTTGCATGGTGTTCCTGGTTTGGATAAATACTATCATTCCGATACTTTTTTAACTGAAGCACTTACGCTAGAAGCTAAAGCTGCATTAGATGTTCCCATTAAAAATAAACAACCTTTCTTCCTTTATATGTCTCAATATGCCATCCATATTCCTCTGGATGCAGATGATCGCTTTATTGACCGGTATTTAGATACCGGTATTGATAGTACGGAAGCAAGATATGCCGCGTTAATAGAAGGAATGGATAAAAGTTTAGGCGATTTAATGGATTATCTGGATAGTCAAGAGATTGCTGAAAACACAGTAATCATTTTTATGTCTGATAACGGTGGGCTTTCTTTAGCTCCTCCTAGATCTGGGAAAGAGTTTATGCATAACTCTCCTTTAAAGTCGGGTAAAGGATCAGTTTATGAAGGTGGTATCCGCGTGCCCATGATTGTAAGTTGGCCAGGCATAACGCAACCTGCTTCTGTTTCAAAACGATATGTTTTAATTGAAGATTTTTTCCCAACTATTCTAGAGGTAGCCAAAGCTGGAAAATACAAAACAGTTCAGCAAGTTGATGGCGTAAGTTTCGTGAATTCTTTAAAAAATCCATTTTATGAAGATGATGAACGCAGCTTAATATGGCATTATCCTAATAGATGGATACCAAAAGAAGGGCCTGGTATTTCATGGTTCAGTGCAATTCGTAAAGGAGACTGGAAATTAATCTATGATTTTAAGAAGCAAAATGTAGAGTTATATAATCTTGCTTCTGATATAGGTGAACAAAACAACCTGGTTTTAGATAATCTTACTAAAACTAAAGAATTGAAAAAGTTATTGACCAAATCTTTGAAAAAATATAAGGCTCAGATGCCGAAAAATAAAATCACAAATAAGCGTGTTCCATGGCCTGATGCGCTCAACAATTAATTTCTGTTTTGATAAGTTATATGAAACAATTCTTAATTATTCTCTCAATTTTTTTTAACCAGTTAACTTTTGCTCAAGCCCCTACAGATATATGTGAGAACAAGGTACCTAGCAATTGGATCGCAGATGGCGGTAAGCTTGCATTAACGGATAAACACTTTAAAGCTGGCAAACAATCAATTCGTTGGGATTGGAAATCAAATAAACAAAGTTTACAAATTACAGATACTTCATTTCAAGCTGTCTATGATAATCCGAGAAGCACATTTGTTATATGGATATATAATGAATCGCCCATTTCAGATAAGCTTGTATTTGAATTTGGAAAATCAGGAACTACCAATTTAAGTTTTGATTTTAACCTGAATTTTAAAGGTTGGAGAACCGCCTGGGTAATGTATCATCGCGATATGGACGGCACTGTAATGCCGGATATGAATACATTAAAGATAAAAGTGCCTGCCTCTGTTAGAAAAGGATCTCTTTATTTGGATCAGGTAATATATAATTCTACAATAAATCCACGTTCACCTATGAGGGATGAACAGGTTCCTTTTGTAAACGTTAATTCGGATAAGGCAGCGAATGCACACTGGACTGCCTTATATACGTTCAGTAAAACTCCACATTATTTGTCTTTACCCGATACGATCTCTATTCAGGAAAAGAAAGATATTGCTGATATCAGTAAAAGATATGAGCATATTATTTTGGGTGAAACTAAAATCGGATTAAATGGTTTGAGCCAAATTGAAGAATCGTTTTCTTATTGGAATATAAAGCGGCGAGGAAAGCTGATTACAGGGAAGCCGGTTTATTCAACAAATGATATTGAATTAATTGGAGAAACTGCTGGTCAAGCAGAGAAAAAATGGAATCAGCAATTTAGTATAAAATCTTATACAGAATTAATGTTGAAAGTGGCATTAGTTAATAGAAAGTCTAAAGATAAGCAGGTACAAGAACGTACTGAAAGCATATTCATTGATTTAATAGACCATTTAGAGGATCAAGGTTGGAGTTTTGGGAGTGGGTTAGGAGCCTTGCATCATTTAGGGTATAATTTTCGTGACTATTATTCAGCTTGCCTGCTCATGAAACCATTATTAAAGAAAAGTGGCAGATTAGATAGAACTTGGAAAACTATGTATTGGTTTAGTGGTTTAGGCAGATCACAGCAAGAACCATCGCAATTACCTCTCGCTAATATTGATGTGTTTAATACACTTTTGGGAAGTATGCTTTCTTCTGTTTTAATTGTGGACGATACTCCAGAAAAAGTAAGACAAATGCAAGAGTTTTCAAAATGGTTCTCTCAAAATATTAAACCAGATTTCGCCATTGGAGGTACATTTAAACCTGATGGCGCTGTTTTTCATCATGGCAATCTATATCCTGCCTATGCTACCGGTGGTTTTCAGGGCGTAGCACCGATTCTTTATTCATTAAGTAAAACATCCTTTCGTGTGGATGAAGAAGCTCACTCCAGTTTAAAAAGAGCTATGCTAACCATGCATTATTACACTAACCCATTAAGATGGCCAATAAGTGTCTCTGGAAGACATCCAACAGGTACATGGAAAGTTCCAAGTGAACCTTATGGATATCTTGCCTTATCGGGAACACCAGATGGGATAGATACATTAGATAAGGAAATCGCGTCAGTTTATTTAAAACTTACCGAGAATACGGGAAAAGGTAAATGGAATGCAAAATTTACTGCTTTAGGCCTTGAACCGGCAATTTATCCAAGTGGACATTGGAGTTTAAATTTCGGACTGTTTGATATTCATAGACGCCAGGATTGGTTATTAACTGTAAGAGGACATAATCGTTATATTACAAGTCACGAATCTTATCCTGGTGCCAATATGTATGGTCGTTATTTGGCATATGGACATTTAGAGGTGTTATTTCCAGAAACTGAAAACAGTAGTGGTAGTAATTTCAAAGACGAAGGATGGGATTGGAATAATATTCCTGGAACAACTACCCTTCATGTTCCCCTAAGTAAATTAAGAGCTGATATTAAAAACGTTGATGATTTCAGTGGAATAGAAGAAATGCTTATTTCGGAAGAAGTTTTTGCTGGAGGAACTTACTTCGAGAAACAGGGGATGTTTTCTATGAAGTTAAAAGGACATGATAAATATGGCATGGGTAGTTTTAGAGCGACAAAGTCATGGTTTATGTTCGATAGCTTGATAGTCGCTTTAGGATCTGGGATAAGTAACACCATTGAAAAGTACCCAACAGAAACGACTCTTTTTCAGAATGTTTTTGAGAGCAACAATACTAGTTTTTATGTAAACGGCGAAAGCATAGTTTCTTTTCCATATAATCAACGGTGGTCTACGGCAAAGAAGTTATCAATAATTGATAATAGAGGAATTGGTTATTATTTACCTAATGACAAAAATATTGTTCTGAGTAAAATGGTTCAAAATTCAAGGAATCAGCAGGATACACAAAATACGAAAGGACCTGTCGGGAAGTTAATTATCAATCATGGAAATGCTCCTAAGAATAAAGGCTATGAGTACGCAATGCTTATTAAAACTGATCCGGAAAGTATGAACAATTTTGTATCGGATATGGGTAGCAATGAACCTATTTATAAGGTTCTTCAAAAAGATAGCATAGCGCATAGCGTATGGTATGCCCCATCAAATTTGACGGCCTCGGCTTTGTTCAAAAGCAATTCAACGCTTAATGATTCTCTTTTACTATTCAATAATAAGCCTTGTATAATTATGTATCGTAATACTAAGGATTCTGTTTCTATGTCAGTTACAGATCCGGATCTGGCTTTTTATTCTGGTCCTGACGATAGCCCTGTTGATGCTAATGGTAAACGTAAAGAAGTAAGTATTTATTCAAAGGATTGGTATCGATCTGCATCACAACCATCAGTGGTTGAATTAAAGATTAAGGGCTCATGGGAAGTAATTCCTTCCGGATCAACAATAAAGTCAACCATTCAAAAGGATGGAAATACACTAATTTCAGTGTTTTGCCAATACGGTTTAGCCTCTGAAGTGAAATTAAGAAAGAAATAAATTATAAAAACAGTTTTATATGAAAAATTTAAAAAAGCATGATAACGTTTTAAAATTAACAGGTTTTTTATTTGTATTAATTTTTAGTTATGCTTGCAATACTACCCAATCTGAAAAGCAAACGAGTAAGAAGCCGAATGTTATTGTTATTCTCAGCGATGATGCCGGATACGAGGATTTTGAAGTATACGGTGGAAAGCAGATTCCAACCCCAAATATAAATTCAATTGCCGCTGAGGGTGTTAAGTTTACTGATGCGTATGTTTCTGCTTCGGTTTGCGGTCCTTCCCGGGCTGGATTATTAACCGGAAGATATCAACAGCGATTTGGCTTTGAGCACAATATGTCTGGGGAGCCTACACCCGGTTATACAAGAACCGATATGGGAATGGACCCAGAGGAGTTAACCATTGGTGATGAAATGCGAGCGAATGGTTACAGAACCATTGCAATTGGCAAGTGGCATCAAGGTTTTGAGGAGAAGCATTTTCCTTTAAATCGCGGGTTTGATGAGTTTTATGGTTTTACTGGCGGCGACAGAAGCTTTTTTCCCTATCCAAAAGATAGAAATGATGGGAAAACACTAATGGATAATAATACTCCTGTTCCAGAAAAGGATATTACCTATTTAACAGACATGTTTACAGATAAGGCAACTTCTTTTATTAAGGAGAATAAAGATAAACCTTTCTTTATGTATTTATCTTACAATGCCGTTCATGTACCCATGAATGGAAAAAAAGAATTGATTGACCGCTTTGCCTCTATTCCAGATAGTGGCCGAAGGGCATATGCGGCAATGATGGCGTCCCTTGATGAGGGGGTTGGAAGGGTATTGGCAACGCTTAAGGAAAATAAAATCGATGACAATACAATTGTTATATTTTTAAATGACAACGGAGGCGCAACAGGGAATTCTTCTGATAATGGCCCATTGCGGGGGATGAAGGGATCTAAATGGGAAGGGGGAATTCGTGTGGCGTTTATGATGAAATGGCCTGGCCATCTTCCAGCAAATCTGGTTTATAAAAATCCGGTGAGTTCTTTGGATATTATGACAACAAGTATTGCTGCTGCAAACGGAAAGCAAGCCGGGACTAAAAAACTGGATGGGGTGAACCTGTTGCCTTATGTGACTGGGAAGAATGACAGTATGCCACATGAGGCTTTGTTTTGGCGCCGAGGAGTGGCTTCTGCTGTAAGATCAGGTAAATGGAAATTAATACGGGTGAAATCCGATCCGATTTTGTTATTTGATTTGGAAAAGGATATTTCAGAAACAACGAATCTAGCGGGCTTACACCCAGATATAGTTAAAGATTTGTCACTGAAATTGGATAACTGGGAGAAAGAACTTCCCTCTCCACATTGGCTAAGTGCCTATGGAGATGAGAATCAGATACTCAAGCATAGGATGAATGTAATTGGACGAGATATGGAAAGAATGTATCCATAAAAGTTCTATTTGCAATAGATTGTATGTTGACGAAGAGTATATTTTAAAGGCAGTTTCAAATGAATTTGAAAAAAAAATCAAAATAGAATAAGTTAAATATGAAGCAGTTCATAAAGTTTCTGGTATTCAGTATACCGTTTTTTTATACGATATTACCTGTAAAAGCATTGTCAAAAGACAATACGGTATACAATGTGATCATGCAAAGAATTTGCGAGGATTTGAATAAGCCTCTCCGTTCTATAGAGAGAATGGCAAATGAAAACTTTGAAACTCTGCAAAGCAACGGCAGCTGGAAAGATGTAGATTATACGGATGTTTCAATCACAAAATGGAATCCGAAGGAACATTTAATAAAACAGCAATCACTAATACAAGCTTATATTACTAAAAACAGCATTTTTTACGCCAATGACAAAGTATATGATGCTATAATAAATACCTTTAAATATTGGGTAGAAAAGAATCCTCAAAGCAGCAATTGGTGGCATAATGAAATTGATGTTCCGCAAACCATCGGCGAATCATTAATTCTTATGCGCTTTGGGAAAAAGAAATTACCGGCAAACTTGGAGCAATCATTAATAACAATGATGGAGCGAGGAAATCCTTATGAAAAAACGGGTGCTAACAAAACCGATATAGCCTTACATTTTTTCTATAGAGCGTTATTAACGCAAGATAAAGGATTGATGGAATCTGCTATAGAACAATTATTTGAGCCCATACAATTTGTACATTATAATGAAGGCTTACAGTATGATTATTCTTATTTACAACATGTTGCACAGCTTCAGATTTCCAGCTATGGTGCTGTGTTTATTACAGGAATATTAAAGTTAGCAAAGTATGTAAAAGGTACACCCTATGAACTAGATGCTACTAAGCTTCAAATGTTCTCCAATTATTACCGAAATAGTTATTTAAAAGCAATAAGGGGACAGTATATAGATTTTAATACTGAAGGAAGAGGAATTAGCAGAAAGGATATCTTAAACAAAAAGGAAGAAAAAAATCGTCTGTCCATCGCTAAATTAATAGATCCGGAACATGCAAATGAATGGGATATGGCTATTGCCCGTACCGATGGCGTTGAATCTCCGGGTTATGGAATCAAAGCATCCCATACACATTTTTGGAATGCTGATTATACAATGCATCTTAGACCGTCTTATTCTTTTAATGTTCGTATGGTGAGCAATAGAACTAAGCGTAACGAGGCAGGCAATCAAGAAAATTTATTGGGTAAATATTTGTCAGATGGGGCAACGAACATACAAGTAAGAGGGCCTGAATATTACAATATTATGCCGGTTTGGGAATGGGATAAAATACCGGGAGTAACCAGTCGGGATTATGCGCAAGATCAGGAAATGACTGTATTCTGGGGTGAGGATGGAAGTAGTGATTTTTCAGGAGGGGTTTCTGACAAAACGTATGGTGCCAGTGCATATCATTTAAATTATGATGGTGTTTCGGCAAAAAAAGCATGGTTCTTTTTTGATAAAGAGATCGTTTGTTTAGGAACAGATATAAAAAGTGAAACACCGGAAAATATAACTACAACTGTTAATCAAAGCTGGTTAAATGGTAATGTACTCAGCAGTATGGGAAAAATTGATAAAGACGAAGAGGCTGTCACAATTTTTAAGGATGATAAAAAGGCATGGATACTTCATGATGACATTGGTTATTATTTCCCAAAGGGAGAAAACGTAAACATAAGTACAATCAATCAAAAAGGGAACTGGTATCAGATTAATAATTCTTTTTCGAAAGATGAAGTATCGGGCAATGTATTTAAATTATGGTTTGATCATGGTATGAAACCAAGCAATGCGAGTTATTCGTATATCGTACTGCCAAGTGTAGTTAATAAGGACTTAGAAAATTTTAAAGCCTCAACCATAAGCATAATAGCTAATTCGGATAGAACGCAAGCTGTTTACCATTCTCAATTGGATATTGTTCAGGTTGTTTTTTATCAAGCAGGTAAAATTGATTTACCAACATTCTCGATTAAAACAGATAAACCCTGTATTTTGATGATCAAAAATTTAAATAACCCTAAAGTAGATATTTCAGTTGCTGACCCTTCACAAAAAGAAAAAGCAATTACCATTGAACTAAAAAATTTAAAAACTGGAAAGAAGGGAACTCTTGACCTTAATTTTCCTCAGAATGAATTTGCAGGCTCTACGTTGACAAGCTCATTTGAGTTTTAGACTGCCTTTGCACATCATCAATAGTGATACTTATACTAATGATGAATTTATGATTTCTTCTTATCTTCTGTCGAACCATGTGAACTTGAATAAATGTATAAAAAACGGATTGTGACTTTATTATTAAGTATGGTGCTATTTCAATTATGGGCTTATGCCATAAAAGAAATAGCAATAATTGATAAGCAACAACTCGAAGCTTCTGGCAATGAGGAAGTTTATTCCACTTTACATTTGTTAAAACCTGGTGACGAACTTCTTTTAACTGATGGAGTTTATAAGGATATAAAATTAATTCTTAATTGTTCTGGAGAAAAGGACTATCCAATAACAATTAGAGCTAAAAATCCAGGAAAGGTATTTATTAGTGGCGATGCTAAGGTAGAAATGCGGGGTGAGCATTTAATTTTAGAAGGATTTTATTTTAAGGAAGGCAATAGAGATATTAATAAATGGAAGTCTCATGGTCCGGGGCTTGTTGCGATTTACGGAAGCCACAACCGAGTTACAAATTGTGTATTTGATTTTTTTGATGATGCAAACTCTGCATATATAACCACTTCTCTTACAGAAGATGGCAAAGTTCCTCAATTTTGCCGTATAGATCACTGCACTTTTACGGATAAGATAACTTTTGATCAGGTAATAAATCTTAATAATACGCAAAAAGCAATTAAGGATGGGGCTGCTAGTGGTCCTCCCATGTATCATCGAGTTGACCATTGCTTCTTCTCTAATCCGAAAAAGCCAGGAAATGCTGGTGGTGGAATTCGTATTGGATATTATCGGAATGACATTGGTCGTTGTCTAATTGACTCTAATCTGTTTGTACGCCAAGATTCCGAGCCTGAAATAATTACAAGTAAATCGCAGGAGAATGTGTTTTATAATAATACATATGTCAATTGCCAGGGAACAATGAACCTTCGACACGGAGACCACCAAGTTGCCATTAATAATTTTTTCATTGGTTCAGATACAAAATATGAATATGGTGGAATGTTTATATGGGGTAGCGAACATATTATAGCATGTAATTACTTTGAGTTGCCTACAACAATTAAATCAAGAGGTAATGCAGCATTATATTTAAATCCAGGGCCTATAGGATCTGAACATGCATTAGCTTTTAATAGTTTAATTATCAATAATTCCTTTGTAAATGTAAACGGCTATGCCATTCATTTTAATCCTTTAGATGAAAGGCGTAAAGAATTTAGTAAAGAGAATAACTTAACGTTTGAAGTTCCTAATAATTTGAATATAAAAGGTAATATTTTTTATTCTGGTCAAAATCCTACTTACCCATTCTTTAAAGATGATTATCTTCTTGGGAGAAACAGTTGGGACAACAATTTTGCTTTCGGTAGTAAAACCGGAATTTTTCTTAACAAGGGAATAGTGAAGAAAAACTTACATATAAAAAAGGATTCAAACGGAGTTTTTAGGCCTGCCTCTGATAGTAATTATGCGCTCTCAAAAGTAAATGATGTTAAATTAATTGAAGGTATCGACCTTGATTTAAATTACTTAATTAATCAAGGTATTACTGGAAAGCCATTGGTTTGGGAAGATGTAAAACCCTATTGGTTGAAAGAGATTCCGGGTACATATGCTTCTGAAGGAAAGCTGTCACCAGAAAGAGAAGCAAGATTTCAGAAAGTAATTAACAGAGATAAAAGTAATTAATTACCTAGTCAGAAAGTTAACTAAGCAGTTGTTTTGATTGGTGTTTTCGGAGGTATTCTTTTTGAAATATTAGCGGGCTGGTATTGGTGATTTCTTTAAAATTTTTATGGAAACTTGTGAAATTATAGAAGCCACTTGCAAGACATATTTCTTTTATATTCATTTTGTTTTCAATAAGTAATTTACACGCGTTACCGATTCGTAATTCAATTACAAATCGTGAAAACGTTTTACCAGTTCTTGATTTAAAATAACGACAAAAGGAGTTTTTACTTAGATCAGCTATTTCTGCCACCTCCTCCAATGCAATTTTTCTTCTAAAGTTATTAATCGTGAAGTTATATACCGAATTTATCCGATCATTCTCTTCCTCTTCGAAATGATAGTTAAAGCCTCTAGAAGAGATTTGCTTATAATGCTCAGTCTCCGCGATAAGATTAATTGCTTCTAAAAGCAGGATAAGTCTTTTTGTTCCTTCACTGTAAAGAAGCTCATCTAAAATTTGTGCTATTGCCACTTTTGTTGATCCTGATATTAATAAACCTAATCGGGATTTCTCAAATAATGATTTCAACTTTGCATTTTCAGGAAGATTTAAGAAACTATCTCCCCAGAAATTTTCGCTAAAGTGAACAACGCGAATATCAGCTACATTTGTTTCGGGGCTCTTGAAATAGCCAGTATCAAATCGCCAATAATGAGGAAGGTTTGAACCTAACAAAACAACATCTCCCATCTTGAAGTTATTAATATTGTCACCGATAAATTGTGTTCCAGACCCTTTTTGGAAATGTATCAGCTCTAATTCAGAATGGTAATGCCACTTATTGTTGATATGTGGAACTTGATCTCTGCGTACACTAAAAGAATATGTGGGTCCTGTTTCAACTTTTAATAATTTTGGTTTCATTGGGCTGTAATCGTCTTTTTATCGGAATTTTCTTAATTTGTATAACAAATTTAACAGTATATCTACTTATTAGTACAAATATATGGTAATATAACATACTATATTGCCAATTTAAAATAGAATATCGTGCTTATTAATTAGTTTATTTGAACTATTGAATATTTAATGCTCTATTGATTATAAAGAGAATTGGAAGGATAAGGCATTTTTGCCAATGCATTAATTAAAAGTTAAAATGAAGAGATACGTATTAACCTTAGATCTAAAGGATGACCCTATTTTGATTAAAGAATATGATGCTTGGCATCAACGTGTGTCGTCGGAAATAAAAGAATCCATCAAAGATTCCGGCGTTGAATCGATGATTATTTATCGTCTTGGTAATCGTTTATGTATGTTAATGGATGTAATTGATGATTTTACTTTTGAAAAGAAGGCCAAACTTGATGCAGCAAACCCTAAAGTACAGGAATGGGAAAATTTAATGCTGAAATATCAACAACCTACCCGGGAGTCTAGTGAAGAAGGCAAATGGCAAATTATGGAAGAAATATTTGATTTAAATAAAAGAACAAATGGATAAAACGAATCGCTACTTACAAATTCATTATGATGATAATGTGTTAGTGGCTTTGCAAGATCTTCAAGAAGGTGAGGAAATACTCTTTGAAGGAAAAACTTTTAAACTTTATAACAGAGTTAAAGCAAAGCATAAATTTACACTTAATGCTATGCCAGCAGGCAGTGAAATTAAAATGTATGGTGTATTGGTAGGAAAAAATACCAATGACTTGCATCAGGGAGAGCTTCTTACAACTGAAAATATTATTCATGCAGCAGAAGATTTTACATTGAATTCGAGAAAGACTGAATGGGAAGTCCCAGATAATACAAATTTCACAGGAAAAACGTTTAAAGGTTATCACAGAAAGAATGGGAAAGTTGGAACTGCAAATTATTGGCTCGTGATTCCGATGGTATTTTGTGAGAACAAAAATATTCTAGTTTTAAAAGAAGCATTGGAAAATAAGCTTGGCTTTATGAAAGCAAAAAGCTATGAACCTGAGGTGGAACAATTAATTGATTTATATAAGGCTGGAAAGACAGTTGAAGAGATTCTATCTGCCGATCTTACAGAATTTAAAACGATTGATGATTCAAAAAAGATCTTTAAAAATATCGATGGGATAAAATTTTTGAATCATAACATGGGCTGTGGTGGAACCCGGTTAGATTCAGACACCTTATGCGGTTTATTGGCTGGGTATATTACTCATCCAAATGTTGCGGGAGCTACCGTATTAAGTTTGGGATGCCAACATGCTCAATCATCGATTTTAAAGAAAGAGATAGAATTGCGGGACCAAACTTTTGATAAACCCTTGTATATACTTGAGCAACAAAAAATTGGCTTAGAAAGTGACATGATTCAGCAAGCGCTTAAGTTAACTTTTACAGGCTTGATAAATGCCAATCAGCAGGAGCGGCAAGAGGCAGCGCTTTCTCAATTAACTATTGGGCTGGAGTGTGGAGGTTCTGATGGTTTTTCCGGTATTTCTGCCAATCCTGCTTTGGGTTATGTCTCAGATTTGTTGGTAAGCTTAGGAGGCAAGGTTATTTTATCTGAGTTTCCTGAATTGTGTGGAGTGGAACAAGAGTTAAGTGATCGTTGTGTTGATGATGCATTGGCATTAAAGTTTATGTCACTTATGAAAACATATAATGAAAAAGCTGAGGCTGATGGATCTGGTTTTTATGCCAATCCTTCTCCAGGAAATATTCGAGATGGTTTGATCACCGATGCAATTAAATCTGCAGGTGCTGCAAAAAAAGGCGGCACTTCGCCTGTTGTTGATGTTGTAGATTATCCGGGAGTTTGTACAAAAGAGGGTTTGACTTTACTTTGTACTCCAGGAAATGATGTTGAAAGCACTACCGCAGAAGTGGGAGCTGGAGCTAATATTGTACTTTTTACCACAGGGCTGGGTACTCCAACCGGAAATCCGATAACGCCTGTTATTAAACTTTCCTCAAATACCACTATATTTGAAAGAATGCAAGATATTATTGACTTGAATTGTGGTACTATTATCGAGGGATCAGAGTCTATCGCCCAAGTTGGAGAAAGAATTCTAAACTATGTTATTTCTGTAGCATCCGGTGAAATTCAACCCAAAGCAGTACAATTAGGACAAGACGATTTTATCCCTTGGAGGAGAGGAATTTCATTATAAAAATAGATATGTTTAAGTTAACAAACAAAATAGCAATAATTACCGGAGGAGGTAGTGGAATTGGTCGTGCAATTAGCATCTTATTTGCAAAAAGTGGAGCACAAGTGCATATTTTTGATTTTGATTTAGCTGCTGCGACAAAAGTTGTTGAAGAAATTGAAGGTGAAGGTGGAATAGCGACCGCTCATTTTTGTGACGTTGCCAATCAAGAACAAGTGCTTTCCCTTGTCAGTAAATTAGAATCCATTGATATTTTAGTTAATAATGCTGGAATTTCAAATATTGGAAAGGTAGACAATACTTCTGAAAGTGATTTTGACCGCGTATATCAGGTCAATGTAAAGGGTGCTTACAATTTACTATATGCTTGTATTCCCATCATGAAAAGGCAAGCAGGAGCCTCGATTATTAACATGGCTTCTATTGCGGCACATATAGGATTAACCGATCGTTTTGCCTATTCCATGAGTAAGGGAGCTATTTTTGCAATGACTTTATCTGTGGCCCGCGACTATATAGATTCAAACATCCGGTGTAATAGTATTTCTCCTGCAAGGGTGCATACGCCATTTGTAGACGGCTTTATAGCAAAGAGCTACCCAGGGCAGGAAGCGGAAATGTTTAAAAAGCTTTCAGATAGCCAGCCAATTAAAAGGATGGCTGACCCGGAAGAAATAGCTTCATTGGCATTATATTTAGCATCGGATGAGGCGAGCTTTATCACAGGAAATGATTATCCAATTGATGGGGGTTTTATTAAATTGAATAATTAAGAATTCAAATAAATACTTACGAAATGAAATTAATAAGATACGGTGAACCTGGTAAAGAGAAAACAGGCGTACAATTAGACGGAAAAAATTATGATACTTCAGCATTTGGAGAAGACTATAATGAAGTTTTCTTTGAAAATAATGGTTTAATTCGTTTAGAAAATTTTATCAATGAATCAACTGGAAAGCTTTTTGAAATACCAGAAGGTTCTCGTTTAGGAAGTCCAATTGCCAGGCCTTCAAAAATTCTTTGTATTGGGTTGAATTATCGTGACCATGCAGAAGAAACGGGAGCCAAAATACCCAATGAACCGATTGTTTTTATGAAGTCTACTACGGCTTTAGTAGGTCCAAATGATGACGTTATGATTCCAAAAGATTCAGTTAAAACAGATTGGGAAGTAGAGTTTTGTGTTGTTATTGGTAAAAAAGCAAGTTATGTGGAGGAGGCGGAAGCTGAAGACTATATCGCAGGTTATGTATTGCATAACGATGTATCTGAACGTGAATTCCAATTAGAACGTGGAGGTACATGGGACAAAGGAAAAGGATGTGATACTTTTGCTCCATTGGGACCAATTATGGTAACCAAAGATGAAGTTGCTGATATCAATAATGTAAGACTATGGTTGAAACTGAATGGTGAAACAGTGCAAGACGGAAATACAAAGAACCTTATATTTAATGTACCCTATATTATTTCTTATGTAAGTAAGTTTATGACGTTATTGCCCGGGGATATTATATCTACTGGAACCCCTGCGGGTGTTGGATTAGGATTCAATCCGCCGGTATTTTTAAAATCAGGTGATGTGATTGAACTGGGTGCTGATGGTTTAGGTGTTCAAAAGCAACAAATTGTTGCATATAAAGTGTAGTACGTAATATGGATTTAGGATTAAAGAACAAGGTAATCATCGTTACAGGTGGTGCAAAAGGTATAGGTAAGGGTATCTGTTTGATTTTGGCAGAAGAAGGCGCTATTCCTGTGATAGTTGGAAGAAGAATTTCGGATAATCAAAAGGTAGTTGATGAAATTATTAGTAAAGGAGGGAATGCCTTTGCTTTGGAAGCTGAATTGACTCAACCTCAAGATTGTAAGAATTCAATAGAACAAGTTCTTGCAAAATTTAATAGGATTGATGGACTGGTAAATAATGCGGGATTAAACGATGGGGTTGGATTGGAAAATGGTAATTATGAAGATTTTATGGCTAGCCTGCATCGAAACCTTATCCATTATTATCTAATGGCTCAATACTGCCTTCCGGAACTCATAAAGAATAAAGGATCCATTGTAAATATCAGTTCTAAAACTGCCGAAGTTGGACAAGGGAATACATCTGCATATGCTGCTGCAAATGGTGGCCGAAATGCTCTTACCCGTGAATGGGCAGTTGAGTTAGCGAAGTATGAAATTCGGGTAAATGCAATAGTAGTAGCTGAATGCTGGACTCCGCAGTATGAAAAGTGGATTACAACAGTTTCAGACACGGAAGATGCGTTAAAGCAGATTACTGATAAAATTCCTTTGGAAAATAGAATGACAACAACCAAAGAAATTGCAGATACAGCTGTCTTTCTTTTATCAAATCGTTCTAGTCATACTACTGGTCAGTTATTTCATATTGATGGAGGCTATGTGCATTTAGATAGAGCTATAAAGCCGTTACATTGATAGCTATTAACATTCGTTATTTGGATTCTTACAAACAAGGATTGTTGCACTAATTTTACACGGTTTTTTGGATAAGGTGTATGAAGTACACTATATTTGTACTTTCATAATTTAGGTTTATAATTGGTTAGTAAAGGTCTTCAGTCTCCCCGGCTGAAGGCCTTTCTTTTTTTGGATATTCTCTACTATTTATTTGAAGATGTCGAGTTAATTTGATGGAATAAATTCTCTTTTGATGCCTCCTTTATTTGTGAAGATTTTTAATTTTTCTTTAAATTCTGCAGGGTTTATAGCTTTGGTGGCATTCATAATAATTTCAACTTCAAAACCTAAGCTTAATGCATCCATAGCAGTAAAATAGACACAAAAATCTGCAGCCAAACCACAAATGGAAACTTTACGTATTCCTTTTTCGATTAAGTAACCAGTTAAACCTGTTGAATTTAACCTTCCATTATCGTAAAACCCGCTATAACTGTCAATTTCTGGATTCATTCCTTTACGGATAATCAAATTTGCTTTCTTTGTTTCTAGTGTTGAAGAAATAGATGCGCCCTGAGTATCTTGTACACAATGTATTGGCCATAACACTTGTTTTTCCCCCTCTAATTCAATGATATCATATGGGGATTTATTGTTATGTGATAAAGCAAAACTTTGATGGTTTTCCGGGTGCCAATCCTGAGTTAGCACAATTAGCTCAAATTGGCGTTGCAATTCGTTAATGACAGGAATGATTTTATCTCCATTTGATACAGCTAATGCGCCTCCCGGTAAAAAATCATTTTGGATATCCACAATGATAAGCGCATTCGTCGTAATATTAATAGGGTTATTAAAATAATGTTTCTCTTCAAAATGGAATTCATCTTTTAAACGCCTTGTCAAATTAGAAGGAAAAATGGTGCTCATTCATTAAATATACAAATTATTTATTAATCGGTACAAGCTTTTTCTGGTGATTTAGCACATTCATTACGTGTTTTAATAATTTTTATTACGTAGTTTTTGAATGCAGCATATATTTAAGTAGGAAGACCGTTTTTAATAGTTAAGAATAGAACATAAGTACAGTATTGGTAATAATTATGTTACAGTTAAACGTTTTTCATTAATAGGCCTCTAAATATTAAGTCTCTAAACTATAACCCACGTTTACCAATTAAACCGAGTAGTCATATTATTATGGGAAGAGGATTTACGCTTTTTTTAATCACATCAGTCCTTATTATTGTTTCTAATAAATCTTTTGCGCAACAAAGCATTTCAGGATTTATTTTAGATAGTTTAACGAATGAAGGGTTATCGGGAGCAAGCGTTTCCATATTAACAAAAGATTCACTTGTAATAGCTGACATCTCAACAAAAGGAGGTTCTTTTAGCTTTAAGAATATTCCGATTGGCATATACACATTACAAGTCAATTTTGTTGGTTATAAACGTCAACGACATGTATTCAGTCTTACTGCAGCGGCTCCGACGCTTGTGACTATTAAATTACCGCTTGATGTGACCTTACTTTCAGCTGTTGAAATTAATATTGAACCTCCTATGGTTATTTTTAAGGGAGATACGACGGAATTTAATGCAGGTTCATTTACAACTGAACCTTATGCAGACGCTGATGCCTTGATTGGGCAATTGCCAGGGATAGAAATTGATGCCGAAGGAAAGTTAAAAGTTGAAGGTGAAGACGTTCAGCGTATTATGGTTGATGGCAAAGAGTTTTTTAGTAGCGATCCAAGAATTGCAATGAAGACTCTTCCTGCAGATATTATTGATAAAATTCAAATCATAGATGAAAAGAGCGATCAAGCACAGTTTACCGGCTTTGATGACGGTGAAAGAAGAAAAATCATTAATATCGTAACTAAGCCAGATAAAAGAAACGGTTATTTTGGAAAACTTTCAGGTGGCTATGGTAATCAAGAACGTTATAATACAGGAGGCAATATAAACGCATTTAATGGAAATAGACGTCTTTCTTTTAATGTTGTTTCAAATAATGTTAATCAACAAGATTTTTCTATGACGAGTTTAGCCGGAGGTGAAACGAATCAAGGGCAACGAGGTAGAGCAGGCAATAGCAGAGGTGGCGGCGGCGGATCTGGATTAAAAGAAACAAGTAATTTAGCTGTAAACTTCAATAATGAATGGTTTGATAAATTGAAATTGAATGCAAATTATTCATTTAATAATACCGATAACTCAGTAATCAGTTTATTAAATAGGGAATATTTGATCGGGAATAAGAGCAATCAGTTAAGTGTTCAGAATTTACAGAACAATGGCAAAAACAAAAGTCACCAGGCAAATTTTAGAATGGAATATGAAATTGATACGAATAATTCGATTTCTTTTCGGCCAAATATAAACTATCAAGAAAGCAGTTCATTTAATACATCATTAAACCGAACGACAACGGATACAGATGAACCTATAAATGCTTCTGCCCGCGACAATGACAATGAACGGAGTAATATAAATTTTTCCGGTGATTTTATCTATCGAAGAAAGTTAAATGCAATAGGGAGAACTTTATCGCTTAGCGTGAATGGTTCAATAAATAGTAACAAGGGGTTAGCGCATAATTTCTCCCTTAATGAATTTTATCAAGATTTTTTATTGAATAGAATGGATACGGTTAACAATGAAAATAACACTAATGCAAATGGTAATGGTTTAACGGGTCGTTTAGCGTATACAGAGCCCATGGGTGAATTTAGCCGGCTTCAAGCTAATTATAGTTTGAGAAATACCAATAGCTATTCTAACAGGGAAACGTTTGAGTATTTGGCGGAAACAGGACAGTTCGATGAGTTAAATACACAATTATCAAATGAGTTCCGAAATGATTATATCTACCATAATGGAGGAATGGGTTACCTTTATTCCAAAGAGGCGATTCGTTTTGATTTTGGAATGGATGTTCAGCAGGCGCATTTACAAAACTTAAGAACCTTTCCGCAAGAGAGCAGTACTTCACGTCGCTTTTCAAGTTATTTGCCAAAGGCGAGCTTTACTTATCGTTTTTCCAAACAGAAGGATATTCAAGTTAATTATAGTACCGCGACCAATGCACCCAATATTAACCAGTTACAAGACGTAATCAATAATCAGAACACGCTTAATATCCGAGTAGGAAATGCAGATTTAAAGCAGGAATATGGTCATCGCTTTTTGCTTCGCTATAAAACTGTAAATAGAGAAAAGGGTGCTAATTTTTCAGTGAACTTAAACGCTGATTTTTCTAATAACCGGATTGTGAACTCTACTATTTTAGCGGACCGGGATACCGTATTGGGGCAAGATCTGATATTAGGGAAAGGCGGGCGCTTTACCCGTCCAGAAAACGTGGATGGATATTATACTGTGCGGGCAAATACAACTCTTGGAATTCCTTTTAAAGAATTAAAAATGAATTTAAATTTGAATACAGGCTTATTTCATACTCGTGATATTGGCTTGTTGAATAATGAATTGACCTTTTCAAATTCTTCTGGTATCAATCAACGTGTTAGTGTAAACAGTAGAATAAGTCAAAAAATTATTTTTAGCTTTTCTTATAGTGGTAATTATAGCATCGTCCGAAATAATTTAAATCCCGATTTAAGCTATAATTTTTATAATCAAAATTTGCGGAATGATTTCACCCTTATTTTTTGGAAAGGATTACGCACCTCCTCTACTTTAAATTATAATTACAATACCGGATTAACCAGTGATGGTTCCCAAAGTTTTATATTATGGAATGCATCTATCGGTAAGAAATTTCTTAAACGTCAAGAGGCCGAAATTACTTTGACAGCCTATGATATTTTAAATAAAAATACCAATTTGACACGCAACATCAGCGATCAATATATTGAAGACAGGGAAAGTAATATGTTAAACCAATATCTGATAGTAAGCTTTACTTATAATTTGAGGAAATTCGGAGGAGCAAACCGTAAGCCAAGTAATAACAAAAATTGGCCGATGGGCGGAGCTAGAAATAATTAATCATTTCTTATTTTATTAAATGCTTTTTTATTTGCCGTTGATTTTTAATAAAAGTTTTTTAAGCTCTTTTACCTTTGCCGGATGTTCCTTTGCAAGGTTTCTTTGCTCTCCAATATCATTTTTTAAATCGTATAATTGATCTGCCAAAGAATTTCCCGTTTCAATTCCTGTTAAACCTTCAATTGTTTTTCCTTTATTTGGTGAAATATATTTCCAATTTTCTTTGGTAATGGATAATGCCCCACCCTGTTTAACCAAAATGCTTCTCCCTGTGTTCGATTTTCCTAAAAAGGCAGATAGCACATCATCGCTTTCGGGTGCTTCATTAGTAGGAATGGGTTGGGCAATTAATTTTGAAAAAGAAGCTAAGAAATCGACCTGACAAACCAGGGCGTCAGATATACCAGGTTTGATCTTTCCTGGCCATGAAATAATAAGTGGTATTCTTGTTCCGCCTTCAAAAGCACTATATTTTCCACCACGTAAAATACCAGCGGGTAAATGACCATTTTGCTGGGTTACTGCATCATCATCATATCCATCATCAAGCACTGGGCCATTGTCACTACTAAAAACAATGATGGTGTTTTCCGTTAGTTTCAAAGATTCTAAATGTTTTCTTATTTCACCAACTGCCCAATCCATTTGTAGGATTGCATCTCCCCGAGAACCTAACTGACTCTTTCCTTTGAAGAATGTTGAAGGCATACGAGGCACGTGAGGTTCAGTCAAAGCATAATATAAAAAGAAAGGTTGGGCTTTGTTTTCTTCTATAAAGTCTTTTGCCTTAATCAAAAATGTCAAAGGTACTTCTTCATCAGTCCATCGCGCTGTTTTACCTCCGCTCATGTAGCCAATTCTTCCAATACCATTCACAATAGTGTTTTCATGTCCATGATTTTTAGTAGCAGACATTTTTAATAGTTCCGGATGTGCCTTTCCAGTTGGGTCACTCCCAATCTGTTTATTATAATTGACAGTTATAGGGTCTTGTTCATCTAATCCCACTACTAATCCATTTTCCATAAAAACGGTGGGTACTCGATCCGCTGTAGCCGGAAAAATAAATGAATAGTTAAAACCCACTTCATTTGGGCCAGGTGAAATAGGACTATTCCAATCTTTTTCAAGTTTATCCCCCAATCCTAAATGCCATTTCCCAACAATACCGGTTTTATAACCTGCCTTTTGGAACTGGGAGGGTAAAGTTGTTCTGTTTGTTGGGATAATAAGCGCTGCATCGCCAGGCAAAATGGCAGCACCTGTTCTCCAAGGATATTCCCCTGTCATCAATGCATAACGGGAAGGTGTACATGTTGCTGATGTTGCATGCCCATTTGTAAATCGAAGACCTTCTTTCGCTAAAGCGTCAATATGGGGCGTCTTGATTTTATTTGCGCCGTAAGAGCTTAAATCGCCATAACCTAAATCATCCATATAGATAAAAACAATGTTGGGTTTGTTTGGATTTTGTGCTTTTATAGTTGAAGCTGATAATGAAGCGATTAAAATGGTCAGGAGATGAATTATAAAATGTTTTTTCATAGTTTTAAGCCAATCAAAAAGTTATTTAATGCAATATTATAATTGTTAAGCGCTTTCGCAAATGAAAGAAGCGTTATAATATTACGCAATCGTTTGATAAGCCTATTTATTTTGTAAATTTAAAACTTAATAAATTATACGATATAAATTATGGACATTATACGTTGGGGTATGATTGGTGCCGGTGATGTTACCGAAGTTAAAAGTGGTCCTGCTTTCCAAAAAATAAAAGGATCACACTTGGTTGCTGTTATGCGCAGAGATAGTGAAAAGGTGAAGGATTATGCCCAAAGGCATGGTATTGCTAAATGGTATACAAGTGTTAAGGAGCTTATTGAAGATCCAGAGGTTAATGCCATCTATATTGCTACACCTCCGGATGTGCATGAAGCCTATACTTTGATGGCTCTTCAGGCAGGAAAGCCAGTTTATGTAGAAAAGCCTATGGCTTTAAGTAGCATTCAAGCTGAAAATATGGTGGAAGCTGTGGCCCAGTTTGGAGGAAAACTTACAGTTGCACATTATCGAAGAGAACAGCCTTATTTTAAGAAGATTAAAACTTTATTAGAAGGGAATGCAATTGGAGTACCTAGAATGGTTTCTCTACGTACTTTTAAAAGACCATTGACTCATCAGGAATTGACTGAATCAAAAATTCAATGGAGAGTAAATCCAACTCAATCTGGTGGAGGCTTATTTCATGACTTGGCCCCTCATCAAATAGATTTGATGTATTACTTTTTTGGTGAAGTGGATCGGGCAAGCGGAATATCTCATAATCAGGCCATGGTATATTCGGCTGATGATGTTGTCTCTGGTCAGATATTATTCAGGAATAATGTTTTATTTAATGGTAGTTGGGCTTTTAATGTTGCAGAGGATATTGACGTTTGTGAAATTTTAGGATCAGAAGGTAAATTAACATTTTCAATCTTTAGTAATGAACCTATTGAATTGATCAATGCTCAAGGAAGGCAGCTTTTTTCATTTGATCGGTTACAACATGTTCAAGAACCAATGATTGCGGCAGTGGTAGCCTATTTTCAAGGAAAGAGAGATAATCCTTGTAGTGTATTAGAAGGACTGAAGGTGATGGAGCTTATGGATGCTTTTACTGCGTAAACTAGTATGAAGTATAGATAATAAAGTATAAATAATATTAAATTATACTAATAGCTAGTTTAACATAAACCTGTGATAACACGCTTAAACCTTTGTTTAATTTACCCTAGTCGGATTGATTATGTGTTACTTGTTGGGTATTGTAAAAATTAATGGTTTGGATTTCAGGTATTTGTAAATTTATGCTGGATAATTATTTAGAAATATTTGCGGATATGGGAAAGGTGCGTATCTTTGCAACCCGCAAACGAAGGAATGCGGTTGTTCATTGAAGGTAGGGTTAGATTGGCGGGGTGTTTTGGAGGGTCGTTGATAGGGATGGAAATAAATTTTCATTTTTATTTTGCAGATTCAAAAAAGCTTCTTACTTTTGCAACCCGCAAACGGCGGAGAGAAACAGGGATGAGGAAACAGGGATTGGCCATGCAGCAGCAGAGGTTTCCCGGAGACCGGACCTGGTGAAAGCGGCAGAAAAAATAAAAAATTATTTTATTTGCAGATTCAAAAAATTCTCTTACCTTTGCAATCCCGAAACGAACGGGTTACCACAGGGCGCGATGCCCAGGTAAAACAAACAAGATTGAAATAGTGACCGGTGCCCGACTTGACAGGGAGGGCTTACTGGGAAACAATATAACAGGCGAACCGTGAGGCTAGCCGGAGTAGTTCTTTTAAAGAAGATTAACATGTAGCGTAACGAGTAGTTTGAGAGACAACGAAAGTTAGAAGACTGGTCACAGGATGGCCAGTAAAAATTCAAACCAAGTCAATCCGGTTGATAGATATAATTACAGTACCGATTCTATTAACAATTTGAGTAATAGGGTTAGGTCGAACACACATTTACAATGGAGAGTTTGATCCTGGCTCAGGATGAACGCTAGCGGCAGGCCTAATACATGCAAGTCGAACGAGATTGGGGGAGCTTGCTTCCCCATGAGAGTGGCGTACGGGTGCGTAACGCGTGAGCAACCTACCGTTGTCTGGGGAATAGCCCGGAGAAATCCGGATTAATACCGCATAACATCAGTTAACAGCATTGTTGACTGATCAAACATTTATGGGACAGCGATGGGCTCGCGTGACATTAGCTAGTTGGAGTGGTAACGGCACACCAAGGCAACGATGTCTAGGGGATCTGAGAGGATGACCCCCCACACTGGGACTGAGACACGGCCCAGACTCCTACGGGAGGCAGCAGTAAGGA
>Ga0160445_100280_pt1 | contig 33950 bp, 24 predicted proteins | sample HID1972M_E1MG_FD_108215 | JGI IMG/M metagenome (GOLD analysis project Ga0160445, IMG submission 108215) | Enriched pill bug-associated microbial communities from UW Madison campus, WI, USA - HID1972M_E1 MG | ecosystem: Host-associated > Arthropoda: Insects > Digestive system > Unclassified ... | reverse complement strand
CATAACATGACCGGTATTGCCAGTTCTGCAACATCCATATTAATCGGGCATATCGCATCGGGTACATCAACTATCAGAATTGGGTCGGGTGGTATTATGCTGCCTAATCATGCACCGTTAATTATAGCTGAGCAATTTGGCACACTAGCAACTCTTTTTCCTGATCGTATAGACTTGGGTTTAGGTCGCGCTCCCGGTACGGATCAGTTTACAGCAATGGCCCTTCGCCGTGATCAGCGTGCAGCCATGGAATTCCCTAAAAATGTTCAGGAGCTACAAACCTATTTATCATCATCAAATAAAAATGGGCGCGTACGCGCAATACCTGGCGAAGGATTAAATATACCGATATGGATTTTAGGCTCTAGTACGGATAGCGCACATTTGGCAGCTGCTTTAGGTTTACCCTATGCATTTGCAAGTCATTTCGCACCTGCACAATTGCACGCAGCATTAGCAATCTATCACCAGAACTTCAGACCATCCGCTCATCTTAAAGACCCTTATGTAATGGCTTGCGTTAACGGAATAGCCGCAGATACGGATGAAGAAGCTGCACGTTTAGCAACATCTTTTAAGAAATTGTTTTTAGGAATCATAACTGGAAAAAGAGAACAATTAAAACCACCGGTTGATCCTAATGAAAACTTTATAGACCCAATGGAAGAGGCTGCATTACAACAAATGATAGCTTATTCTTTTATTGGTGGCCCTAAAAAAGTTGAAACGGAGATACAACAGTTTTTAGATAAAACTCAAGTTGATGAACTTATGATCACTTCTGCTATCTTTGATCATAAGGCTCGACTTCGGTCATATGAAATAATAAGTAGCTTAGCAAATAAAAAAAACTAAGCGATGATTTATAATCTTTGCTTATCTTCGTTATCAACTAATTAAATAAGCTATTTATTATGATGGAACGAAGGACATTTATCAAGAATGTAGCAGGCACTGCAGCAGTAGGCGGAGTATTAAGCTCAACTATTCCTTCAGCACTTGCTTCCACAATAAAACAACAAGAAATGATAGTTCATTATGTACTCTTTTGGTTAAGAGAAGATCTTTCTGAACAAGAAATCAAGGATTTTACCGGATTTTTTGAAGAATTAAAAAAAATACCGACAATTAAATCACTCCATTATGGTCCGGCTGCAAATACCAACAAACGCGATGTGGTAGATAACAGTTTTTCATACAACCTATTGGTTCATTTTAAAAATATGGATGATATCGGTGTCTATGAAACTCATCCTATCCATTTAGCTGCGATTGAGAAGTATAGCAAAAACTGGACTAAAGTAGTTGTGCATGATTCGATTCTAAAGATCTAAGTTCTTTCAGGCCATCAATTTGAAATACAGGGGTCTCTTGTTCTCGGGAGGCTAACACAATTTTTACATCTCCGGCATGTTCATTAAATATATGTTGAGCAGTTACGGGACAGTTATTATTCTTTGAAAGATGTGAAAGCAATAAATGGCTCATATACTCAGGTTTATGAGCCATAAAAAGATCTAATGCTTGCTTGTTCGATAAATGCCCCATTCCTCCACGAATTCGTTTCTTTAGAAAGAATGGATAACTTCCATTTTCTAAAAGATCTACATCATAATTAGTTTCCAGAAATGCAGCATGGCATTGTTTAAAATGTTTAACTACATGTTCGCAAATATTTCCTATATCTGTAAAGACACCTACATTAACGCCACTAAAGGAAATAATAAAGCTATGAGGCTCGATGGCATCATGGAATTTCGGGAAAGCACAAATTCCTAATTCACCGATATGGACGGTTTCATATGCGATAAAATTTTTCACTAAATGATCAGCGAGAGAAATCCGGCTGTGTAATAAGGTTTTAGCAGTAATATAGACTGATAGTTGATACTTTTTTGCCAATACAGCTATTCCTCTGATATGATCGGAATGTTCATGGCTTACAAAAATCGCTTTTACTTTTTTCATTGAAAGCCCCAAACGATCCATTCTTTTCTCCGTTTCCCTGCAGGATATACCCGCATCCACTAGTATTGCTTCATTTTCATTACCGATATAATAACAATTTCCGTTACTTCCGGAGTTTAATGAAGAGATAGATAAGCACATACAACAAAGTTAATAACTAATTTCATTGGGAAAAGAATTCTTTGTTTTCTTACCAGAACAAAATAAAATAATCACGAATGCAATTTGGATTTATATTGTAGTTCTGTTACTAAATTAATATCCTGGATTTTGGGTAATTTTGTCATTGATTAGAATTTGTCTATTAGGAATTGGATAAAATACTTCAAAAGATTGAAAAATAAAATCAGAATTTGAATATGGAATTCCACCTCGAGTTACCGTGGGATTAGCTTTTTCCTTTAATCCATAAGCATTTAAAAATTGAGACTGCTCCTCTGGAGTATAAGTTCTCTTAAGGTCAAACCACCGATGATTTTCAAAAGCCAATTCTATTCTTCTTTCATGAAGAACAGCCGCCCTAAATGATTCTTTTGTAAGCCCACTTAATGGATCAAGCCCTGCTCGTTGACGCACTTGGTTAAGATAATTATAAGAATCTAAATTTGGCCCAATTTGCTCATTGATTGCTTCTGCCAACATTAATAAAACATCTGAATATCTCAATATTGGCCAGTTATCATCTGTACGCCCATAAATAGTATGAGGGTGATTATATTTATTTATAAAAGGTACTGCAACCCATTCACCCTTTTCATTAAAATACCCCTCTTTTAGAGAAATCTCTTTCCGTAAATCACCATCCTCATAACTGCCTATTATATCTTTTGTTGGAATGTTCCAACCTCCTGGTCGACTTTCAGGAAAGCCGGTAATTGCGCCTGCAGATAAACGGGGTGCAAAAGTATAGATAAAACTGCTCCATTCTCCTTGATCATTTCCTCCCTGAAATTGGATCTCGAATATTGATTCTTGGCTATTCTTTTTTTGAGGATCAAAAACATCGGCATAAGATGGTAATAATGCATAATCTAAAGTAAGTACTTGGTTAAGTGTATTTACAGCATCAGCATATTGCATTTTTGTAAGATAGACCTTTCCTAGCAAACTTAGAGCTGCCCCTTTTGTTACACGTCCTGTATTTGCCATATCAAAGTTCTTTGGAAGCAAAATGATAGCTTCATTAAGGTCATTTTCAATTTGAGTATACACTTTTTCTTGGGGTTCTCTTAAATACTCCCATGCTTGTTCTGGATTTTGCAAGGGCTCGGTAATAATTATAACATCTCCGAAATATTGAACCAGATTAAAATAATAATAGGCTCTGATAAATTTGAGTTGTCCTTCAACTTGTTTTTTGAACTCTTCATTTACATCAGAATTTGGAAGTTTAGACAATGTATTATTTATATTATAGATTCCATTATAGTATTCATTATACATTCCTTCTATATTACCAGTTCCTGAATTCACAGTCCAAAATTCAAATGCTTCGATCGCATTTGCTTGTCCTCTATCATCCGGATTATAATCTATTGTTGTATTGTCAGAAGGCAGTTCATTGAATATCCATTGATTGTTTATGATTGGTTGCAACTGTCCATAGATGCCATTGAGAGCTTGCTCAATTTCAATTTGCGTTTTATAAAAACTTCCTGTCCCTACCTTTGTAGGATCTGTTTTATAAAGAAATTCTTTTTTACATGAAAATTGAGAAAAACAAATGATTAAGCTACTTATAATGATTAAATATTTCATGTCAATAAAGTTTAAAAAGTTAATTTAGCACCGATAGAAAATGTTCTTGAAACAGGATAGGCTTCATCATCTCGTCCTGGATTTATTCCCCCATCGAGATTAATGTCTGGATTATTCCCTGGATAATTAGTAATTAGAAAAAGATTGTCAGCGCTTAAGTATATTCTTAAGTTTTTTAATCCTCTATAAGATTTGGGAAGGGAATAACCAAAGGTTATATTTTTAAGCCAAACATGACTTGCATCATAGACATAACGCGAGTTACTTTCACGCTCCCATTTCCATGTATTCGTGGTTGCATGCTTTCCATTTCCTGGATTTTGTTCTGATCGCCACCGGTCTTTACTTTCGGCTAAAATATTAAACACCCCATCCATATTCATAGTAGAAGACTCAATATGCCGAAAGATATCATAATTTTGAGCTCCTAAAAATAAAACGCTTATATCAAAACTTTTGTAATCTCCTCCTACTGTCCATCCCCAAGTGAATTTTGGAAAAGGATTTCCAATTTCTACCATATCAGTTTGATCATAAGAAATTTCCCCGTCTCCATTTGCATCCCAAAACTTATAAACTCCTGGAATGGCACCTTCTTGGGTTGGAGCAGCATCTATCTCGGCTTGATTGTTAAAAATTCCTAGATTTTTGAAACCATATATCATTCCAATAGGCCGTCCAGGTTTTGATACACTGTAATTTCCGTACATAGAGCCATTCCATATCTCATCGTTTACTCCATTAATTTCAAGAACTTTATTTTGATTAAACGCTATGTTAAAATTTGTTCTAAAATTCACCTCTCTTATTTTTGTATTATAATCTAATGCAAGCTCAATGCCTTTATTTTCAACTTTCCCAATATTTGATAAACTGGTTGTAAATCCAGAAATGGAAGGTAGTTGAATAGGTAATAACATATCATTTGTGATCTTATTATAATATTCAAACGTAAAAGTTAATTTGTTCTTAAAAGCTGTCATATCAAGTCCAACATCTAGTTGATTTGATTTTTCCCAACCCAAATTCGCATTCGCGAATGAACTTATTATTTTCCCACTTACGAGATTATTACCTAATATGTAATTGTTGATGTTCATAAATGATAAGCTGGAATAATTCCCGATGTTGTTGTTTCCTGTTACACCCCAACTTGCTCTTAATTTAAGATCATTTAGCCAAGAAAGCGTAGGTATAAAAGACTCTTCTGATATTCTCCATCCAATAGATGCTGCAGGAAAATTCCCCCATTTATTATTAGTTCCAAATCTAGAACTTCCCTCTCTCCGAAACGTTCCAGAAAACAAATATTTATCTTGAAACGCGTAGTTTAACCGGCCAAAAGAAGCTAGTGTTGACCATCCATATTCAGTTGAACCAGATGATTTAATTATGGCAGCATCCAGAAACGGAACATAGTCATCAGGATAATCAGTTCCTGTGCCTGAAAGTCCTTTTACAAGCTCCTGTTGGGCTGTATAGCCAACCATCGCCTCAATTTGATGCTTATCACCTAGATCTGGGCTATAAGTAAGAAGCTGATCTGCTGACAGATTACGGGTACGAAATGAATCATCAAATTCAGTAGCTTGCCTTGGTGGTGGGGCATTTTCGCCTGCAATAGAAGAAGGTATAAATTCTTTATAGGAATTTGTAGTTAATTTAACATTGACGGAAGATCTAAATTTGAAATCTTTTAAAAAGGAATATTCTAAGTAACCATTTGCTAAAATATCTCCAATTTCCCTGTGTTTATTAATCTCTTTTAAGAGCTGTACTGGATTTGGAAATCCAAAAACACCATCATGCCCCCCGATATAAGCGTTATAAGTACCATCATCGTTGTAGACAGGCTCACGTGGATCCAACAATAAGGAAGATCCCACAATTGCACTTCTTCCACTGGTATTTGCAACTCTTTGATTTGACAAGGAACCATTAATGTTCAAGCCAACGGTAATAGATTCGTTTACTTTTCCTGCAAAATTTGATCGAACCGAATATCCTTCATAATTTGTATTTATCAAGGCACCCTCTTGACCGACATATCCAAGTGACACCATTGACTTAACCGGCCCTTGACCGTTAGTAAAGACAAGATTATAATCTTGAAATGCGGCATTTTGGTTTAGAATCTCATCAAACCAGTTAGTAGAATACTTCGTTTGCTCAGGATACCGAAAATCTAAAGGGACCTCTTCGAGGGATGGTTCTCTATTTTCGAAATATCTAATTTTATCTATGAAGGCATCTTTTTTAAATTGAGCAAATTCCATCCCGTTTAACATCTTCGTTTTCCTCGAATTTGGAACATTCTGAAAGCCATAATTTGCTGAGAGAGTTAAATTCAATGCACCTTCTTTTGCACTCTTAGTTGTAATTAAAACAACTCCGTTCGACCCCCTAGCACCATAAATAGCAGTGGAAGCAGCATCTTTTAATACCGTTATGGTTTCAATATCATTAGGATTTATATTTTGTCCAGCAGATGTCCCTACTGGGAAACCGTCTATGACATATAACGGAGTGCTCCCTGCTCCTAACGAACTTAACCCTCTTACAGTAACTTCAAACTCTTGTCCAGGAGCACCTGTCGTTTGCTTTACATTTACGCCGGGAGCTTGCCCTTGTATCAATCTGGTTAAATTGGATGCCGGTATATCTTGTAATTTTGTAGCATCAATTACAGAAACGGCAGAAGTAATATCCCGCTTTCTTTGTGAGCCATAACCCATTACTACAACTTCTTGCAGGTCATTTGAAGAAGGGACTAATTTGATATCAACAGTTGTTTGGTCAGACACTATTATTCTTTTTTGGTCATATCCAATAAATCTAAAGACTAAGACAGAACCTGTTGGAGCAAGAATAGTAAATTTACCTTCATGATTGGTTTGGTCGCCAATCGTAGTTCCTTCTACAAATACAGATACCCCTGGTAATTGTCCAGCATCCACTGAATCAACTACAGTTCCTGTAATAGTAAGCTGGTTTTGAGAGAAAGCCGTGAAAGAAATGCAAAACAACAGTATGGCTGCTACTGCATACTTCTTCCATTGATAAAATAGTAATAGTCTTTTTTTCATAATTCATTAAGTTTGGTTAAACATTCGTTTACAGTTTGTAATACAAATGCTTTTAGGTTCAGGCTTACATAACTTGAAGGTTATCTAATGGTTATATTGATTGTAAACGTAAAACTAGTTTTCCTAAATCTCAGCGGCAACCTGCTCTATCCTGTAACACTTAGAACCCTAACACAATTAAAAATCTCTAAAATCTAACCCAAATCTATCTTATTGAAAATTGGAAAGGTAACTTTTGCTATTGCGCTGTTAAAAATTCATCAGCACTTGCCTCTAGTTTATTCTTAGTTATTAAGGACTCAACTGATGTACTTTTTACGCTGAAAACAGGATAGTACAGGATACTATCTGCCTAACTTTCATTAACTTTGATATGGAAAGCCAAGATTAAATGCCTTAATTACCTCAATTAGCTAAATTAGATATTGTGAATAGATTTATTACAAATGTTATATTTCATAAAGCGACATTAACGTTTTTGATTTGTATTTTTATTCCTTCAATTTGGACATTTGGGTTCGCAGAAACTGAACTAATTGTTAATAGCGAAACCCAGGTCTTTTGGTTTTGGAAATTGCTCGGCCGCTTACATCCTCTTATCGTTCATTTCCCTGTTTCGTTACTCTTAATAGCTGCTTTAATGGAACTGAGCACCTTAAAGAATTTCAATTCAAGCTTGCGGCCAGGAATCTATTTATTAATTATAATTGGAGCGATCAGTGCAGTTTTATCTGTGATTTTCGGTTGGCTACTTGCAGAATTGGAAAGTTATGGGGGCGATACGTTAGCCTTTCATCGTTGGACAGGTCTTGCCACTGCTATACTAAGCATGTTTACTGTTTTTTTTATTTTCTTGATAAAAAAAAGGCCTCAGAATAAATGGATCAAGAGCTATCGAAGTGTCCTTATGTTTACAGTTGGAGGAGTTATTATAGCAGGTCATTTAGGAGCATCCATTACACATGGAGAAGAATTTCTCTCTAGTGTAACACCTTGGGCTGAACAAGATGAAGAAAGTTTACCTTTTGGAACGGTTAAAATAGACTTAGCTTCATTTTCACAGGGTACAGATAGCCTTACTTTGGATGAAGAAGTGAAGCTTAATTTAGGGGTAAGAACGATACTAGCACATAATTGTTACAAATGCCATAGTGCAGACAAAACGGAAGGAGAACTACGCTTTGACGAAAAGGAATTGGTTTTTCAGGGGGGCGAGTCAGGACAGATTATTGTCCCAGGTGATGTCAATAAAAGTGAATTATTCCGACGGATAACTTTGCCAGCGGGTCATAAGGAGGCTATGCCTGGAAAAGGCAAGCCATTATCAAAACAGGATATTGATTTAATAGCCTTTTGGATAGAAAAAGGGGCTCCTTGGCCAGACCAGGCTGCAACCGGGATTTTTCCCGTTGCAGCACTTGAACCCCGAATGCCAATCCTTCCTTCTTCAACAAATAACCTTACAAACCCAATAGATTTATGGGTTAATGAATATTTTAAAAAAACAAATACCACCTGGGATACCATAGTAGATGATAGAACGTATTTAAGAAGAATTTATTTGGATATTGTAGGACTTCTTCCCTCACCGCAAGAACTTCAGGACTTTATTGCAGATACAAATGCAGATAAACGATCACTTATGGTTGAGCAGCTCCTATCACAAAATAATGATTATGCTACTCATTGGCTTACTTTCTGGAATGATTTACTGCGAAATGATTATACGGGAACAGGATATATTACCAATGGCCGTTATTCCATTTCAGATTGGTTATATCAGTCTTTAGCAAATAACAAGCCTTATAAACAATTTGTTAAAGAACTATTAGATCCAAACGATGCGTCAAAAGGCTTTATAAAAGGTATTCAATGGCGTGGAGTTGTTAATTCAAGTCAGTCGGTCCCAATGCAAGCTGCACAAAATGTATCGCAGGCTTTATTAGGACTCAATTTAAAATGTGCTTCATGCCATGATAGTTTCATCAGCGATTGGAAACTAGATGATGCTTATGCGTTTGCCAATGTATTCTCTGAAGAGCCCTTAGAAATAAACCGGTGTGATATTCCTACTGGAAAATTTGCTGATACAAGATTACTTTGGAATCAGCTAGGCACAATATCAAACAATTCTTCAGTTAAGGATAAGTCAGAACAGTTAGCTGAAAATATTACCAAAGACGAAAATGGACGCTTATACCGTACGGTAGTAAACAGAATATGGGCCCAACTTTTAGGTCGGGGAATTGTAGCGCCAGTAGACGAAATGGATAATTCCCCTTGGAGTCAAGATTTACTGGATTGGTTGGCTTCTGACTTTGCAAAAAATGGATATGACGTAAAAAAATTAATTTACCTGATTACTACATCAAAAACCTACCAATTACCAGCTGTTGGTATAGCAGATGCTAATAAAATCAATGCGGCAGACTATCAGTTTACCGGCATGTTGAGAAGGAAAATGACAGCTGAGCAATTCTCTGATGCTGTAAGCAGTACCATCCATCCCATTTATAAGACCAATACGTTGAAATACAATCCGTATGGGCATACTGATTTATATAAAATATATATTCCTTTTGCAAGAGCCGCTTTGGTAGAAAATGATGATTTTTTAGCTGCAATGGGCAGACCAAGCAGAGAAAATGTAATTAGTGTAAGGGAAAATCAATCCAACCTACTTCAAGCGATGGAACTTACCAATGGGAAAGTTCTTAATGAAACATTGAACAAAGGTGCAAAACAGTGGTTGGCGAAACATAACGGCAGTAATGAGATTATTACGGATATTTATCTTAAAGCCCTCGGTCGTAAGCCCACTTCTAAAGAGCATAAAATAGCAAAAGAAATGCTAGGCGAAACACCTAAAGAAGATGTGGTTCAAGACTTCCTTTGGACCATAGTACTTTTGCCGGAATTTCAACTCATTAATTAATATTTTCATTACGTTTATATCAATATCATGAAAAGTAATTGGAATAGAAGAGATTTTTTAAAAACAACTAGCGCAGCTACGCTCGCAGCTCTGGCTGCTGGTGTACCATTGACAAGCCTTTTATCTTCCTGCGACAGTTCTAAACAATCTAAAGCAGATACGGTTATACTACTATGGATGGCGGGAGGTATGGCACACACGGATACCTTCGACCCCAAAAAGTATACCCCTTTTGAAAAGGGTTTAGATTCTAATAAAGTTTTAAGTACATTTAAATCAATCCCTACCTCTTTGGATGGAATTCATTTTTCAGAAGGATTAGAAGGCATAGGAAGTGTTATGGATAGAGGCACTTTGATTCGTTCATACATGGCAGCGGATCTTGGACACATTCTCCACTCAAGACATCAATATCACTGGCACACTTGTTATGAGCCGCCACAAACAGTCGCAGCCCCACATATTGGGGCTTGGATAGCACGAGAGCTAGGACCAAAAAATCCAGTTATCCCTGCATTTATCAATATAGGTCAACGGTTAACACTAGGCGAAGGAGAAGAGTTAAAAGCGTTTCATACTGCTGGTTTCCTTGGAAGTGAATTCGGTCCATTTATGATAGCTGATCCTACTACAGGTCTTGATTCTGTAAAGCCCCCGGCAGGTATGTCTTTTGAAAGGTTTGAACGTCGAAACCAATTATATAATGACCTTATCAGTGAAGGCCCATTTGGCGAATTCGGGAGCGACTATCAGAAGGAATCACTTAAGAGAGCTATGGAACAATCGTATATGCTATTGAAGTCTCCTGAGGCAAAAGCCTTCGACCTAAACAGTGAGCCAAAAGAAAGCTATGCAATTTACAATACAGGCAAATTTGGTTTAGGCTGCTTAATGGCCCGTAGACTAACACAACAAGGTGCCAGGTTTATTAGTGTAACAACCGAGTATGAACCCTTCAAAGGATGGGATACACATGAAAACGGATACACAAGAGCTGCTGAAATGAAAAAGCTGATCGATGCTCCTGTTGCTCAACTTATAAAAGACCTCGAACAATCTGGGCACCTTGATCGTACCCTTATTATATTAGCTAGTGAATTCAGTAGAGACATGATGCTTGAAGGGCGACCAGGAGCTGAAGTGCTAGAACAAGTGGATCAACCAGACGTAATTGATGATATAAAGTTTTATGGAATGCATAGGCATTTCACGGATGGTTGTTCAATTTTAATGTTTGGTGGAGGAATTAAAGAAGGGAACGTATATGGAAAGACAGCCGATGAACGACCATGTAAAACAATTGAAAAGCCAATAAGAATTGAGCAGATCCATCAAACTATTTACCATGCACTCGGTATAGACCAAGAAGCACATGCAGTTATAGAAGGGCGTCCGTTTTACACTACACCTGACGGGATACATAAACCGGAAATGGAATTGTTTGCTTAAAAAGCTAATACCTCTGTATTAATTTAATAAAAAATGAAAAACACGAGACGTTCTTTCTTAAAGAAAACTGGCGCAGCTATAACGATCAGTACTATTATGCCTTACATATGGGTAAAAAAGAGTTTAGCTGCTAATAAAGACATCATTTTAGGACATCAAAACCATCGATATCGGGTGATAGAAGGTTGGGGTTTATTAGATGCCAGCAAAAATCCGGTGAATGACTGTCATGAAATGGTGGAAGATGCTAAGGGAAGATTGTTCATGTTAACGAATGAAACTCGAAATAATATGTTGATATATGATCGCTCTGGTAAACTTCTCGATTCATGGGGCACCAGTTATCCGGGTGGCCATGGACTTACAATTAGTACTGAAGGTGAAGAACAGTTTTTGATTATTACCGACACTGACCGCAATCAGGTTATCAAAACAGATTTAAAGGGAAGAGAAATTTTCACGCTTGATTATCCGAAGGAAATAATACACTATAACAAATCCGAAGAATTCAAACCAACGGAAACTGCTATAAATCCCATCAATGGGGATATTTATGTTGCAGACGGTTACGGGATGAACTTTATCACACAATATGACTATAATGGCAAATATATTCGCCATTTTGGTGGTACCGGTGATACCAAAGAAACTTTCAAATGTTGTCATGGAATACTAGTAGATACAAGGGATCCTAAGCATTCGACACTCATTATCACAGATCGTTCACATATGTGTCTGAAACGTTTTACACTGGAAGGTAAATACTTATCGACAACTTCGGTTCCTGGGTCCTTTATCTGTAGACCTGTTTTAAAAGGTAAAAATATGTATGCCGCCGTTTATCGAAGCACTTCTGAAAGTCTCGCTAATTCAGGATACATTACTATTTTTAATGAGCATGATCAAGTTATTTCAACTCCCGGAGGAACTGCACCAAAATATATTGACACGGTATTACAGGAACAAAAGAAAGATCACTCATTCACTGGCTTTTTGCATCCGCATGATGTCTGTATTGATAGTGACGAAAGCATTTATGTTCCACAGTGGGCGTCAAAGAAAACGTATCCAATTAAGTTAGAAAGAATTTGAGGCTATACTGCAAACTATTTATGAAAGATGCTTGTAGAAAAACTTGTATGTTACTTCGGATTAATCTATAATAACAATACATTTGTGACTGGGTTAAACTAACAGTAATTAACATTGAATAAAAGATTGGAAATAAAATTTATTCTGTTGTTAATAATAGCTTTTGCAAATCTGACCAGTTATGCTCAGAACCAAATAGGATTATTACCTCAAATAAATGCCGAGTTTAAGATTGGAGATGATTGGGAAATAGATTCAAAACTAGAAGGAAGGCAGCTCTTCTTTCAAAATCCTTTTCCGAAAGAAGAGCGGGAAGCAAAGTTTGAAAGGACAGATCTTGAAATTGTTGCTACCAGAAGCCTAAGTTCTGTGGATGCAGTTGGTGCAGGGTATTTAATAAGACGCCAGGATGGAAAATTCTTACACCGTTTCATTCAACAGTATGCAATTGAACAAAAACTTACCGCATCAGAACTATCACATCGGTTTAGGACCGATCAAACGATTGAAGAAAACGAAGCAGCGAAATTCCGTTTTCGCTATCGCATTGGTTTTGAAAAACCATTAAATGGCCAAGAACTAGATCAAAAAGAATTTTATCTTAAATTGAGTAATGAATATTTAGCTTCTCTGAAAGATGCAAAAGGAAATCTTGAGATCAGAGGTTTGGCTTCCTTAGGATATAATCTTTCAGACAACAATCAAATCGAAGCTGGAATAGATTACAGGGCTGAGAACCTGATCGATTCTAAAATAGTACATAAAGCATTTTTAAATATCGGGTGGTATTTAAGTTTTTAAACACCACCTAATATTTAAAAATTAATTCTTTCTCCGACTTCTAATTTCTGTGATTTTGCAAAAGCGCCACATAAATGAAAAAGCAGGCGAGCCCCAACATTACCGTCCCAATCATCCGTACCTGGTGATACTTCAACCAAATCAAAGCCGATAATTTCTTTTTCACTGTTTGCTAAAGCAGACAAAAGATAGGTTGCTTGTTCATAAGACAGTCCTCCAGGAACTGGTGTTCCTGTATTTGGACAATACCATTGGTATAAGCCATCTATATCAAAACTAATGCTAACTTTTTGAGGCAGAGCGGCTATTATTTTATCACATTGTTCTTTCCAAGTTTTACCACTAAAGACACCGGCTTTCAGATCTGAATCAGTAAATACTTTAACTCTGCTATCTGCTTTTTTAGCTACTTCAATCTCTTGCTCACAAAAATCTCGTATGCCTACCTGAACTATTTTTGATACCTGAGGTAACTGCAAAGCATTATACATAATAGATGCATGAGAGTACTTAAATTCTTCATAAGCAATACGGAAATCCATATGCGCATCAAGATGAAGGATTCCGAATTCACTATGTGATTCAGCCAGAGCCTCATAATATCCTAATGGAGTGCTATGATCGCCGCCTAAAAGAGCAACTTTCTTTCCTTTGCTCTTCCAAAACAGAACAAGATTCTTAACTTCTTTATTTAAGTCCTCACAGGCTGTATTGATCTCATCCAGACTTTGTTGCAGATCAGCATGTGCTTGATCTGCTATATCTTTCCCTTCTTCCAATGCTTTTATAATAGCTTGAGCTTTCTCTTTAAGGGAGTTGCTTTTTCCAAGCCAATGTGATGGAGCATCCAGAATAAAAATACCCAGCTTCCAAAGTTCGGGATATTCCTGATGAAATAAATCTACTTGGTAGGAGGCATTCAAGATCGTTTCAGGGCCATCTGAAGCGCCACCTCCGTAACTCACTGTAACTTCCCATGGTACAGGAATAATAATTATCTCACTTTCTTCTGCAGTAAATGGCAAACCGAATATTGAAGCATCTGCCAAACCGGGCTGATTAGGGTTAAATTCAATTACTTTTTGCTGTTTCGTCATCTTATACTTGTCTTTACAGGGCTTTGGATTACCAAAAAATAGAGTACAAAGCTACGATAACTCCTATAACTAATACAGCTCCAATTGTAAATTTAGGATCTGGTTTAAACATGCTTGAATCTATTTCCAATCCATTGGTTTTAGTGCCTTTATTCGTTTCATATAAACTGATAACAATCATACCTACAACACTAATAATAAATACAAAACCCATTCTGTCAAGAAAAGGAATTTCATAAACTCCATTTACTGGAACTGCAAATCCAAACTGATAAAGAAACTCAAGATCTGCAAAATTTGGCAATAATTTAAATACTACAGAGAGAATGAACCCGCCGACGGTTGCAAATAATGCCGCATTTGATGTCGTTTTCTTCCAAAAGAATCCAAGAATGAACATGGCAAATATTCCTGGCGAAACAAAACCGGTATATTCTTGAATGTATTGAAATCCACCTTTCTCAATGCCCAAGAATGGAGAAATGATTACAGCCATTATTACAGATACAATAATTGTTATTTTACCTATGCTCACCAGCTTTTGCTCAGATGCCTCTCTATTAAATGCTTTTTTATAAATATCCAATGTAAAAATTGTAGCAATACTATTGGCTTTACCTGCTAATGAAGCAACTACCGCCGCAGTTAATGCTGCAAACGATAAACCTTTAAGACCGGTAGGTAACAGATTCAATAAAACTGGGTATGCCCTATCTGGCATAAGTTTGCCATCAACCATCATCTCACCACTAAAAACATCTTGTTTATATAATAAGAATGCAGCAATACCAGGTAAAACCACAATTACAGGCATTAACAGCTTTAAAACAGCTGCAAATAAGATTCCCGCACGAGCTGTTTTAAGATCTGCACCTAGAGCCCTTTGTGTGATGTATTGATTACAACCCCAATAATTAAGGTTTACAATCCACATACCACCTATAAGAACAGAAAGTCCCGGAAGATCTATGTAATTGGGATTGTCCTTTTGAAAGATCATATGAAAATGGTCGTCGACCTGATCAGTTAAAATAGTGAAACCTTTTAATACGCCAGATTCACCATAATGCGAAGCAACCAAATCTAAAGCAAGATAGGTGGTAGCTAATCCCCCCAAAATTAAAAAGAACACTTGGATAACATCTGTATAACCGATAACTTTCATTCCACCTAAAGTGATAATAATTGCGAATACCGCTAAGCCAATCATACAAATTGTAAAGCTTATTCCAGAAATACTACTTACTGCAAGTGCTCCTAAGAAAAGGATTGAAGATAGATTTACAACAATATAAAGCAATAACCAAAAAACTGCCATTATCATGGCTACAGTTTCATTATAGCGCTGGCTTAGAAACTGCGGCATTGTGAAGATCTTATTCTTTAGGTATACCGGAATAAAAAAGACTGCTACAATTATCAAAGTGGCAGCGGCCATCCATTCATAGGTTGCGATTGCCAAGCCCATTTGGAAGCCTGAACCACTCATCCCAATAAATTGTTCCGCTGAAATATTTGAGGCAATTAGCGAAGCGCCAATTGCCCACCAGGTTAAAGAGCCTTCCGCAAGGAAATAGTCTTTAGAGTTTGCTATTTTAGATTTTTTTCGATTATAGACCCAAAATCCATAACCGGCAACAAATAAAAAATAAACTAAAAAAACTAAATAGTCTTTTATATCCAATGAATTATTCATCTTTATTTAGGTTTATGGATTAGATGAAACGATTAATTATATTCTCAAACAGCTCTTGTTTTCCGCTTTTCATTGCGGGTTCCCCATTATCAATCGCATATTCACGCAAATCATTCATTGAAAGGTTGCCTTCTTCGAAACTTTTCCCAGATCCTTCATCAAATGATGCATAACGTGATTTTCTAAGCGTCTTATATTCTGAAGATGTTAATATCTTTTCAGCAGTTAATAGAGCTCTGGCGAACACATCCATTCCACCGATATGTGCATGAAATAAATCTACAGCATCTGTTGAGTTTCTTCTGATTTTGGCATCGAAATTAATTCCGCCTTGTATTCCACCACCTTCTAAGATAACTAACATGGCTTCCACCAATTCATTAATATTATTCGGGAATTGATCTGTATCCCAACCATTTTGGTAATCTCCCCGATTAGCATCTATTGACCCTAACAAGCCAGCGTCAATCGCAACCTGTAATTCATGTTGAAAAGTATGTCCGGCTAATGTTGCATGATTAACTTCTAAATTAAGTTTAAAATCATCCAGCAAGTCGTACTGTCTTAAAAATCCTATTACTGTTGCAGCATCATAGTCGTATTGATGCTTTGTAGGCTCACATGGTTTTGGCTCAATGAAGAAGGTACCTTTAAAGCCATTGGAACGAGCATAATCTTTAGCCATATGCAAGAACTTTGCAAAATGTTCTTGCTCTCTCTTCATATCTGTATTTAACAACGTCATATAACCTTCTCTCCCACCCCAAAAAACGTAGTTTTCACCACCAAGCGCTATAGTTGCATCAATTGCAGCCTTTACCTGTGCTCCAGCATGCGCCAAAACATGAAATTCAGGATTGGTAACTGCACCATTCATATAACGTTTATTTGAAAATAAATTTGCAGTACCCCACAGAAGCTTAACTCCACTTTCTTTTTGCTTAGTTTGGGCATACGCTATAATAGTTTCTAGATTCTTTTCATTTTCTAAAACATTACTTCCAAAATCCACTAAGTCAACATCATGGAAACAATAATAAGGCAAATTCATTTTGGTTATAAATTCAAACGCAGCATCCATTTTTGCCTTTGCCCTTTCTATTGTATCTCCTTTCTCATCCCAAGGAAAATTATGAGTTGGTTCTCCAAACGGATCGGCACCATTACCATTGAATGAATGCCAATAAGCACAAGCGAACTTTAAGTAGTCTTTCATTCTTTTTCCAAAAATCATTCTATTCTCATCATACCATCTAAAGGCCAATGGATTTGAAGAATCCACTCCTTCATATTTAATTTGATCAATACCTTTAAAGAACTCCCGTTCGCCTGTTATAACTGCCATTGCTTAAATTTTTATTTTATTTATAAATTATTATTGATTTAACTTTTGTTGTAATAAAAATAACCATTCTTGATATATTGGTTCGTATTCTTTTGAATTTTTAGGCTCTATTATTTTTACTTTTTCTACTTCCTTAAAGGCTTCAACTGGAGTAGCGTAATATTTAACGCCTAATGCTGCGCCAATTGCCGCACCAACACTTCCATCATTTTCATAAAGTTCAACAGGTACATTGGTAGCATCCACAAATGTTTGTGTAAAAATTTCACTTTGAAATAAATTTGACCATCCTGCCCTAATGATGGAAGGTGAAAGCCCATTTTCTCGCATAATATCTAAGCCGTATCGAAAAGCGAAGGCTATCCCTTCTTGAACGGCTCTAAAAATATGACTTTGATTATGTCGGTTTAAATCAATATTATGAAAATGTGCTCCAATCGTTCTATTATTGAGCATTCTTTCAGCACCATTACCAAAAGGCAGAATCATTAAGCCTTTACTTCCTATTTCCACAGCAGCAGCAATACGATTCATTTCAGGATAGGACAATTCAGCGCCAAATTGCTTCCTTGCCCAACTGTTTAAAATACCGGTTCCATTAATGCACAATAATACGCCTGTCCTGGTTTTTTCCGCGCCATAGTTTACATGTGCAAAAGTATTTATCCTTGACTGAGAATCATAAACAAGGTTATCGCTTACTCCATAAATGACACCAGAAGTGCCAGCCGTGGCCGCCACTTCTCCGGGTTGTAATACATTTAGAGATAGTGCATTATTTGGTTGGTCGCCTGCCTTATAGCTTACAACTACTTCATCACTTAAACCCAATTGAGCAGCTAACTCTTTCTTTATTGTGCCATGGCTGGAAAATAAGGGATTTATCTGCGGGAAAATATTTTCATTAAAACCAAAATAATCACAAATTTGCGAAGATAGGCGATCATTGCTAAAATCCCAAAATACCCCCTCCGAAAGGGCACTGATACTCGTTGTAAGTTCTCCAGTTAATTTCATTGAAACAAAATCACCAGGTAATAAAACCTTATGTACCTGTTGATAGATCTCCGGTTCATTTTCTTTTACCCAGGCCAGTTTAGATGCAGTAAAGTTTCCAGGAGAATTCAAATGGTGGGCAAGACTTTCTGATTTACCAATTGCTTGAAACGCTTTATCCCCAATTTCAACAGCGCGGCTGTCACACCAAATAATGGAGTTTCTTAGCACCTGTTGGTTTTTATTTACTAAAACCAAGCCATGCATCTGATAAGCTATACCAATAGCCTTAATATCTTTGGGATCATAATTACCTTTACTATGTGCCTTTAGTATACATTGTTGAATATTATGCCACCATAAATCAGGGGATTGTTCTGCCCACCCGGCTTTTTCCGCAATTATATCGACTTCTGTATCAGGATATTGCACTGTTACTAAAGTTTTCTGTTTCTCTCCTTCTATTACAGAGACTTTAATAGACGATGTTCCTAAATCAATACCTAAAAATAGCATAAATATAACGTGTATTGGTGTATTTAATTTGGTTTACTAAATCTGTTACAATTGCAACCGATTGCATAAAAGTATGACAATTATTTAAAACAACAAAAAATGATTTAAATAAATAACAGGTATTTTATCTTTTTGCTCAAAGCCTATCTTTAGTAAACCGCTCGTTAATAAACACAATTCAAACGAATTAACAAAAATTCATGTAATAATGAATATACTACAGTAAATCAGTTTATATAATAAGTATTAATATATAAATAAAATCAAAATTATAAAAGAACTTTATTGTTATTTATCCGCACTCAAAATTTTATGCAATCGGTTGCAAATAACTAAAATCTTTTCTACTTTTAGCAGAATATTATTCTCCTAATAAATATGATCAAAAAAGAAATCACCATTTATGACATTGCCAAGCGATTGAATATTTCTCCTACAACGGTAAGTCGCGGATTAAAAAATCATCCTGCAATTAACATCAATACCAAAAAGAAGATTACCGATTTAGCAAAGGAGCTAGGATATAGATCTAATACATTTGCAAGCAACTTAAGAAAACAAAATACAAATACGATAGGTGTGATTATTCCACGATTAGACGGCTTTATGTCTAATGTTATGTCCGGAATTGAGAGAATTGTTAATAATGCCGGCTATAATTTGATAATTACACAATCATTTGAATCTTTGGAAAAGGAGAAGACGAATGCTGCTACCATGTTCAACAGCCGGGTCGATGGTTTGATAGTCTCTCTATCAAACGACTTTAATGGTCTTAATCATTTTAGAAATTTTATAAAGAAAGGTGTCCCTTTAATATTTTTTGATCGTATCGCAGAAGATTTCCCTTCAACAAAAGTGGTAATCGATAACTTTAAAGGTGGTTACATCGCGACAACGCACTTAATAGAACAAGGCTGCAAAAATATACTTCATATTACAGGAACTTTAAACGGAAAGGTATATAGAGACCGATTTGAAGGATATAAAAAGGCCTTAGCAGATCAAGAAATAGCATATAGCCCTGAAATGTTTATTTCAAATGCGTTAAGTGAAACAGAAATAATCGACTGTTTTAAAAACGATATTTTAAAAAGAAGGATTCTTCCCGATGGAATTTTTATAACGAATGACTTTTCTGCTGCTTTTGCCATAAAAGTTTTAAAAGAAGCAGGAATCAAAGTACCGGAAGATATTGCTATTATCGGATTTAATAATGACCAAGTTTCTAAAGTAACTGAACCTCCCATCAGTACAATAAATTATCCCAGTAAAGAAATGGGTGAGAGCATTGCCCGAATTCTTGTAAGTCATTTCCAAGGAAATGGAGACCTCAGCATAACGAATACTGTATTGTTAAATACTGAATTAGTCATCAGAGGATCTTCACTAAAAAAGAAAACAACGAGAAACCTCGATAATTTTTAAAATATGAAAGTTTATAAAATCATCTTTATTCTTTCTTAATCACTATCACTGCAAATGCAGATAATGAATACCAATAGCATAAATAATTATAAAAATCTCTATAGCGCCATAACTCCCTAGGAAGTTCATTATTAACAATGCTATCGGTTGCAAGGCAAAAAACATCAATTTTGTCTTTAAAGCATTATCCTACCCAAATCGTCCTAAAAAAGAAACACTATCGCTGGTTCTAAGAACGAAATATCATGATACGGAAATAAATAAAAGAACAAATAAATGTTTGTAAATCAATTATATACAAAATAATAAACCTTGAAACTTGAAATTATTGGTCAGATTATTGCAGTTTTTCCTGCATACAAAAGCAATAATATTATGAAAACAAACAACTTTTTTAACAAAAACTGCTTATTAGGCATACTCTGTTTACCATTAGTTTTTACCGCTTGCAGCAAAGATGATAACGTTGGAGTAGGCGAATCAAGTGAAATTAAAATTACGAATGCTGCAGAAACTTCAGGCTCACAAGATTTTTATCTGAATGATACAAAAGTAAACAATAGTGCTATCACTTATAATGAAAGCACTGAAGGATACATTAGTATCAAATCTGGTAATGACCAAGTTGCGGAATTCAGAACTGCAGGATCTACTACCGCTTATACTTCTACAGAAATTGATTTAAATGCAAATAAGAACTATTCTTTCTTTTTATATGGAGAAGGCGCCTCGTCTTCAATATATACTACCGAAGATGATTTAAGCACACCTTCTGGAGGTAAAGCTAAAATTCGTTTTGTACATTTAAGTACTGCAGCGAATGAAAGCTTGGATGTAAATATGGGAGACACAAAATTAGTTGCAGGCTTAAATTTTAAATCACCTAGTAGCTTCACTGAAATAGACCCCGGCCTTCATGTTTTTCAACTATATAATGCTGGAACTACATCAGATCCTATCAATTTAAATTTAGCAGCTTTGGGAGAAGGAAAGATTTATACGGTTCTTATTTCAGGCTCATCAAGTGTTAAAGCAACATTGATTAACAATAATTAAGTCAATTAAAGCTAGCAGCATATAATTTGTAGTTAATTGCAAAGAACAAAAGAGACCTTATGAGCATCTCTTTTGTTCTTCATTTATTATTTCTTTTTTTTGGGCTGGATTAATTATCAGTATAAACTTTCAATTTCCGTTCTCCTAATCGGATGCTAAGTGATGAATCTTGCATTTTCATAATTTTATCGTCGGCATGTGCATGTGCACCTTTCCATGTGATTTTAATTTCTTTAGTTAATATAGTTTGAGAAAGATACGATTTATCTGTTTCCCTTAGTTTCTGAAACACGTGTGACCCCAATTGTTGTCTTTGCTCAAGCGTCACAAGCACTATGTTTAACATTCCATCGTAAGGGTTCGCATCTGCAGCTAGGTCGAGTCCTGGGCCGATTGAAGAAATATTCATTATTTCTATCATAAGGTAAATACCCGAATAAGTTATTCCGTTTGCATGGATAGTACAGGAAAAACCATCGTAAGTTTGAACAATTTTATGAAATTCTTTTAATGCTGTATTCATTTCATCATCTGCTTTTTCTTCTTTCTCTCCCAATTGTTCCATTCGATGCATTAATTCCGGAAATACACCAATTCCAAAACTCTCCAAAAAAAATTCCTGAATATTCTCGCCTTTTATTTCTCCTATATCAATCTTCTTCAAATGATTTGTATTCCATTTTCTTATGGATGCATCCATATCCGTATGCAGCCCCAAATTTTTCGCAAAATTATTGGCAGTACCACCAGGGATTAATGCGATCGGATAATCTAATTTTCGCTCTAATAAAGCCTTTGTGACTTTACGTATAGAACCGTCTCCACCACAAACGACCAAAATATTTATTTCAATACTAAGTTCATCCCATCCTTGCTCTTTTAACGATTTATAATGAGCTTCAAAACCATTGGATTCAACTAAATTTATTAATTCTTCTTTAGAATAATTAGAATCACCTGCTTTGGGATTGTGTAGAATTTGGGCTTGTTTCATTGTGATGCTTTTTAAATAACAAACATCAGTTGTTCTTTTTTGTTGAACATAGAAATTAATATATATTAATATGAGAATTCTGGTAACAAATGATGATGGAATATATAGTCCTGGTTTAGCAGCACTGGCAAAAGCTGCTTTGAAATTTGGAGAAGTTAAAATTGTTGCTCCTGATGTAGAACAATCATCAATGGGACATGCAGTTACCCATTCCCGTCCTATTCGTTATAAAAAATCACCTATCGAATTTAAAGAAATCGAAGCTTATCGTGTAAATGGCACGCCAGCAGATTGTGTTGCTCTGGGCACACATTTATGGACTCATACAGATGTTGTTTTATCAGGAATCAACATGGGTCCAAATCTTGGTAATTCAATGTGGCACTCTGGAACATTGGCAGCAGCCAAACAAGCTGTCCTTTTTGGAATAAAAGGAATTGCATTAAGTATACCTGTTGGAAAAACAGAACCGGATTTCGTTTCTATTGAGAACTATATTGAAAAAACCCTCACTATCTTATTAAAAGATGACAAATTATCTTTATTCAATGTTAATTTCCCCCAAAATCCTGTTGGAATAAAATGGACCAGCCAATCTGTTCGATTTTATGATGGCGCCATTATCCCAGGTACGGATCCAATGGGAAGAAAACACTATTGGTTTACTGTAAAACCCTTAGAAGCTGCAGAAGAAGGTACCGATAGATGGGCAATGGAAAAAGACTTTGTTTCCATTACCCCGCTAAGCCTTAACCTCACTGATGAGGGTGAACTTAAGCGCCTGCAAAAAGAAATCCCATTCTGATATTATAAAAATAGTGATTAAAATTATTTTTTATCAGGGCTTCTTTTATCGCCTGGCTTTGATATAGATTCACGCATGTCGGTGTCTGCTTGAATATTCTGAATTTTGTAATAATCCATTATTCCTAAATTTCCACTACGAAAGGCTTCGGCCATTGCTAAAGGCAATTGAGCTTCTGCCTCTATCACCTTCGCACGAGCTTCTTGTGCTTTTGATCGCATCTCCTGTTCAGAAGCAACTGCCATCGCACGCCTTTCTTCTGCTCTGGCATTTGCTACTTTCAAATCAGCTTCTGCTTGATCTGTCTGCAATTTCGCACCAATATTTTCACCAATATCGATGTCTGCAATATCGATAGAAAGAATTTCAAATGCAGTACCGCTATCCAATCCTTTTTCCAAAACAGTACGAGAAATACGATCTGGATTTTCAAGAACTAGCTTATGAGTTTCAGAAGAACCAATCGTAGTTACAATGCCTTCCCCTACTCGGGCCAAAATGGTTTCTTCACCTGCTCCTCCAACCAATTGGTTGATATTTGCACGAACTGTTACTCTGGCTTTTGCAATTAACTGGATACCATCTTTTGCTACTGCAGCCACCGGAGGAGTATTGATTACTCGTGGATTTACTGATATTTGAACGGCATCAAATACGTCTCTACCTGCTAAATCAATTGCTGTAGCCGATTTAAATGTTAATGGAATATTAGCTTTATCTGCAGAGATCAAAGCTTTGATTACTCGGCTGACATTTCCGCCTGCTAAATAATGGGTTTCAATTTCATTCGAAGTAATATTTAATCCAGCTTTTGTTGAAATTATCATGGAATTAACCACTAATGAAGGAGAAACTTTTCTTAAACGCATAAGAAGCAGATTCAATAAACTAACACGTACACCTGAAAGTTGAGCAGTAAACCAAAGATTAACCGGTAAAAAATATAAAAATATAAAAAGGGCGATAACTGCGCCTACAATAATAAAAATCAGAGAAGGATCCATTTGAAGAATTAAATTGAGAAATTAAATTATAATTAGTGCTTTAATGTTAATTTCTTAAAGATAAGTTCCTAAGATTAGATTTCCTAATTTTATTTCTATCCCGATTGCATCAAACAGCTGCGGATTTTTTATTGAAGTTAATCCCTTCTATTTTAAGATGTCTATATTATTGTTTTTATTACTGTTTTTTGACTCTCTATCTTCAACGTGTTGAATATAGGCAGCGGCAGTAATATCACCTGTGACATTCAGAACAGTACGCGACATGTCTAAAATTCGATCCACACCATAAATTAGGCCGATCGCTTCACCAGGTACGCCTATAGATACAAGAATTGTAACAATAACAGGAAGCGAGCCTCCTGGAACACCGGCAGTTCCAATACCGGCTAGAATACAAAGAAAAACTACCGTAATCTGAGAAACCAATGATAATTCAACATTGAAACATTGCGCTAAGAACAACACGGTTATTCCTTCAAACAAAGCAGTACCATTCTGATTTGCTGTACTTCCAATGGTCAAAACAAAATTGGCGATTGGTTTAGGAATATTAAGTTTATTTATACTAACAGCAATTGCGGTTGGCAAAGTTGCATTGCTTGAACTTGTAGAAAATGCGGTTAAAATAACCTCTGAAGAATTCCTAAAAAATTCGATAGGATTACGATTAGCAAAAAACTTTAAGATAATGGAATAGGTTACGAATTGATGAAGCGCTAGGCCTGCTATTACAATCAAGACATATTGCAACAGAACCATCAAAAAGGATGCACCTACATTAACTGTAAGATTAAAAAGCAGTGCAGCAACCCCATAAGGTGCCAATTGCATTGCATAACCAATTATTTTGATTACAATTTCGTAAAGCCCCTCAAAAAAAGATTTTAATGTTGCGGTTTTCTCTTCCTCTACAGAGGCCATACCAATTCCAAAAATCAGAGCAAAAAACATAACAGCTAATAGTCCACCACCTGTATAGGTAGAGTCAAAAGCTCTTACCATATCTTCAAGTGGGTTTTTAGGTACAATATTGGTTAGAATATCTCCTACACCCCGCTCCTGTACAAATTCAGCATTCTCACTAGCAATTTTTGATTTTTCCTGAAACTCTTCAGTTAAATAATCTCGTGTTTCAGGGGTTAAACTATGTCCGGGTTCAAATGTGTTAACCAGGGCTATACCAATAAACACTGAAACAGAACTTACAATAAAACTGTATATTAATAAACGCATTCCTATCCGTCCAACACGCTTTAGATCGCCAATTTCAGCGATACCCAAAACGAGAGCTGAAAACACTAATGGAATGACAGTCATAAACACCATTCTCAGGAAAATTTGGCCAATTGGTTCAACCCATTTAATCGTGGTATCAATGGTGTCTTGTTCTAAGCCTATTTGCTTTATAAGCAGGCCTGCTAAAACGCCAACAACCATACCTATTAATATACGTGTATGCAAGGCAGTTTTCTTAATTTTAATCATAAAGTTCTTGTATAGGTTGAAATATTATTTGGTTAAAATAGAAAAAAAATAATAATCAGAGAAACGTGCCAATTTATGCTTTTTGCGACGAAAGCAATATTTGTATTCATATAGTACATAAGTCTCAAGCATTTTTCCGGAAATTTGGCTAAAAAAGAATGGTTTTTTCCATTTTTAACGCACATTCGTGGCATTTAAATCAACTAATTAATATAAATTAAAAATCTTTTATATTAACTATTTGAAATCCGACTATAAACCTTATTTTTGCAGTCCGAAATTAGGTCTGAAAACAGACATAAATCGTTAACTATTTAATTAAAAATAGCTTCTTTATGCCCAACATTGGAAAAATAGCACAAATCATTGGTCCGGTAGTGGATGTTAGCTTTGCTAATGGTGCCAGTCTTCCGAAAATTTACGACGCTCTAGAAATAGAAAAAGCAGATGGACATCGTATTGTATTAGAAGTTCAACAACATTTAGGTGAAGAAAGGGTTCGTACAATCGCGATGGACTCTACCGAAGGCCTATACCGTGGAATGGCGGTAAGAGATACACAAGCGCCTATTAAAATGCCTATTGGTGATGCAATAAAAGGACGTGTATTTAATGTTGTAGGCGACCCTATCGATGGTATTGCTAAACTTGATAAAACCGATGGCCGTTCCATTCACAATAATCCACCAAAATTTGAAGATCTATCAACTGAATCTGACGTTTTATTTACAGGTATTAAAGTTATCGATTTATTAGAACCTTACGCTAAGGGTGGTAAAATTGGATTATTTGGGGGTGCCGGCGTCGGCAAAACAGTTTTAATTCAAGAACTGATTAATAACATTGCAAAAGCTTATTCTGGCTTATCTGTATTTGCTGGTGTTGGAGAACGTACTCGTGAAGGAAATGACCTAATCCGTGAAATGCTTGAATCAGGCATTATTGATTACGGTGAAAAGTTTATGGAAGGCATGGAGAAAGGTCAATGGAATTTAGATTCAATTGACCAGGAAGCTCTAAAGGAATCAAAAGTAACTTTTGTATTTGGACAAATGAACGAGCCTCCAGGTGCCCGTGCGCGGGTTGCTTTATCAGGATTAACAATTGCAGAGTATTTCCGTGATGGAGATGGAAGTGAAGGTGCTGGACGAGATATCCTTTTCTTTATTGATAATATTTTCCGCTTTACTCAAGCTGGATCTGAAGTATCAGCTTTATTAGGCCGTATGCCTTCGGCAGTAGGTTACCAACCTACTTTAGCCACTGAAATGGGTATGATGCAAGAGCGTATTACTTCAACGAAACGCGGATCAATCACATCTGTACAGGCTGTTTATGTACCTGCGGATGATTTGACTGACCCTGCGCCTGCTACTACATTTGCTCACTTAGACGCAACCACGGTACTATCTCGTAAAATTGCGGAGCTGGGTATCTACCCTGCTGTAGATCCACTTGACTCTACCTCGAGAATTTTAAGCGCTGCTATTTTAGGCGACGAACATTATAACACTGCCCAACGCGTTAAAGAAATTTTACAACGCTATAAAGAACTTCAAGATATTATCGCCATTTTAGGAATGGATGAACTTTCTGATGAGGATAAATTAATTGTTTCCCGCGCTCGCCGTGTACAACGTTTCTTATCCCAGCCTTTCCATGTCGCTGAACAATTTACTGGACTAAAAGGTACATTGGTTGATATTAAGGATACTATCAGAGGCTTCAATATGATCATGGATGGAGAGGTTGATCAATATCCGGAAGCAGCGTTCAACTTAGTTGGCGGAATTGAAGAGGCAATTGAAAAAGGCAAAAAATTATTAGCCGAAGCAGGATAAAATTAAAAACATGACTTTAAACATTCTTACTCCTGACAAATTAATATACGCAGGTACTGTAACTGCAGTTACAGTACCTGGGGTTGACGGCTCTTTCCAGATTCTTAAAAACCATGCTCCTATTATTTCAACTTTAGCAGATGGAGACGTTATCATCAAGATTAATAATCAAGAAGAGGTAATTGGAATTAAAGGAGGTGTTGTTGAAGTTCTAGATAATAAAATCATCGTTTTAGCAGAAGCCATTCTGTCCTAAATAAATTATAAATAAGGAAGCCTGCAAAATTAATCTTTTGCAGGTTTTTTTTGTTATTTTTTCTATTCTTTACTGCAAATACGCAGAAAATCTAGGAATAAATCTATGCAAGCATATTATTGAACCAGATACCATTTTGGTTTTAGTATGTAATTAACAACATAAATAGCAAAAAATAAATAGCAAGAACAATTAATAGTTGGAATCAAGTTAATAAACCAAATTATATTTCGAATAAATTTTTAATCATTTTTTCTTGTTCATAATTAATCAAGCTTGTATCTTACTGAACATTTAAAGAATCGGAAAAAAGATATGTTTTTTTTCAATTAACCGGTTTAATAATTATCAATTTATCAATTATTTCGACAACTATATAAAAAATTGAATATGGTTTTTTGGAAAAACGAAATTCTCAATTCATTATCTAATTAATTTGTAAACAAGAAACATGTCAGAATTAAACAAATACAGTAAAACACTAACTCAAGATCCTACACAACCTGCAGCACAAGCAATGCTTTATGGTATTGGTTTTGAACCTGCAGATATGAATAAGGCGCAAGTAGGAATAGCAAGCATGGGTTATGATGGTAATCCATGTAATATGCATTTAAATGGTTTAGCCTCACTTGTTAAAAAATCGGTAATTGATGCTGATATGGTAGGTTTAATTTTCAATACAATTGGTGTTAGTGACGGTATGTCTAATGGAACGCCAGGGATGCGCTATTCCTTGGCTAGCCGGGATATCATTGCAGATTCAATTGAAGCAGTAGTAGGTTGCCAATACTATGATGGATTGATTACTATTCCTGGCTGTGATAAAAATATGCCCGGTTCAATCATTGCAATGGCAAGGTTAAACCGACCATCTATTATGCTGTATGGTGGAACTATCCATTCTGGTCATTACAAAGGTCAAACTTTAAATCTCGTTTCTGCTTTTGAAGCATTAGGTCAAAAAATTGCAGGCAACCTGAATGAAGAAGATTTTCAGGGGATTATTCGGAATACCTGTCCGGGTGCAGGCGCTTGTGGAGGTATGTATACTGCCAATACAATGTCTTCAGCGATTGAAGCCTTAGGAATGAGCCTTCCCTACAGTTCATCCAACCCTGCATTAAGCGAGGATAAAGAAAAAGAGTGTGCTGAAGCAGGGAAAGCTATTCGTAATTTGCTTGAAAAAAATATACTACCTTCTGATATTATGACTGCTGATGCCTTTCATAATGCGATTGTAACCTTAATGGCTTTAGGAGGATCAACTAATGCAGTATTGCATTTTATTGCTATTGCAAGAGCTGTTGGAATTGATGTAACACCTGATACATTTCAAAAAATAAGTGACGTTACGCCGGTTATTGCAGATTTAAAACCCAGCGGAAAATATTTGATGGAAGATTTACATACTATTGGTGGTATACCAGCTGTAATGAAATATCTTTTAAGTAAAGGTATGATCCATGGTCATTGCTTAACCGTAACTGGAAAAACCATAGCCGAAAATTTAGCAGATGTGAAGGATCTAAATTTTGATGAACAAGATATTATTCTGCCAATCGAAAATCCAATTAAAACCACTGGTCATCTTCAAATTTTATATGGCAATATCGCTGAAAAAGGGTCTGTGGCTAAGATAAGTGGTAAGGAAGGTGAGCGCTTTGCAGGTCCGGCTCGTATTTTTGAAGGTGAATATGATTTAATTGAAGGAATTCAATCTGGAAAAGTACATGAAGGGGACGTGGTTATTATTCGCCATGTAGGACCAAAGGGTGCTCCGGGAATGCCTGAAATGCTAAAACCAACCTCAGCAATTTTTGGGGCAGGTTTAGGTGCCTCAGTTGCCATGGTAACTGATGGCCGTTTCTCTGGTGGAACACATGGGTTTGTAGTAGGACATGTTACTCCAGAAGCTTGGGAAGGTGGAAATATTGCATTAATTCAGGAAAATGATATAATCCGTATTGATTCAATTAGTAATGAGATAAATGTTTTGATAAGTGATGAGGAACTTCAAGAACGACGGAACAACTGGATACAACCTCCTGTGCCGGTAACCAAAGGAGCCCTTTATAAATATCATAAAAGTGTGCAAGACGCAAGCAAAGGTTGCGTTACAGATGAATAAATTGAATAATTATTAGCATTAAAATTATGAATACGCTAGAAACAAATAAAGAGAGCAATATAGAAACTGCTGAAGAAACAGCTGTTAAGACTCAATTATCTGGGTCGCAAGCAGTATTGGAAGCCCTATTAGCAGAAAATATTGATACCGTTTTCGGTTATCCGGGAGGTGCTATAATGCCAATTTATGACGCTTTATATGATTATAACGACCGTTTAAAACATATATTAGTACGTCATGAACAAGGTGGAATTCATGCTGCTCAAGGTTATGCTCGTTCATCTGGGCATGTTGGTGTTGTTTTTGCAACAAGTGGCCCGGGTGCTACAAATTTGGTGACAGGTTTGGCAGATGCAATGATTGATAGTAATCCGCTTGTTTGTATCACAGGTCAGGTCTTTGCATCTCTTTTAGGAACAGATGCATTCCAGGAAACGGATGTTATTAACATTACTACCCCTGTAACCAAATGGAATTATCAGGTAACGGATGCTACAGAAATTCCAGAAGCTTTAGCAAAGGCATTTTATATTGCACGCTCTGGTCGCCCTGGACCTGTTTTAATTGATATTACCAAAAATGCACAGATTCAGCTTTTCGATTACTTAGGTTATAAACCTTGTCATCATATTAGAAGTTATCGTCCAAAACCGGTTATTAGGTCTGCATATATTAAACGAGCTGCAGAAACAATCAATCAAGCGAAAAAGCCTTTCATTTTATTTGGTCAAGGTGTAATTTTAGGCAAAGCAGAAAAAGAATTCAAAGAGTTTCTGGAAAAATCTGGTATTCCGGCTGCATGGACTGTAATGGGATTAAGTGCATTACCAACAAACCATCCTCAAAATGTTGGCATGTTAGGGATGCATGGAAATTATGCTCCTAATGTAATGACAAATGATTGCGATGTATTAATAGCAATTGGAATGCGTTTTGACGACCGTGTAACCGGACGTTTGGATAAATACGCAAAGCAAGCTAAAATTATACACCTTGATGTAGACCCAGCGGAAATTGATAAAAATGTAAAAGCTGATGTACCAGTTTGGGGAGATTGTAAAGAAACATTACCGCTGTTAACTGAATTGATAGAGAAAAAATCGCATACAGAATGGCTTAATAAATTTAGGGAACTAGAGAAAGAAGAAATTAAAGAGGTTATTCAAGATGAATTATATCCACAAACGGATATTATGACCATGGGCGAAGTTATTCAATCTTTAAATGAACTGACGGGTGGAGATGCAATTATTGTAACAGATGTAGGCCAGCATCAAATGGTTGCCTGCCGATATGCTAAATTCAACCAATCAAAAAGCAATGTAACTTCTGGGGGGTTAGGAACAATGGGATTTGGGTTACCGGCAGCAATTGGAGCATGGTATGGAGCACCCGATCGCACGGTAGTAGCTATTATTGGTGACGGAGGCTTTCAGATGACTATTCAGGAATTAGGAACTATTATGCAATTTGGTGCAAAGGTTAAAATACTTATACTTAATAATGAGTTTTTAGGTATGGTTCGGCAATGGCAACAATTATTCAATGATAAACGCTATTCTTTTGTTGATATTACAAGTCCGGATTTTGTTGCAGTAGCTAAAGGATATTATATTAATGGACAACGTATTAAAGAGAGATCACAATTAAAAGATGCGCTAAAAACCATGCTTGATCATGATGGATCTTATCTTTTAGAGGTAATGGTAGGAAAAGAAAACAATGTTTTTCCAATGGTTGCCCAAGGTAGCAGTGTTTCAGAAATCAGATTAAAATAAATCGTTGGAAAGATGGTAAAGCAAGAATTTACATTAACAATTTATACAGAGAACAAAGTTGGTATTATTGGAAGAATAGCCATCCAGTTCTCTCGTAAGAAAATAAACATTGAAAGTGTCAGCGGCTCACCTTCTGAGGTGAATGGGATATTTCGTTTTACAATCGTTATAAATGAAAGCGAAGAGGTTGTTCGAAAGGTTTGTCGTCAACTTGAAAAACAGGTAGATATCTTAAAGGCCTATTTTAATACAGATGAAGAAATCGTTTGGCAAGAGCAAGCTCTCTTTAAAGTAGCTACTTCTAAAATTACAGAACAAGCAAGTGTTGAACGCTTATTAAGACAGTATGGGGCAAGAGCTGTAGTTATTAGGAATGATTATACGGTTTTTGAAACCTCTGGGCATAGTGAAGAGATTGATGGTTTAACGGAAGCATTAGGAAGCTTTGGCTTAATAGAATTTGTTAGAAGCGGCAGAATTGCTATCATCAAAACTAGCGAAGGCTTTCACAAGAAATTAAAAGAATTTGAAAGTGAAGAACCAGCTTCTGAAATGGTGGAAAATGAATTTCTGGATAAGCAGGATAAAATTTTCACTATGTAGCCCGAAATGGCAATTTAAACGGAAGGTATAAAATAAACAATACGCTTTCCAATCACATGAAATTATATAAAACAAGCAATTAAAAAACAATGGCAAATTATTTTAACTCATTACCACTTAGAGAACAATTGAACCAATTAGGTGTCGCAGAATTTATGGACAGTGCCGAATTTGCAGATGGTGTAAATGCCCTAAAAGGGAAAAAATTGGTAATTGTAGGTTGTGGTGCGCAAGGATTGAACCAAGGATTAAACCTAAGAGATAGTGGTTTGGATATTTCTTATGCATTACGTCAGGAAGCGATTGAACAAAAAAGAGATTCTTGGAAAAACGCGACTGATAACAACTTTAATGTTGGCACATACGAAGAACTTATTCCAACTGCTGATTTAGTTATCAACCTAACGCCTGATAAACAACATACTTCGGTAGTGAATGCAGTTATGCCCTTCATGAAACAAGGTGCAACCCTTTCCTACTCTCATGGTTTCAATATTGTGGAAGAGGGCATGCAAATCCGTAAAGACATAACAGTTATTATGGTCGCTCCAAAATGTCCAGGTAGTGAAGTTAGGGCTGAATATTGCCGTGGTTTTGGTGTACCTACTTTAATTGCGGTACATCCAGAAAATGACCCGCAAGGAAAAGGTCTGATAGAAGCAAAAGCTTACTGTGTAGGAACCGGTGGACATAAAGCTGGTGTATTGAGATCAACTTTTGTAGCGGAAGTTAAATCGGACTTAATGGGTGAACAAACGATTCTCTGCGGTCTTTTGCAAACAGGTTCCATACTATCTTTTGATAAAATGACAGAAAAAGGCATAGAACCTGGTTATGCATCTAAATTAGTTCAGTATGGTGTAGAAGTAATCACTGAAGCCTTGAAACAAGGTGGTATTACAGCGATGATGGATAGATTAAGCAATGTGGCTAAAATCAAAGCATTTGAAGTGGCAGATGAATTGAAAACCATTATGCGTCCTTTGTTTGAAAAACATCAAGATGACATCATGAGCGGTGAGTTTAGTCGCACGATGATGGAAGACTGGGCTAATGGGGATAAAAATCTATTAAATTGGAGAGCAGAAACCGGCGAAACAGCGTTTGAAAAGACTCCAGCTGGAGATGTAAAAATCGATGAGCAAGAATATTTCGATAATGCTGTATTTATGGTTGCTTATATTAAAGCAGGAGTTAAATTGGCATTCGAAACAATGGTAGAAGCAGGAATCAAACCTGAGTCAGCATATTATGAATCTTTGCATGAAACTCCATTGATCGCAAACACGATTGCCCGTAAAAAATTATTTGAAATGAACCGGGTTATCTCTGATACAGCGGAGTACGGTTGTTACCTGTTCGATCATGCTTGCAAACCATTATTATCAGATTTCATGAAAAGTGTGGATACTGATATCATTGGTAAAAATTTCAATGAAGGTAAAGATGGGGCTGTAGATAATAAAGAGTTAATCGCAGTTAATGATGCTATTCGCAACCATCCTGTTGAGGAAGTAGGTGCTGTACTAAGAAAAGCAATGACTGCAATGAAAACTATTAAAACAGCCTAGTAAGTTAATTATATGGGACTGACTAAAAAATCAATATTGGTCTGAACAGGATTCAGTGCCTAATTATAATATTGAACTTCAATAGCAAAGAAAGATGATACTTGCATGGGTTCTTTGATAATTTTAGACGGTCCCTTTTAAATATTAAAAATATGTCGAAAACATTAGTAGAAAAAATATGGGACGCACACGTCGTCAAGCATGAAGAGGGTTTTCCGGATATTTTATATATCGATACACATTTAATTCATGAAGT
>Ga0160445_100277_pt1 | contig 34358 bp, 30 predicted proteins | sample HID1972M_E1MG_FD_108215 | JGI IMG/M metagenome (GOLD analysis project Ga0160445, IMG submission 108215) | Enriched pill bug-associated microbial communities from UW Madison campus, WI, USA - HID1972M_E1 MG | ecosystem: Host-associated > Arthropoda: Insects > Digestive system > Unclassified ... | reverse complement strand
CGAAGGCGTCGACGGGTTCACTGAAGCGGCCGCCCCAGGACTGATTGGTCTTGTCAGTGCTCATGAATTCGCTCGTATCGGCTTGAAGAAAAAAGGCGTGAAACGCTGGCGCGGATAATAACAGGGTTGCCAATCCTGTCGTTGACACTGGTCGATACGTTTTTTTCTCATCGAACCGGCCATAGTCGGCACTGCTCCCGGGGGATTTGCGTAAGGATATTTTTCGATTGAGCAATATCGGCCCGACGAGCGTCTACAGTAGGACATAAGGGTCGGCGCGACTTTGGATCGCGCAAAGGTCTGGTCGCCGACTATAAGAAGAGGGGGTGGGTGTAATTGTCCTTCGGCAATCCCTGCGAAAAACGCGAGAAACAGCGGGCTTTGAGCGGTACGACGCGGACTCTGGCAAATATTGCTGGCCGACGTACGGCACTTTTTGGCGCTCGGGCTAGTCTTAGCGTGGATCGCGGTGACGGACGTCACTTCACCTGTCTACGCTATCCTTGTGCGAGACTCACGCAGGAATCCAGCGCAATATGAATGTCCTGATCGTTGATGACGAACCACTGGCTCGCGAGCGCCTCAGCCGAATGGTGAGCGAGCTCGAGGGTTATACAGTTCTGGAGCCCAGCGCCACGAATGGCGAGGAGGCGTTGGCACTGATCGACAGCCACAAGCCGGATATCGTCTTGCTCGATATCCGCATGCCAGGTCTCGATGGCCTGCAAGTCGCTGCCCGTCTGTGCGAACGAGAAACGCCGCCCGCCGTGGTGTTTTGCACCAGCCCCGATGAATTTGCCGTGGAAGCCCTGCAGGCCAGCGCCGTGGGCTATGTGGTGAAACCCGTGCGAACTGAACATCTGCATGACGCCCTGAAACGGGCGGAACGTCCCAACCGGGCGCAACTCTCGGCCCTGACCCGTCCCGCTGCCGAAAGTGGCACCGGCCCGCGCAGCCATATCAGCGCCCGTACCCGCAAAGGCATCGAACTGATCCCGCTGGATCAGGTGGTCTATTTTATTGCCGACCACAAATACGTGACCTTGCGCCACGAGGCCGGCGAAGTGCTGCTTGATGAGCCGCTCAAGGCTCTCGAAGACGAATTCGGCGAACGCTTTGTGCGGATCCACCGCAACGCCCTGGTCGCCCGCGACCGCATCGAACGACTGCAACGCACGCCGCTGGGGCATTTCCAGCTGTTCCTCAAAGGCCTCAATGGTGATGCGTTGATCGTCAGTCGTCGGCACGTGGCCGGCGTACGCAAAATGATGCAGGGCCTGTAAGCCGGACTTTTCCGGCGGCTCACTGTTCTTTTCGCCGGGCATGGCGGGCCAGGGAGGCCGCGCCGAGGCTGATTCAAGTCAAAGTGGATTTGGCTGAGCTGTTATTATCCGCCGTATCTATTCAGTACGGATTGATCCATGTCCTCTCGCGAAATCCGCATCGCCACCCGTAAAAGTGCGCTGGCCCTCTGGCAGGCCGAATACGTTAAAGCCCGTCTGGAAGCGGCCCATCCGGGCCTGCTGGTGACGCTGGTGCCCATGGTCAGTCGCGGCGACAAGCTGCTCGATTCGCCACTGTCGAAAATCGGCGGTAAGGGACTGTTCGTCAAAGAACTGGAAACCGCGCTGCTCGAAAACGAAGCCGACATCGCCGTCCACTCGATGAAAGACGTGCCGATGGACTTCCCTGAAGGTCTCGGTCTGTTCTGCATCTGCGAGCGCGAAGACCCGCGTGATGCCTTCGTTTCCAACATCTATACCAGCCTCGATGCGTTGCCTGCCGGCGCCATTGTCGGCACGTCGAGCCTGCGTCGTCAGGCGCAATTGCTGACGCGTCGCCCGGATCTGGAAATCCGCTTCCTGCGCGGTAACGTCAACACGCGTCTGGCCAAGCTCGATGCCGGTGAGTACGACGCGATCATCCTCGCCGCGGCCGGTTTGATCCGCCTCGGTTTCGAAGAACGCATTACCTCGGCGATCAGTGTCGATGACAGTCTGCCGGCCGGTGGCCAGGGCGCGGTCGGCATCGAATGCCGCAGCGCTGACACTGAAATTCACGCCTTGCTCGCACCGCTGCATCACGCCGACACCTCGTCGCGCGTGACCGCCGAACGTGCCCTCAACAAGCATCTGAATGGCGGCTGCCAAGTGCCGATCGCCTGCTACGCCGTGTTGGAAGGCGAGCAGTTGTGGTTGCGCGGTCTGGTCGGCGAGCCGAGCGGTGGCTTGCTGCTCAGCGCTGAAGCTCGCGCACCGCGTACCGACGCCGAAGCGTTGGGCGTGCGGGTCGCCGAAGACTTGCTGAGCCAGGGCGCAGCCGAGATTCTCAAGGCAGTCTATGGCGAGGCAGGTCACGAGTGACCGCTTGGCGCCTGCTGCTGACGCGCCCTGCGGAAGACTGTGCGGCGCTGGCGGAGACGTTGGCGGCGCAGGGTGTTTTCAGTAGCTGCTTGCCGCTTCTGGACATTGTTGCGCTGCCGGTCTCTGACAATATTCGTCAGGCGATGGCGCGCTTGCAGAGTTGTAACGCAGTGATTGTGGTCAGCAAACCGGCGGCACGCATTGCGCTGGATCTGCTCGGCAATTCGTCTGCGCTAACGATGCCTTGGTTCAGCGTCGGCGCGGCGACCGCACAGATTCTGCGCGAGCATGGCCTTGACGTGAACTTCCCGGACGATGGCGATGACAGCGAAGCCTTGCTGCAATTGCCGCGTCTGCGTGAAGCGGTCAGCCAGCCCGGCGCGCAGGTGATGATCCTGCGTGGCGAGGGCGGGCGCGAGCTGCTCGCCGAGCGTCTGCGCGCGCTAGGTGCTAGTGTCGAGTATCTGGAATTGTATCGACGCGACCTGCCAGCGTACGCGCCGAAAGAGCTGCCACGGCGGTTGCAAGCGGAACGCTTGAACGGGCTGGTGGTCAGCAGTGGACAGGGTTTTGAGCACCTGCGCGAAATGGCCGGCGATGCCTGGCCGGAAATTGCGCAATTGCCGTTGTTTGTACCAAGCCCGAGAGTCGCCGAGCTGGCACGTGCCGCCGGGGCTCAAACAGTTGTGGATTGCCGCGGCGCGAATGCCGCGGCTTTGCTGACGGCGTTACGGGAAAATCCCGGGCCCGTTCTCTAATGCAAAGGATGGATACGTGAGCGAAACAGCCTTGCCTAAAGATGATGTCCAGCCTGTGATCGATGCTCAGGTTGAAACTCCACCGCCGGCCAAAGAGCCGCGCCGAGGCAATGGACTGGCCATCGTCGCCCTGTTGCTTGGCGCAGCCGGCGTCGCGATCGGTGGCTGGGGTGTCTGGCAGGTGCGTCACCTGCAGACCAACACGCAAGCGCAGTCGGGTGAAGTGCAAGCGCTGAACGATCAGGCACAGACCCTGAAGCTCAACGAGCAGCGCCTGACCGAACGCCTCGCGCAGTTGCCGGGCGCCGACGAACTTGCCGAACGCCAGCGTCTGGTGACGCAGCTTCAGGGCGATCAGCAGCGCCTCAATCAACGTCTGGAAACCGTCCTCGGCGCAAGTCGCAAGGACTGGCGTCTGGCCGAGGCCGAGCATCTGCTGCGTCTGGCCAGCCTGCGTCTTTCCGCGTTGCAGGACATCAGCAGCGCTCAGGCACTGGTGCAGGGTGCCGACGAAATCCTCCGCGAACAGAACGATCCGGGCGCCTTCGCGGCCCGCGAGCAAGTGGCCAAAACCCTCGTCGCCCTGCGCAGCACCGAGCAGCCGGATCGCACCGGATTGTTCCTGCGCATCGGTGCACTGCGTGATCAGGTGGTCGGGCTCACCGAGCTGGCGCCCGAGTACAAAGATCGCGGCGAATCGCTGCTGGGCCTGACCGCTGACGGTGACGGCGCCAGTCGTTGGGCGCAGTGGTGGGATCAGGTCTCGCGTTACATCCGCATCGATTTCAATGCCGACAAAAACGTGCGGCCGCTGCTGGCCGGGCAGAGTTTGAGTCAAGTGCGCCTGGCCCTGAGCCTGGCCCTGGAACAGGCGCAGTGGGCGGCCCTCAATGGTCAGGCGCCGGTTTACACCCAGGCCATGGCCGAAGCGCGTGATGTGCTCAAAGGCAATTTCAATCCGGACAACCCGCAAAGCAAAGTGATGCTGGAACAGGTCGGCGAGCTGAGCAAAGAACCGGTCACCGTCAACACGCCGGACATGACCGGCACCCTGAGTGCAGTGCAAGGCTATCTCGAACGCCGTAACGTCAACGCTGAAGAATCGGTGAAACCGTTCGCCAAACCTGCCGCGAATCCTGCGCAGGAGGCCACGCCATGAAACGCCTGTATGTGATCGTGTTTCTGGTGATCGCGGCGACGGCAGCGCTTGGGTTTGCGGTGGCGCAGCATTCCGGTTACGTGCTGATCGCCTACAAGAGCTTCCGCTATGAAGCGAGCCTGTGGGCAACGCTCGGGCTGATCGCGGTGTTGTGGCTGTTGATCTGGGGCATCAAGGCCTTGGTTGAATTGGTGATGGCTTCCAGCGGTGTGGTCAATCCTTGGTCGCGACGCAATCGCAGCCGTCGTGTGCAAGTGGCGATCGAGCACGGTCAGCTGGATCTCGCCGAAGGTCGTTGGGCCAGTGCGCAGCGGCATCTTTCTCGCGCCGCCGAGGCCGAGCGCCAGCCACTGCTGTACTACCTCGGTGCCGCCCGTGCGGCCAACGAGCAAGGCAATTACGAAGAATGTGATCGTCTGCTGGAGCGTGCGCTGGAGCGTCAGCCGCAAGCCGAGCTGGCGATTGCCCTAAGTCATGCGCAGTTGCAGACCGATCGCGGCGACACCGATGGTGCGCTGGTCACCCTGCAAGCCATGCACGAACGCCATCCGCACAACGCGCAAACCCTGCGCCAATTGCATCGCCTGCATCAGCAGCGCGGCGATTGGTCGGCGGTGATTCGCCTGCTGCCAGAGCTGCGCAAAGACAAAGTGCTGCCGCCAGCCGAACTGTCTGAACTGGAGCGTCGCGCCTGGGGTGAAAACCTCTCGCTGGCTGCGCACCGCGAGGAAGACGGCACCGTGGGTTTGCAGTCGCTCCAACGGGCGTGGCAGCAACTCACTTCGGCTCAGCGTCAGGAAGCGCCGCTGGTGCTGGCCTACGCCGAACAACTGCGTCAGCTGGGCGCTCAGGTCGAGGCCGAAGAAGTGCTGCGCACCGCGCTCAAGCGCCATTACGACAGTCATCTGGCGCGTCTCTTTGGCCTGGTGCGCGGCAGCGATCCGGCGCGTCAGTTGCAGACCGCTGAAGGCTGGCTCAAGGAGCATCCAAATGATCCGAGCTTGCTGCTGACCCTAGGCCGTCTGTGTCTGCAGACCAGTCTGTGGGGCAAGGCGCGCGACTATCTGGAAAGCAGCCTGCGCGTGCAGCGCAACCCGGAAACCTGTGCGGAGCTGGCGCGTCTGCTGGCGCAGCTCGGCGACACTGATCGCAGTAATCAGCTGTTCCAGGAAGGCCTAGGCCTGCTCGATGAGCGTCTGCTTGCTGCGCCATTGCCGGTGCCGGCGCGCGTCTGAATCGACGAGGGAGTTCGCTCCCTCGTGTAGGTTTCCCGACCGAATAATTCCCCGCAAATGGGCGCCAGAGGCAAAGTCCTACGAGCGCCTTCTTCATTTCCTTCCTGCCCTGTCGGGTTTTCCCTACACCTTTGCCGAAGTGTCGGCAGCCCCTTGCCTTGAAAGGCTTACGCGCTTTCCTCTACCGTAACTACCTGTCTCCACTGTTACGGAAAAGCCATGTCGTTGGCCTGCTCACGCTCCTTGTTTTTCATGGCTTTCACTGCGGGGGCCGTTGCCCTGGGAGCTTCCTATTACCTCGAATACGCGATCGGGCTGGCGCCGTGCAGTCTGTGCCTGGTGCAGCGTTTGTTCCTGACGCTGCTGACGGCCGTCTGCGGTTTGGCGGCGGTGCATGGCCCGCAACGTGTCGGTCTGTCGCTCTATTGGCTGGCGGCGCTGGGTGCCAGTCTGGTGGGCACGACGGCGGCCTGGCGACAGGTGCTGTTGCAGAGTGATCCACTGTTGCAACTGGTGGAATGTTCGCCCGATCCCGAGACCCTTTTCAGCCGTCTGCCGTGGCTGTGCGCAACACTGCGAATGTTTAACGGCAGCGCCGATTGCGCCGAAATTTCCTGGACGCTGTTTGATTTGAGCATCCCGGAATGGAGTTTGCTGTTCTTTGTCGGGGTGTCGATTCTGGCGTTTTATCAACTGCTGCGGCTGGTCTGCAACGCTCTGCAACGACCGCTCAGCGGCGAAGCGTCGCACCAAGGGCTGGTCAGGGATTAAACACTTGTATGAACTTTATCTCCTGCGTACCTTGATGCCATAGGCGCGCGGGCATAATCTGGCCCGCACGTGTCATTGGAATTATGTTGCTCGATGACGCTCTGCCCGGCCGCCCTCCAAGCGATAAACCAGAAGAGAGGCGCGGGTGTAGAGCAGCATGACCCACAAGGGAAGAGAGATCGCCATGCTCGAAAGTTGTCAGAATGCTCAGGAACGTTGGGGTGGAGTTCATCTGCTGATCGACCGCTGGTTGCAAGAGCGTGAAGATCTGATCGGTGCCTACGACAATCTCGGTGCACAGCCTGAGTCGCTGTCCGAGAGCCGCAAGCCTTTGCAGGAATTCTGCGGCGTGCTGGTCGATTACGTGTCGGCCGGGCACTTCGAAATTTACGAACAGCTGACTGGCGAAGCCAAGGCGTTCAACGACAAACGCGGTCTGGAGCTCGCCGAGACGATCTACCCGCGCATCGACGTGATCACCGAGAAGCTGCTCGCGTTCAATGACCTTTGCGATGAAGGCAAATGCGTTGCCGAGAAATTCAAAGAGCTCGGTGGTTTGCTGCACGAGCGCTTCGAACTCGAAGACTGCCTGATCGAAGTGCTGCACACAGCACACAAGGAAGAAGATCCGGTTCAGGCCTGATTCTTTTCTCTGATCAAAAAAACGGTGCGCCCAAAGCGCACCGTTTTTTATTGCCTGCTCAACTGCTCGCGCCGCGCAACTCCACTTCAAATACCAGCGGTGTAAATGGTGCGATCAAGTCGCCGGCACCATCAGCGCCATAGGCTTGATCCGATGGAATCACCAACCGCCATTTCGCGCCCACCGGCATGTTTTGCAAAGCGCTGCGCCAGCCGGCGATCACGCTGTCGAGGTTGAACCATTGCGGCTGAGTGTTCTGATCGAACACGGTGCCGTCCGGCAAGCGACCGACATACAGCACCTGCACTTTTCCATCCGGACCGGCCTTGGTGCCGGTGCCTGGCGAAAGCTCAGTGAGGAGGATGCCATCGGTCAATTCCTTCACGCCCGGTTTGGCTTTTTCAGCGGTGAGAAAACGCTGTTCGTTTTCCATCGCGGCATCGCTCGAAGGCTGTGTCGAGTGCTCGGCATTTTGCGCTTCGTGATCGGCCAGAACCTGTTCGATACGCGCTTCACTCAGCGCCAGCGGCTTGCCTTGATACGCCTGCTGCAAGCCCTCGACCAATGCCTGAATCTGTAGCTGCGGGACTTCCTGACGCAGCCGTTCACCCAGGCTGGCGCCGAGGCTGTAGGCCAGATCGTGAGCATCGTTCGCAGTGGATTTTTCGTCAGCGTGGGCTGCAGAAAAGATCACGCAGAGGGATAAAAAAAAGTAGCGCGACATGGTCACTGCTCCGTCCTGAATTGCGCTGGATTATGCCAGCGCAAACGTCTGCAACGGTGAACTGCTTTTGCCTTTGTGCAGAACATTTTCACTTCGTTGCAACGCAACTGTTTCGATACTGTCAACATGACCTAGCGGCGGTGTCAGCAGAGGTCTAGTATGAGCCGCACTCACGTCAGCCAGGAGGTAAACCATGTCGGCCACCAAGAAGCCTGTAAACACTCCGTTGCACCTACTCCAACAACTCTCGGGCAGCCTGCTCGAGCATTTGGAAAACGCTTGCTCGCAAGCCTTGGCTGATGCTGAAAAACTGCTCGCCAAGCTGGAAAAGCAACGCGGCAAGGCGCAAGAAAAACTGCACAAATCCCGCACCAAATTGCAGGACGCAGCCACTGCCGGTAAAGCCAAGGCACAGACCAAAGCCAAAGGCGCAGTGAAAGAACTGGAAGACCTGCTCGATGCGCTGAAGGATCGTCAGTCCGACACCCGCAGCTACATTCTGCAACTCAAGCGCGATGCCCAGGAAAGCCTGAAACTGGCCCAGGGTGTTGGCCGCGTTCAAGAAGCAGTGGGCAAGGTATTGTCGACTCGCTCGGCCAAACCAGCAGCGGCACCGGCGAAGAAAGCTGCGGCAAAACCTGCTGCAGCCAAAGCTCCGTCGAAAACTGCGGCGGCCAAGCCTGCTGCAAAAGCGGCTGCTAAATCCGTTGCCAAGCCTGCTGCAAAAACACCGGTGAAAGCCGCTGCAAAACCAGCTACCAAAGCGGCTGCAAAACCTGCTGCGAAAAAACCTGCTGCGGCGAGCGCTGCAAAACCAGCAGCTAAAACCACAGCGGCAAAACCTGCTGCGCGGACTGCCGCTGCCAAGCCGGCTACCCGTGCCGCTGCTGCTAAACCAGCTGCGAAGCCAGCCGCTGCCAAAGCTGCTCCAGCGAAAACCGCCGCTGCTAAACCGGCCGCCAAACCTGCTGCCAAAGCTGCGGCAAAACCTGCTGCTAAAACTGCCGCTGCAAAACCCGCTGCCAAGACTGCCGCTAAACCAGCAGCAGCCAAGCCTGCGGCAAAAGCGCCAGCCAAAGCTGCTGCAAAACCGGCTGCCAAACCAGCCGTGAAAGCCGCCGCCAAACCGGCAGCCAAGCCAGCCGCTAAACCGGCCGCTGCTGCCAAGCCTGCTGCTGCAAAACCAGCCGCCAAGCCAGCTGCGAAACCTGCCGCAAAACCAGCCGTTAAAAAGCCAGCCGCTGTTAAACCAGCTGCGGCCAAACCGGCTACCGCGCCTGCCGCCAAGCCTGCCGCACAGGCAGCGTCGGCTGCACCATCGGCACCTGCTCCAGCCGCTACGACCTCGACGCCATCGACTGCGCCATCGCCAGCCGCTGTGTCGAGCACCAGCAACAACCCAACCAGCGCTTCCTAAACGCCGGTCGCCGCGACGCGCAGCACTTGCAGCGCGTCGCGGTTCGGGTTGGCCGCCGTGCCGGCCAAGCCTTCAAGCCAGGTCATCGAACCTGCATCGTTTCGCGTCCATTCCTGCGCCACACCTTCAAGCCGTGACAGCAGCGCTCGCTCAGCTTCCAGCTCGAGTGATTTGATCTGCTCGCGCATGCCTTTCAACACCGCGTCATCCACCGCCCGTGCTTTCCATTGCATACGCAGTGTCCGCAGCGGTTGCACCACTTCGATATCCCAAGGCCCGGTCAGCGCCTGAAGTTCGCTGATGCGTTGTTCATCGCAGGTCACCCCGCGTTGCTCCAGCCATAAACCGCACAACAGCAGGCACACGTTCGCGCCCGCCGTTTGCAGTTGCAGGCAGGCGTCTTCCACGCCCGGACGGGCGTAGGTGGCAAGGGAAAAGCTCCACAGGTCAGAGGACATCGTGCTACTCGCGCCAGTTGTGAGCGAAGCTGGTAGACTCCGCCGCCATTATGATCCGACTTCAGAACCTGACTTTACAGCGTGGCCCGCAACGTCTGCTAGAAGACGCCGAGCTGACCCTGCACGCCGGCCACAAAGCCGGCCTCATCGGTGCCAACGGCGCCGGCAAATCGAGCCTGTTCGCCTTGATTCGGGGCGAACTGCACCCCGACTCGGGTGATTGCTTCTTGCCGGCTGACTGGCGCATCGCCCACATGCGCCAGGAAATCGAGACGCTCGAGCGCCTTGCCGTCGACTATGTGCTCGATGGCGACCTGCGTCTACGCGAGGTGCAACGTGACCTCGCCGCTGCCGAAGCCGCGCATGACGGTGCCGCTCAGGCCCGTCTGCACTCGGAACTCGACAGCGCCGACGGTTACACCGCCGATGCGCGAGCGCGCAAGTTGCTCGCCGGTCTCGGTTTCACCAACGAGCAGATGGATCGTCAGGTCGGGGATTTCTCCGGCGGCTGGCGGATGCGTCTGAACCTGGCGCAAGCGTTGATGTGCCCGTCGGATTTGTTGCTGCTCGACGAACCGACCAACCACTTGGATCTCGACGCCATCATCTGGCTCGAAGAGTGGCTGAAAAACTACCCGGGCACTTTGCTGCTGATTTCCCACGACCGTGATTTCCTCGACGAAGTCGTCGATCACGTCGCGCATGTCGATCAGCGCAAGATCACCTTGTACCGCGGTGGCTACAGCGCCTTCGAGCGCGCCCGTGCCGAGCGTCTGGCCCAGCAGCAACAGGCCTACGAGAAGCAGCAGGCGCAGCGTGCGCACATGGAAAGCTACATCGCCCGCTTCAAGGCGCAAGCCACCAAGGCCCGTCAGGCGCAGAGCCGGATCAAGGCCCTGGAGCGCATGGAAGAGTTGTCGGCGGCCCACGTCGATTCGCCGTTCGATTTCGTCTTCCGCGAGTCGACGAAGATCTCCAGCCCGCTGATCGACCTGTCCGATGCCAGCCTCGGTTACGGCGACAAAACCATCCTCGAGAAGGTCAAGCTGCAACTGACCCCGGGTGCGCGGATCGGCCTGCTCGGGCCGAACGGCGCGGGTAAATCGACGCTGATCAAGAACCTCGCGGGTGAGCTATCGCCGATCGCCGGGCGTCTGACCCGTGGTGAAAACACCGTGGTCGGCTACTTCGCTCAGCATCAGCTCGACTCGCTGGATTCCAAGGCCAGTCCGTTGCTGCACATGCAGCGTCTGGCGCCGAGCGAACGCGAGCAGACCCTGCGCGACTTCCTCGGCGGTTTCGACTTCCGTGGCGCGCGCATCGATGAGCCGGTGCTGAATTTCTCCGGTGGCGAAAAGGCGCGTCTGGCCTTGGCATTGATCGCCTGGGAACGCCCGAACCTGCTGCTGCTCGACGAACCGACCAACCACCTTGACCTGGAAATGCGCCTGGCGCTGACCATGGCGCTGCAGGAATTCAGCGGCGCGGTATTGGTGGTATCTCACGATCGGCACTTGCTCAAGAGCACCACCGATAATTTCTACCTGGTCGCGGACGGCAAGGTCGAAGAATTCGATGGCGACCTCGAAGACTACGCGCGCTGGCTGGTGGAATACCGTCAGCGCAACGCGCCGGTCAGCAACACTCCGGTCAACCCGGACAAGACCGACAAGAAGGCTCAGCGGCAGGCTGCCGCTGCTCTGCGTCAGCAACTGGCGCCGCACAAGCGCGAAGCCGACAAGCTTGAAGCTGAACTGGGCAAGCTCCACGAGAAGCTCGCCAAGGTCGATGCCAGCCTCGGCGACAGCGACATCTACGAGCCGGCGCGCAAGAACGAATTGCGTGATCTGCTCGCCGAACAGGCCAAGCTGAAAGTTCGCGAAGGCGAGCTGGAAGAGGCGTGGATGGAAGCCCTCGAGGTGCTGGAAAGCATGCAGGCGGAGCTGGAGGCGCTGTCCTGATGGAAGCGTTCAAGCTGCCGCTGCCGGCGGTGTGGGTCGAGCCGATCTGGTTTACCGTGCAGATTCTGCTGATCCTGCTCGCCGGCTATCTCACCCAGCGCTTCGTTGCCAAAGGCCTGACCCGACTGGGCGAGCGCTATCCGTTCCCGCCGCAGTTGCTGATGCCGCTGCGCGGCGTGTTGCGCTGGCTGATCATGGGCAGCGCGCTGATCTTCGTCTTGGAGCGCCTCGGTGTCTCGGCCACGGTGTTGTGGACGGCGCTGTCGGGTTTCGTCGCGGTAGCGGCGGTGGCGTTCTTCGCGATGTGGAGTGTGCTGTCGAACCTGCTGTGCGCGATTCTGATCTTCACGGTTGGGCCGTTTCGGCTGGGCGATATCGTTGAGTTGGTCGACACCACGGACAAGCCTGGGGTGAAGGGCCGGGTGGTGGCGATCAATCTGCTCTACACCACGCTGATCGAGGCGGAAGAGTTGGGGACTGGCAGCGCGATGGTGCAGGTGCCGAACAGTTTGTTCTTCCAGCGCTCGGTGCGGCGATGGCGTGGGACGGATGTGTTTCCGTCGAGTGGTTTCGAAAAGTAAATTCTGTGGCGTCTGTTCTGACGCCTTCGCGAGCAAGCCCGCTCCCACATTTGGAATGCATTCCCCTGTGGGAGCGGGCTTGCTCGCGAAGGGGCCCTCAGCAACGCCTGCAACATTCAGCAAAAAATCGGTAGTCATCCATTCAAACCCGCATTAGCTTAGGCATTTGTCACGAGCATGAGTCGAGGTGTGCGATGGAGCTTCAAACATGGCTGGCGTTTTTTGCCGCCTGCTGGGTGATCAGTCTGTCCCCGGGGGCTGGCGCCATTGCGTCGATGTCCAGCGGTCTGCAATACGGTTTCTGGCGTGGTTACTGGAACGCCCTCGGCCTGCAAATCGGTCTGGCCGTGCAGATCGCGATTGTCGGCGCCGGTGTTGGCGCGATCCTGACCGCTTCGGCCACGGCCTTCCACGCGATCAAATGGTTTGGTGTCGCTTACCTCGTGTATCTGGCGATCAAGCAATGGCGCGCGCAGCCCATGGACATGAGCGATGACGCAGCGGTGCGGCCGATCGGCAAACCGCTGGCATTGGTGTTTCGTGGCTTTCTGGTGAACATCAGCAACCCCAAGGCCCTGGTGTTCATGCTCGCGGTGCTGCCGCAGTTCATCAATCCGCATGCGCCGCTGCTGATTCAGTACGTGGTGATTGGCGTGACGATGGTCTGTGTCGACCTGATCGTGATGGCGGGTTACACCGGTCTGGCGTCGAAGGTGCTGCGCCTGTTGCGCACACCGCAGCAGCAGAAACGCATGAACCGCACGTTTGCCGGGCTGTTCATTGGCGCTGCGGCGTTTATGGCGACGCTGCGCAAAGCAGCCGCCTAAACCTCACAGACCACAACTGTGGTGAGGGGATTTATCCCCGATGGGCTGCGCAGCGGCCCCTTCTTTTAAGATCAAGAGGGGGCCCGCTTCGCGAGCCATCGGGGATAAATCCCCTCACCACAAAGTCCCCAGCACAAGAGTCCCCAGCACAAAGTTCACATCAGATTTGTGCAGGCCTGCAATCAGCGCAATATCACCGGCGCAGTATCACGCGGCAAATTGTTGCGCTGCGGTGCCTCACGCGGCTGTTCATAACCGTCGCCCCCACCGAGCTGCATGCTCAGTTGCCCGGCCACGTCCTCACCCAACGCTTTCGACACATCACGCACCACCCGTGGGCGGTTCAGCGAGATCTTGATGTCGCGGTGGTTCACCAGTTTGGTGTCCTGCGCTTCGCCCATCGCTGTGAAGGCCGAAGTGATCTCGAAGGTCTTGGTATTGATCAGGCTGAAATCCGCCACCAACGTCAAAGCCAGCACCGCCGAATAGCTGTCGGTGTTCGCCAGTTCGTTGATGTCCTGGGTGAAGTCGATGTCCGACACGGTACCGAACAGCACGTAGTCGGCGCCCTTGAAGTTGCCGGCCTTGATCCGCTTGATCACGTCGTAGACGTCACCCTTGGACGACGCGGTGTACGGCGTGCCCTGCACCAGTTGGAACATGCCGGTACGCAGAATTTCACCCTTGATGTCACCGGTGAATTTACGCAGCTCGCCTTGTTCGATGTAGCTGGTGCTCGCTTCGATCTCGTTGTAGCTCGAAGAACCGCTGGCGCTGTAATAACCCTCGCGGTAATTGCTCTGCGCCGAAACGATGTGGATGTATTGCTCCACACGCTCCTGATACGCCAGATCCGTCACCGCAACTTTCGGGGCCGCTTGCACGCTGAACGCGCAAGCCAGGGCCATCATGCCAATCCATGCGCGCATCAATTAACGCTCCGTGGTTTTGCGAATCTCTTTTTCGTCCATCCACTCGGCCAGACCGCTTTCAACGTCGATCAATTGCAGGCTGAATTTGTAGAAGACGTCCTTGTAGTCGCTGCTGCGCTTGACGATCGAGCTGATCGAACCTTCGATGCGGTACTTGGCGGCAACCATGTTGCCAGTCTTGGCCACGGTGCTCTTCTTGTACAGACCGCTCTGGTTTTGCAGCTTGAGCTGGTCAACCTGGCTCTGCATCGCATTGTTGTCGCTGGCGAAGCGGGCTACGCCGGTCTTCATCAGCTGAGTCTTGATGCTGGTGGTGATTTCGCGGGTGTCGATGTACTCGCTGGTCTTGTTCTTCACGTCGTAGACCTGAACCACCGGACGGCCCTGCAGGATGCCGGACTGGGCCAGCGAGCGGGTCATCGATTCAGCGATCATTTGCAGGTCGGTCGAACCGAATTCGTTGGTCACGGTTTCAACCGCTTTGGTGTCGCCGTAGCTAATGTTCTTGCTGCCCAGGGTCGGCGAAGTGTTGGCGCAACCGGAGGCGAGCAGGGCGATGACGGCGATGCAGGAAAAGCGTGCAAACATGGGAATGCTCTCTAAATCAGGAATAGGGTGGCGGGCTTACGGCGTCTTGATTTCCAGACGGAAGTCCACGGCTTTCGGGGTCGGGGCGATGCCCTGAATGAAGCTGGTCTGGGCGCCGTACATCATTTGGCTTTTCCAGACTTCTTCTTCGGCGATCGGGAAACCTTCCGCACCGAGCCAGGCGAAGCGGTAGTAGAAAATCTTGTTGCTGTTGAGGGTGTTGCTCAACTGCACATTGACCGTCATGAAACCGTTTTCGCGGGCGACGCGCATGGCGCCGACGACGATGTGTTTCTGCGGGCCCATGGCCACGACTTTGCTCGCGGCGCTGCCCGGCTCAGGCGGTGGCGGGGTGGCGCAGCCGCTGGCCAGCAAGGCGAGGGCGGCGACGGCGATGAGTTTGAAGCGCATGCAAAGACTCCGTTCTTAAGGTTGTTTGAGGCTGGCGACGTTGGTCGCGCTGGCGCTCGGCATCACGTGGGCGGCGACACCGCCGGCGAACACCTGGTTGCCAACGGCGCGCAGGCTGATCACTTGATAACGCTGATCGATGGTGACTTTGACCACCGAGCCGCCGACGGCGCTCGGCAGGGTGACCTGATGCTCACCTTTCTTCAAGCGCAGACGCACCACCTGGGTGTTGTCTGGCAGGGTGCGCCACGTACGGGTATCGGCACCTTCGAGCACAGCTGAAGAAATACCCACGGCGAGACCGGCCAGTGGGCTGGTTTCGTTGAGTTTCTTTTGCGCCACACCTTTGGTGATCGCGCGCACGGTGGTGCGGACGATGATGCCCGGCATGTCATCACGCAGCGCGCGGCGAGACATGGCGGTAGTGCTGTTGAGTGCGGTCAGATTGACTTGCTGACCGTCGACGCCGATCTGCGCAAAAGTCGCAGTGGAGGTATCCGCTTTGATGATCGGGAACGACAGCGGGGTGATCACCACGTTGTTGGCAATCGGCAATGGCAGCGGAATGCGGATCGAATCACGCGCCGGGGCCAGACCGCTTTGCACCACGATCAGGATGTCGCTGTCATCGGACTTCGACGGCTTGTCGAGGTCGATCAGCGCTTGCTCCAGCAGTGGCGTGTTCGGGCGCAGTTCGGCGGCTTTGCGATAGCCCGGCGCGGCGAGGTCTTTTTCGCCCAGCGCTTCGTAAACGTAGCCGGCCAGGTAATGGCTGAACGCACTCTGATAGCTGTTTTTCAGGCCGACCACTTCCGGCGCGTCGAGGCTGGCGACCGGGTAACCCTGCAGGTCTTTGTACTGCGTCTTGACGCCTTCTTTCTCGGCCTCTTCTTCGCTCTTGAGGTATTCCTTGTCGCGCAGGTCGGCGATCACCGCTTCACGTTCGTGAGTCTTTTTGATCGCGGTGCGGGCGCCGTCGAAATCGTTGACCGCCAACAGGTTCAGGGCCATCTGCGTGGTCAGCATGACTTTTTCGTAGTCGTAGCCTTCGTAGCGACGCACCTTGTCGTTGACGATGAAGCTGCCGAACTGGGCCAGGTACTTGCCGGTGTCGAGCTTGACCGAATCTTCCCACTGACCGACCACCACATCGGCGCTGGTCCAGGCGTTCTGGCTGCCGGACAGGTCGCCCTTGGCGCGCAACAACTCACCTTTCTCGAAGTAATAGAGCAGGTCTTTGTCCGCGCTGGAGTTGTTCTTTTCCAGCAGGGTCAGCGCCGCGTCGACGTTGCCGGAGGCCAGTTGCTGGTTGGTCTGGGCCAGTTCCGAATCGTAATTGCGAAAGGCCGAACAGCCAGACAGCAGAGTGACGGCGCTGAGCGCGATCAAAGTGGGGGCGCGGAATGCCATGGGGTGACGTCTTCCCTGAGTGCAGATAAATGCAGCCGCGTGTGCTGGTCGGGCTGTTGTGACCGATCGACAGTGGCGCTGGCCTCCTGCCAATTCCTCATAACCAGAGGAGCTTTAATGCCGTTTCGCCATAGCGAAGGCGCGGCATTATAAGCGCGGGATGATGGCCATGTGATAGCTTTTTAATTGCATATGTCAGTCAGGTGCCATTACGGCCGCTGCCGGTGTTTCGGGGAACAGCCACGACGATCCGATGAAAAAGCCCTGATACAAAAAGACCCGCAGGCTCAATAGCTGGTGGCTTTGGCCGACGCGCACGGTCAGGCCGCCCTCTGCACCTTCGTAGGGAAAACGCACGCGGTGCAGGCCTTTTTTCAGGCGCAGCCGGGCGACCAGGGTTTTGTCCGGCAGGGTGCGCCAGGTGCGCGTGTCAGCCTCTTCGAAAGGGTCGGGATCGGTGACCACCAGCGAAGCCTTGGAAGGATCGCGCTGGTTCTTTTCTGCCTGGCCGATGGCGGCCATGTTGGCGCGGAACATCGCCCGCGAAATGATCTGCGGCATGTCATCGCGCAAGGTACGCATGGCCATGTCGGTAACGCTGTTGATCATCGTCAGTTTCTGCTGTTTACCGTCGACGACGATATGCGTCAGGGGCGGCGTGAGGGTGTCGGGGAGCATCACCGGAAACGAGATCGGCGCAACTATCGTCAGGTTTTCGTTGAGGCGCACCGGAATCGGCACTTGCACCGAGCTGCGCGCCGGGGCGAAACCGCTCTGCACCACGATCAGAACTTCGCTTTCATCATCGTCCGGCCCGGGCTTGTCGAGATTGCGCAACGCGCTTTCGAGGAAGGGCACGCCCGGCCGCAACTCGATCGCCTGACGATAACCCGGCGCCGCGAGCGTGCGTTCGCCCAAGGCTTCATAGGTGAAACCGGCCAGATAATGGCTGAACGCACTTTGGTAACCGTTCTTCAGCTCGATGACCTGTGGGGCGTCGAGGACGGCGACCGGGTAGCCTTGCAGGTCTTTGTAATGCAGTTTGATCCCTTGCTGCTTGGCTTGCTCTTCAGCCTCTTCGTATTGCCGTTCGCGCTGGCGGGCAATCAGGGTTTCGCGTTCGTGGGTTTTCTTGATGTCGGCGCGGGCCCCGTCGAAATCGTTGTCTGCCAATTGATTGAGGGCCATCTCGGTGGTCAGCATGACCTTTTCGTAGTCGTAGCCTTCGTAGCGCAGAAGCTTGTCATTGACCAGCATCGTGCCCATCTCATTGCCGAAACGGGTCAGCAGTTTCATGGGCGCGGAGGGCACGGCGTCTTCACGCTGGATAATCATCTGCTCAGCGGTGCGCCAGGCTTCCTGACTTTTTGGCAGGGCGGTGCCAGCGCTGAGAATCGCGCCTCGCTCCAGGTAATACAGCAGATCCTTGTCTTCCCAAGGATTGTTGACCTTCAGCACGTACAGCGCTTCGTTGAGATCACCCTTGGCCATCTGGTCGATGGTTTGCTGCATTTCCTCATCGTAATTGCGGTAAGCGGCGCACCCGCTCAGTTGCACGATGGCGCTGAGCAGCAGGAAGAACGGCAGGCAATGGCGCATGGAGGCGGGTTCTTCCTTGAACGGCAAAGGCTGGGAGGTGACGCATTATAGGGGCGGTTGGCGCCCCGAGGTGGTCATCGAATTCAGCGCTGAAACATATCAAACACCGACAAAGCTTGAGGGAAATGGCGCCGGAGTGAACAATATGTAACTCCGTATTTCCCCTTGAGACTCCTTCATGACTGCCTCGTCCCGATTTCTGGCCTGGCTGCTGTTCCCTTTGTTTGCCCTGAGCAGCGTCAATCTGCTGGCCGATACCGTGGAAGGCGCGCCACAAGCGCTGCACCTGCTCGATTACATCAGTGCGGATTACCCGCCGACGGTCGAGGCGGGCACAGTTGTCGATGACGCCGAATACCGCGAGCAACTGGAATTCACCCAAGCGCTGCAAGGCTTGATCGCCGACATGCCGGCCAAGCCTGAAAAGGCTGCGTTGGAGCAGGGCGTCGCCGCGTTGCGTGCGGCCATCACCGCGAAGCAGGACGGCACGGAAGTGGCCCGTCAGGCGCGGCAACTGGGCGCGAAACTGGCCGTGGCGTATGAAGTCAGTCAGGCGCCAATCATCACCCCGGATCCGACCCGTGGCGCGCCGTTGTATGCGCAGAACTGCTCGGTGTGCCACGGCGATACCGGCCTCGGCGATGGCCCGGCGGGTGTCGGCATGTCGCCGGCGCCGGCCAATCTGCGTGAGGCGGCGCGGATGGATCACCTGAGTCTGTACGCGATTTACAGCACCCTCGGCCAAGGCGTCGAAGGCACCGACATGCCAGCGTTCGCCGATCAGCTCGATGATCGCCAGCGCTGGGATCTGGCCACCTACATTGCCGGCTTCAGCGCCGATGCAGCGGCCGCTCAATCCGAGAAAACCTACAACATCGCCGATCTGGCGCGCCAGACCCCGGCCGAAGTGCAGGGCGCTGAAGGCCCGCAAGCGGCGGCGACTTTCCGTGCGCAGCGAGCGCAACCGCCGCAGGTTAAACGCGGCCCGGCGCAGTTGCTCGACTACACCGCAGCGACGCTGGACAAGAGCCTGGCGGCGTACCGCGCCGGTGAACACGATCAGGCTTACGACCTGTCGGTGGCGGCGTATCTGGAAGGTTTCGAGCTGGTTGAGAGTTCGCTGGATAACGTCGACGCCAACGTACGCAAGGACACTGAAAAATCGCTGATGGCTTATCGTCAGTCGTTGCAGGACGGTTTGCCGGTCGCACAGGCCGAGCAGCGTCTGGACGCGGCCAAGGCCAAGTTGAAAGAGTCTGCCGGGTTGCTCGGCAGCGATGGCTTGAGCTGGTCGCTGAGCTACATCTCCGGTTTGCTGATTCTGCTGCGCGAAGGCCTGGAAGCGATTCTGGTGCTGGCGGCGATTCTGGCGTTCCTGCGCAACACCGGCCAGCAGTCGGCGGTGCGCAGCGTCAACGTCGGTTGGGGCTTGGCGCTGCTGGCCGGCCTCGGCACCTGGGCGTTGGCGGCTTACGTGATCGATGTCAGCGGTTCGCAGCGTGAATTGCTCGAGGGCGCGACGGCGCTGTTCGCCAGCGTCATGGTCTTGTGGCTGGGCGTGTGGATGCACGACCGTCGCCACGCCGCAGCCTGGCAGGATTACATCAAGAGCAGTCTGGTCGGTGGTGGCGGCCGGTTTGGTTTTGCGATCCTCGCGTTCTTCTCGGTGTATCGCGAGTTGTTCGAAGTGATCCTGTTTTACGAAACCCTATGGCTGCAGGCCGGCCCGGCCGGGCATGACGCGGTACTCGCCGGTGGTGCGACGGCGCTGGTGCTGCTGGTCGGTCTGGCGTGGGTGATCCTGCGCGGTTCGGCGAAACTGCCGCTGACGTTGTTCTTCAGCATCAACGCGGCGCTGCTCTGCGCGCTGTCGGTGGTGTTTGCCGGGCATGGCGTGAAGGCGTTGCAGGAGGCCGGGATCTTCGGTACGCGGCCGGTGGCGTTCTTTGAGTTTGACTGGCTGGGGATTCATGCCGATGCGTATTCGTTGACGGCGCAAGCGGTGGCGATTCTGGCGATTGTTGTGTTGTATGGGCGTAGTTGGGTGGCTGAGAAGAAGCGGATTTCGGCTGCTTGATTGGGTGATCCCTTAAAAGATCGCAGCCTTCGGCAGCTCCTACATAGGTTCGTGTATACCTGTAGGAGCTGCCGCAGGCTGCGATCTTTTGCTTTATGAGGTAAACAAAAATGCGTGTATGGATCGATGCCGACGCTTGCCCACGGGCGGCGAAGGATCTGGTGGTGAAGTTTGCGCTCAAGCGCCAGTACGAAGTGGTGCTGGTGGCCGGGCAGCCGCAGATCAAGCCGGGGCTGGCCATCGTCAAACTGATCGTGGTGCCGAGCGGGCCGGATGCGGCGGATGATTATCTGGTCGAGCACGCGGTGCCGGGTGAGCTGGTGATTTGCAGCGATATCCCGCTGGCCGATCGGCTGGTGAAGAAGGGCGTTGCGGCGCTGGATCCGCGCGGCAAGGAATTTGATGCGCAGAACATGGGCGAGCGATTGGCGGTGCGCAATCTGTTCACCGATCTGCGCGAACAAGGCCAGATGAGCGGCGGCCCGGCACCGTTCGGCGATCGCGAGAAGCAGGCGTTTGCCAATGCGCTGGACCGGATTCTCACGCGCCTGACCCGCAACACCTGAGCCCCACACAAATCCCTTGTAGGAGTGAGCCTGCTCGCGATAGCGGTCGATCATTCAACAGATATGTTGCCTGACACACCGCCATCGCGAGCAGGCTCACTCCTACAATAGACCGTGTCAGGCGTCGTTTTCGTGGGTCAGTTCGAGCACGCGGTCGACCAGTTTGTTGATCCCCGAAGCCGCCTCGCTGATGTTCTGCGCCAGCATATATGCCGGGGTCGTCACCAGTTTGCGCGCCTTGTCTTCGATAATCTCGGTCACGGCGCAATCTTCGTGCGTCGCGCCCATCTTGTTCATCGCCGTGGCGGTGTCGGCGTCATTGCCGATGGTGCAGGTCACGCCCGGGCCGTAGATCTTCGCCGCGAGTGCCGGCGAAATGCACATCAAACCCACCGGTTTACCCGCTTCGGCAAACGCCTCGGCCAGCGCCAGCACTTCAGGCTGCACGCTGCAGCCCGCGCCTTCGACAGCAAAGTTCGACAGGTTCTTTGCCGCACCAAAACCGCCGGGCACGATCAGCGCATCGAAGTCATCGACGTCGGCTTCGCGGATGTCCTTGATGTTGCCACGGGCAATCCGTGCCGACTCGACCAGCACGTTGCGGGTTTCGGGCATTTCTTCGCCGGTCAGGTGGTTGATCACATGCAATTGCGCGATGTTCGGGGCGAAGCACTGTACCTGCGCGCCGCGTTGATCAAGGCGCAGCAGGGTGATGACGCTTTCATGGATCTCGGCGCCGTCGTACACGCCACTGCCGGACAGGATCACTGCAACTTTTTTGCTCATGGGTTTCTCTCCAGATTCATGGCGCTAAATGTCCACTAAATTGTCGCGCGTTGCCATAGGGTAAACGGGCGGCTACACCTAGGATCTGTTCATACGATTGCGAGCAGGGCGCGTCATGGACTTGATTCTGTATGCAGTGCCGTTTTTCCTCGTGTTGATTGCGCTCGAACTGATCGCCGACCGCTGGCGCGGGGTGAGCAACTATCGCCTCGCCGATGCGGTGAACAGCATCAGCACCGGCGTGTTGTCGACCACCACCGGGCTGCTGACCAAAGGCGTCGGGCTGCTGACCTACGCCTTCGCCCTCGAGCATCTGGCGCTGTTCAAACTGCCGGCGAACAGCGTTTGGGTCTGGATGCTGGCCTTCGTCCTCTACGATTTTTGCTATTACTGGCTGCACCGCATGGGCCATGAACGCAACATCCTCTGGGCCGCGCATTCGGTGCATCACCAGAGCGAGGAGTACAACCTCTCCACCGCGCTGCGCCAGACCAGCACCGGGTTTCTGCTCGGCTGGATTTTCTACTTGCCGATGGCCGTGCTCGGCGTGCCGTTGTTGGTGTTCGTCAGCGTCGCGGCGCTGAACCTGCTCTATCAATTCTGGGTACACACCCAACACATTCCCAAGCTCGGCTGGTTCGAGTGGTTCTTCGTCACACCATCCAATCATCGGGCCCACCATGCACAGAACACTCTCTACATGGATCGCAACTACGGCGGAGTGTTCATTCTTTGGGATCGTCTGTTCGGCACGTTTCAGGAAGAGGACGACAACGAGCCGGTGATTTTCGGCGTGACCACGCCGCTGGCGAGCTGGAATCCGTTGTGGGCCAACCTGCAGTTTTATGCGCAATTGTGGGACGACGCGCGTCGCGCCGAGCGCAAGTGGGACAAGCTGCGCATCTGGTTTATGCGCACCGGTTGGCGCCCGGCGGACGTCGCGGCGAAATACCCGATGAGCAAGCCGGATCTGGCGCAGTTTCGCAAATTCGACGTGCCGCTTGAGCGTCGCCAGCAATGCTACGTGGCGCTGCAGTTTTGCGTGTACATCGCGCTGGGCAGTTATCTGATGAATCTGGAGCGCAGTCTGCCGACCGCCGCGTTGTTACTCGGCTGGGGCGCGGTGGCGTTCGGGGTGTTTGCGTTGGGCGTAAGCCTGGAGAATCGCCCGTGGGCATTGAAGGTCGAGCTGTTGCGGCTAGGGTTGAATGTGCCGCTGGTGTGGCTGGCGCCGCTGGTTGGATTGTGGCCGGCCAGCCCGATGATCTGGGCTGGCTTGCTCGGGTACAGCCTGCTCAGCGGCATCGGGCTGTATAACTGCCGTCAGCGCGTTACTCGACTGGCGGTTTAGGTTCGGCGGACTTGGCTGGTTCGGCGAGCTGCAGTTGCTCAGCCTTGGCAGCTTGTTCAGCTTTTGCAATTTGCTCGTCTTCGTAAATCTTCTTCGCCAGACGCGCATTCTTGAAGCGGCGGCGCAGCCACAGGCCAACACCGAGCACCAGCAAGGCGCCAAGCACCCACAGCTCATACTTCTTGATGCTGCCGAGCATGCCTTCCAGCACCGCGCCGAAGTGGTAAGCCGCAGCCGCCAGCGCGGTCGCCCAGATCGCTGCGCCGATGCCGTTGAGCAGCAGATAACGTCCCGGCGGATAACCCGACAGGCCGATCGCCACCGGCATCACCGTGCGCAAGCCATAAACGAAGCGGAAGCTCAGCACCCAGATGTCCGGGTGCCTGCGAATGTGTTCCAGCGCGCGGTCACCCATCATCTGCCAGCGCGGTTTGCGCGCGAGCAATTTGCGCCCGTGCTTGCGCCCCATGAAGTACCACAGCTGATCGCCGGCATAGCTGCCGAAGAACGCCACGACCACCACCAGGTTGATGTCCATGTATCCACGGAACGCGAGGAAGCCCGCGAGCACCAGGATGGTTTCGCCTTCGAAGAACGTGCCAAGAAACAAGGCAAAGTAGCCGAAGTCATGCAGAAATTGTTGGAGCATTGTCTGGGTGCTGGCGAAATGAACGCGCAGCCTAACCCTTCGGACACATTCATGAAAGTGTCCAAATGTGTCTCGACGTGAACAATTCCTACAATAAGAATGGAATCCGTCACCGTGCCACAGGCCTCACACAACTGTAATCTGTTCGTCATAATGGCCGTCTATAACTGTCACGCTCGCCCGTTTGCGCGGGCTCAGGAGTCCGCCGTGAGCTTTACCCCTGCCAACCGTCTGTTCCCTGCCACGCGCCTGCGCCGCAACCGCCGCGATGATTTTTCGCGTCGGCTGGTACGGGAAAATGTGCTGACGGTTGATGATCTGATCCTGCCGGTGTTCGTGCTCGACGGTGAGAACCGTCGCGAAGCCGTGGCCTCAATGCCCGGCGTAGAGCGCCTGAGCATCGACCTGCTGCTGGAAGAAGCCGCCAAGTGGGTCGAACTGGGGATTCCGGCGCTGGCGCTGTTCCCGGTCACACCTCCTGAATTGAAATCCCTCGACGCCGCTGAAGCGTGGAACCCTGAAGGCATCGCCCAGCGCGCCACTCGCGCCTTGCGTGAGCGCTTTCCGGAACTCGGCGTGATCACCGATGTGGCGCTCGACCCGTTCACCACCCACGGTCAGGACGGCATTCTCGACGAAGAAGGCTACGTGCAGAACGACATCACCGTCGACGCACTGGTGCGTCAGGCGTTGTCCCATGCCGAAGCTGGCGCACAGGTGGTGGCGCCGTCGGACATGATGGACGGTCGCATTCAGGCGATTCGCGAAGCGCTGGAAATCGCCGGCCACGTCAATGTGCGGATCATGGCCTACTCGGCCAAGTACGCCAGCGCCTACTACGGCCCGTTCCGCGATGCCGTGGGTTCGGCGTCGAACCTCGGCAAGGCCAACAAAGCCTCCTATCAGATGGATCCGGCCAACAGCGACGAAGCGCTGCACGAAGTCGGTGCGGACTTGTCTGAAGGCGCGGACATGGTCATGGTCAAACCGGGCATGCCGTATCTGGACATTCTTTTCCGGGTAAAAGATGCCTTCAAAGTGCCGACCTTCGTCTATCAGGTTAGTGGCGAATACGCCATGCACATGGCGGCGATCCAGAATGGCTGGTTGAGTGAAGCGGTGATCCTCGAATCACTGACCTCCTTTAAACGTGCCGGTGCAGATGGCATCCTGACTTACTTTGCTGTCCGTGCCGCTCAATTGTTACGAGAGCAGAAATAGCCCTCCCAGGAACATTCGATGAATACCGAAGGACTCACTGAAGTTGCAGTAAAAGAGGCTCAGCCGGTGGTGGAGCAAATCACCGAGACCCCGCCGGAACTGGAGCCAGCGCCACCCGCGCCGGTGGCCGAAACCGCTGTGGCGGTGCCGGCGATCACCATTCCGGGTCTGGATGACAGCAGCCTGTACATCCACCGCGAGCTCTCGCAACTGCAGTTCAATATCCGCGTGCTGGAACAGGCGCTGGACGAGTCCTATCCGCTGCTGGAGCGTTTGAAGTTCCTGCTGATCTTCTCCAGCAATCTCGACGAATTCTTTGAAATCCGTGTCGCCGGCCTGAAGAAGCAAATCACCTTCGCCCGTGAGCAGGCCGGCGCCGATGGCCTGCAACCGCATCAAGCGCTGGCGCGGATCAGCGAGCTGGTGCACGGTCATGTTGACCGTCAGTACGCGATCCTCAACGACATTCTGTTGCCGGAGCTGGAAAAGCATCAGGTGCGCTTCATCCGTCGCCGCAACTGGACGGTCAAGCTCAAGACCTGGGTGCGCCGCTACTTCCGCGACGAGATCGCGCCGATCATCACCCCGATCGGCCTCGACCCGACGCACCCGTTCCCGTTGCTGGTGAACAAGAGCCTCAACTTCATCGTCGAACTGGAAGGCATCGACGCCTTCGGTCGCGATTCCGGTCTGGCGATCATCCCGGCACCGCGTCTGTTGCCACGGATCATCAAGGTCCCGGAAGAAGTCGGCGGCCCGGGCGACAACTATGTGTTCCTGTCGTCGATGATCCACGCCCACGCCGATGACCTGTTCCAGGGCATGAAGGTTAAGGGTTGCTACCAGTTCCGTCTGACCCGAAACGCCGACCTGGCGCTCGACTCCGAAGACGTCGAAGACCTGGCCCGCGCGCTGCGTGGCGAGTTGTTCTCGCGTCGTTACGGCGATGCGGTGCGTCTGGAAGTCGCTGACACCTGCCCGAAACATCTATCGGATTACCTGCTCAAGCAGTTCAACCTGAGCGAGAGCGAGCTGTATCAGGTCAATGGCCCGGTCAACCTGACGCGGCTGTTCAGCATCACCGGTCTGGACAGTCATCCAGAGCTGCAATACACGCCGTTCACCCCGCAGATCCCGAAACTGCTGCAGAACAGCGAAAACATTTTCAGCGTGGTCAGCAAGCAGGACATCCTCTTGCTGCACCCGTTCGAGTCGTTCACTCCGGTGGTCGACCTGCTGCGCCAGGCCGCGAAAGACCCGCACGTGCTCGCTGTACGCCAGACCCTGTACCGCTCCGGCGCCAACTCCGAGATCGTCGATGCGCTGGTCGATGCCGCGCGTAACGGCAAGGAAGTCACGGCGGTCATCGAGTTGCGTGCGCGCTTCGACGAAGAGTCCAACCTGCAACTGGCCAGCCGTCTGCAAGCGGCCGGTGCGGTGGTGATCTACGGCGTGGTCGGTTTCAAGACCCACGCCAAGATGATGCTGATTCTGCGTCGTGAGGCCGGCGAAATTGTGCGTTACGCGCACCTCGGCACCGGCAACTACCACGCCGGCAACGCCAAGCTGTACACCGACTACAGCCTGCTGACTTCCGACGACGCCTTGTGCGAAGACGTTGGCAAACTGTTCAGCCAGTTGATCGGCATGGGTAAAACCCTGCGCATGAAAAAGCTGCTGCATGCGCCGTTCACGCTGAAGAAGGGCATGCTCGACATGATTGCCCGCGAGACCCAGTTCGCCGTCGAAGGCAAACCGGCGCACATCATCGCCAAGTTCAACTCGCTGACCGATCCGAAGATCATCCGCGCGCTGTACAAGGCCAGCCAGTCCGGCGTGCGCATCGATCTGGTGGTGCGCGGCATGTGCTGCCTGCGTCCGGGGATTGCCGGGGTTTCGCACAACATTCATGTGCGCTCGATCATCGGTCGCTTCCTGGAGCACACGCGGGTGTTCTACTTCCTCAACGGCGGCGACGAACAAATGTTCCTCTCCAGCGCCGACTGGATGGAACGCAACCTCGACAAACGCGTCGAGACTTGCTTCCCGGTGGAAGGCAAAAAGCTGCTGACCCGCGTGAAGAAAGAGCTGGAGCTGTATTTGACTGACAACACTCATAGCTGGAGTTTGCAGTCGGATGGCCGTTACATCCGCAACACGCCGACGGGTAATCAGAACCCGAGGAGTGCGCAGGCGACGTTGCTGGAGCGGTTGGGTAGCCCGATTTTGCCGGTGAGCAGCTAGGGCCAAAGGCAAGAGCCCCTCATCTCAAACCAAACCCAATAAAAAAGGCGATCCCCGCGGATCGCCTTTTTCATACCTGTCATCCACACACCTGTAGGAGCTGCCGAAGGCTGCGATCTTTTGACGTTGATCGTAAAAAAACAGATCAAAAGATCGCAGCCTGCGGCAGCTCCTACAGTGGAGATTTGCGGTGTGTCAGTGGACGGTGAGGACGATGCCCACCCGTGCGCGGGCGGGTAATCAGAACCCGAGGAGTGCGCAGGCGACGTTGCTGGAGCGGTTGGGTAGCCCGATTTTGCCGGTGAGCAGCTAGGGCCAAAGGCAAGAGCCCCTCACCCTAGCCCTCTCCCGGAGGGAGAGGGGACTGACCGAGGTGTCTCGCGCTATACACCGACCTGCCATATCGAGTCGAACTCAGATTTGAAAAGCACGAAGATCGGCCCCCTCTCCCTCGGGAGAGGGCTGGGGTGAGGGGCATCGATCTCACGCACACCACTAAATCCCAGCCGAACACCCAATAAAAAAGGCGATCCAGAAGGATCGCCTTTTTTATGCCCAATCGAGACTCAGTGGACGGTGAGGACGATGCCCACTCGCGTCAGCCAATCGGCTTCGAGGCCAAAATCTGCCTGAGTCAGCTGATTTTCATCCAGCCAGTTCTCCGGGAATTCCACGTCCAGGGTGTCGCCTTTGGCATGCAACACCACCTGCGGCATCGCCTGTGTGCCACGGATGTGGTGGAACAGAATCGCAAAACGCAGCAGCACGCACAGGCGAATCAGCTTGGCGCCGTCGTCACCGAAGTCGGCGAATTTGTCTTTGGGAATGTTACGGCGATGGCCGCGCACCAGCAGGGCGAGCATCTGTTGGTCTTCGCGGGAGAAACCGGCGAGGTCCGAGTGCTCAATCAAATAAGCGCCGTGCTTGTGGTAGTGATAGTGCGCGATGTCGAGACCGACTTCGTGCACTTTCGCCGCCCAGCCCAGCAGTTCGCGCCAAATGCCGTCGTCCAGCTGCCAGTCCACCGCGACCTGATCAAACGCGTGGAGGGCTTTGCGTTCAACCCGTGCCGCTTGTTCGACATCAACGTGATAGCGCTCCATCAGCGAAGTGAGGGTGCGTTCGCGCACGTCTTCGTGATGATGGCGACCGAGCAGGTCATACAGCACACCTTCACGCAGCGCGCCTTCGCAGTGATCCATGCGTTGCAGTTCAAGCGCATCAAAAATTGCTTCGAGAATCGCCAGACCCGCCGGGAAAATCGCCCGACGATCCGGCTTGATGCCTTCAAAATCGATCTTGTCGGCATCGCCGAGTTTGAACAGGCGACGCTTGAGCCAGGCCAGCCCTTCAGCATTCACTTCGCCGGTGCCATGCCCGCCAGCCTTCAACGCGAGGCCGATGGCGCGGATGGTGCCGGAGGAGCCGATGGCTTCATCCCAGGTCAGGCGATGCAGGGCGTGTTCGATGCTCATGATCTCCAGCCGCGCCGCCGTGTACGCCTGGGCGTAACGGGCCGGGGTGATCTTGCCGTCCTTGAAATAGCGCTGGGTGAAGCTGACGCAGCCCATTTGCAGGCTTTCGCGCAGCAATGGTTCGAAGCGCTGGCCGATGATGAACTCAGTACTGCCGCCGCCGATGTCGGCGACCAGACGTTTGCCCGGGGTGTCGGCGAGGGTGTGCGACACGCCCAGATAAATCAGACGCGCTTCTTCACGGCCGGAGATGACTTCAACCGGATGGCCGAGGATTTCTTCGGCGCGGTGGATGAATTCGAGGCGGTTGCGCGCTTCACGCAAGGCGTTGGTGCCGACGATACGCACGGCACCGAGCGGCATACCGTTGATCAGTTGGGCAAAACGCTTGAGGCAATCGAGGCCGCGCTGCATCGATTCTTCGTTGAGCTTGCGCTCATCGTCGATGCCGGCGGCCAGTTGCACCTTCTCGCCGAGGCGCTCAAGGATGCGGATTTCGCCGTTCTGGGCCTTGGCCACGACCATGTGAAAGCTGTTGGAGCCCAGGTCGATTGCGGCGATCAGGGACAAATTCTTGGCTTTGGATTGCGGCATGGTCAGGGGGTCTCGGTCGATAACCTCGACATCGTGCCACGATCAACGGCTGCCGCCAACGCACAGAGATCAAGGTTGATGCTGTAGATGGCTGATCGGATGCTGATCCGGGAATAGTGATTGCTGGGTTAGTTGATACAAAGAGTGACTTTATAAGCGGAATGTTTTCCTACGGCATATAAAGCTTTTTACCTAGGCGCTGCAGAACTTTTTCGGCAAGTGTTAATAACCTCTTCCTTCGCCATGTAAGTGCAATTTCCTACTGGCTTTGACACCGTGTCTTCTTCTTATTCGTAGGCAATGTCCTCAGACTGTGTAAGTCGGGTATGAGTGCTGGCGGTTGCCTGCTCGTACTCTTTTACGGGGATGAAGACTTCAACTGTGTTGAAGTCAATAAGCGTCAGGTGGACAAGTTATGAAAACAATAAGTGCTTTAATGGCGGCTGCAGTGATTGCCAGCGTTTCTGTCAATGCTCAGGCGGCTATTGATCTACGGGTCAAGGGCACGATCGTGCCGGCCAGTTGTGTGCCGTTTCTGGAGGGCGGCGGCGTTGTCGATTATGGCAACATCGCGGCTGAAGATTTGAACCAGACTTCCTACACCGTGCTAGAGAAGAAGGAGCTCGTCTTCAACATCAACTGCCGGTCGCACACCAAGGTTGGGCTGAAGGCGCAGGACGGCAAAGGATTCAGTCAGGTTGCAGGCATTCTCGCCGCCACCATCGGCGCCGACTACACCGATAACTACAACTACGGTCTGGGTGCCACAGCGGATGGTGAGAATATTGGTGGTTACGCCGTTAACCTCAAGCCGGGCAGTTTCTACGCCTCCGGTACGCCAGTCAAAGTCATTACCTCGCTGGACAAAGGCACCAGCTGGATCGAAACAGCTACCGGTGCGGTCGGGCAAAACGACAATCTGGGGTCGTGGTCGCGCACCGTCGGATTGATCGTCCCTGTCTCTTTCATCACCCTGAGTGGAGTGATGGAAGTACAGGCGGTCATCAACAAAGCGTCAGAACTAACCATCAATAATGATGTGCCTCTGGATGGTTTGGCCACTTTTGAACTCAGTTATCTCTGATTGCTTTTGATGTGTTTGGCATGTTGCTCCCTCAGAGTGACATGTCGCACATGTTGTTACTTTTTAACTGACTGATTGCAAGTTTCTTGTCGCGAAGTTTATTTGCTCGTGAGGGTTTGGTGTGGCTGAAATAATGTTTTCAATAAGAACAGTGTCCGTTGCCTTCATTATGTTGTTGTTTGTTGCAATTACTTCGGTGCGCGCCGACGGCATGGTGCCGGAAACGACCGTGGTCATTCTTAATGAAGAGGACGGTGAAACCACCATCAATATAAAAAATACCGATGCGACGCCAGCCTTGTTGTACTCGTCGATCGAGAACCTCCCGGAAGATCCCGAGTTTCTCGCGCTGGTAACCCCGCCAATCACCCGGGTAGAAGCCTCGGACAAACAATTGGTGCGGGTGATCGGGCAGTTCTCCGAACCGCTGAAAACCCAGCGCCTCAAACGCATCATTTTCGAAGGCGTACCGCCGAGAAAACCCGCAGACACGGCGTCCGTCGGCGTGACGATCCGGCAGAACCTGCCGCTGATCATTCATCCGCGGGGCCTGGCGAAAAATCCCACGCCGTGGACGCTGCTTGAGTGGTCGCTGGTGGGCGACGTCCTGCAAGTGCGCAATGAAAGCCCCTACGTCGTACGGCTATCCCAAGAGGTCGTGCTGACCCCGCAGAATCACGTCGCGGATATTGGTCGAACCTACGTGCTGCCGGGCGAAGTCCTGCAACGCAAGCTGGATAAACAGCCGCAATCGGCCACGGGAGTTACGTTTTACCCGGCAACAGTTTATGGCTTTACCGTCGACAGCTACGACGCTCGCCTCAATGTCCAAGGGCCTTGAAGCATGGCCAGCGGGGTTGCCCGAGCGGTGTGTCTGGCGGCGCTCGGTGTCTGTGAGCACGTACTCGCTGCGCAACCCCGGACGGTGGAGTTCGACACCGATGTACTCGGCAGTCGCGGCATCGATCCGGCCATGGCCGAATACTTTCGGCTGGCTCCGCGTTTTAGCGAGGGCCGGCGCGTGGTGACACTGTTCGTCAATGGCCGTAAGCAAGGCTGGGCAGAGGCGCAGTTCGATAACGCCGGTGAGCTGTGTTTTACCCAAGGTCTGCTGGACAAGGCCGGATTGCGCAGCCTTGAAGAAGGCATCACCGACAGCCAGGGTTGTCTTGCTTTCCAGGCGCATTACCCACAGACACAAGTGACTTTGCGGCCGAATCAACAAGAAGTGCTTCTGCTGGTGCCAACCCATGCGCTGGCCGATGTGGCGCAAACGACCACGAATTTCACCCGTGGCGGCACCGCCGGGATGTTCAGCTACGACTTGTTGGGACTGGATAAAGCGTCTTCGGCCGGCAGCAGTCGCTACATATCGGCCTCCACGCTGGCCGGTTTCAACACGGCCGACTGGATCGTACGCAGTCGTCAGCAGTGGAATTCCGGGCAGCAGACTGGCGGAGTCGAACACCTCTACAGCTATGCCCAACGCGATCTGCAACGGCTGGATTCAACGTTGCAATTGGGCCAGATCAACACCAGCAGTCCACTGTTTGCCGGTGTGCCCATCACTGGCGCGCAGCTTTTTCCAGCCCAAAGCGCTGTGCGGCCAAGCGAATCCAGCGCCACTGTCGATGGCATCGCCAGCAGCCCATCGCGCATCGAAGTTCGCCAGTCCGGCGCGCTGATCTACAGCACATGGGTGCCACCAGGGCCGTTCAGCCTGAACGGTTTTGCTTTGCTCAATGGCAGCGATGATCTACAGGTGAAGGTCATTGGTGAGGACGGCGCGACGAGGGAGTTTGCGTTACCAGTCTCGGCGTTCCATCAAATCACTCAGGCCCGACCCGGCTATCGCCTGGCGGTGGGAACCCTGCGTTCGCGAGCGGATGAACAGATCGACAATCAAACCGTCGCCACGCTCAGCGGCAGTTGGGGCTTGGGGCCGACGTCGCTGCTCAGCAGCGGCCTGATGACAACGCCAAATTATCAGGCGAGCGGCTGGGGCATCGATACCCGCCTGTTTCAGCACGCTGACCTGCGTTGGCGCGCAGTTTTAGCCCGACAGGCCGACACCGATTCGCAGGGAATGCAGCAAAGCCTTTCCATATCGAGTGCATTTTTCGAACGGGCCAGTTTCGGCCTCAGCGCCACACTGCGCAGCGAGCAATACCGCGATGTGCTCGATAACCAGAGCTACAGCGCCGATCAATTGCAGCAGCGCTTCGCCAATCAATTCAGCGCGACGCTAGGTTGGGCGGATCCGCAGTGGGGCGGGTTCAGCGCTGCAATCAGCCGCAGCGCCTTGCACAACGGCGAGCACCGGCAACGCTTGAGCGGTTCGTGGGGCAAGGGATTCAAGCACGCCAGCGTGTCGTTCAACATCGAAGCCGAATCGAACGCGACGGCAATGCACCTGAGCATCGGCATTCCCCTCGGCGGCTCGCGCCAGTTGCGCACCTATGCCAGCCACCGCGATACGCAAACGACGCTGGGCTCGGCGCTGAGCGAGCAAGTCAACGACACGGTGAGTTATCGCTTGGGCGTCGACGGCATCGGCGAGGCGCGCGGTTCGCGGCTGAACGCCAGCGTCGGCCTGCTTCCGCGCTATGCCCAAGTCGGGCTTGGCGTGAACCGCGACGCGGCGAGCAACAGTTACATGGGCCAGCTCAAGGGCGGCATCGCTGTGCACGAGGACGGCGTGACGTTTTCCCCTTATGCCATTCAAGACACCTTCGGCATCGCTTCCGTGGGAAATCTTTCGGGGGTGCAGTTAACGACGCCGTCAGGCCCGGTGTGGACGGACGGCGACGGGCGCGCGGTGATTCCCGGGCTGTCGGCGTACAGCCAAAGCCGCGTGCAAGTGATGACCCGGACGTTGCCGCGCCGGGTAGATCTGATCAATGGTTTCAAAGAAGTGCAGGCCGGACGCGGCTCATTCAATACGCTGGATTTCGAAGTGATCAGCGTGCGTCGGGTGCTGTTGCAGATTGTCGATGGGCAAGGACTGCCAGTCAGCCGAGGCGCGTCGGTTTTGACGGAGCAGGGGCAATTACTCGGTTCAGTCGTTGAGGGCGGCAAAGCGTTTTTGAGTGATGTGCAGGGCGCGCAGACGTTGCACGTTCAGCTCGCCAACAACCGCCGCTGCGAGCTGCAACTGGAACCTCCGCCCGACACTCACAGCGATCGCTTGTATGAAGCCATGGAGGGCGTTTGCCATGCGCGCTAAATCAGCCGTCGCGCTAGTCATCTATCTGCTGATGACACCAATTTTCGCCGCTGACTGCGAATCACGCCTGAGCCAGTCCGAAGTCGATTACGGCCAATTACATCGCGGCGCATTCCCCGACCAACCCCTCGGCCAACATTGGGTAAATCTGGACACTCACCGACTCACCTTGACGGTGATCTGCCAGACGCCAACGCCAATCAAACTGCGCTTCAACGGCACCAGCGCGGGCCCGAATGTTTTCCGGTTAGGCCAGCAGGGCCAATTCAGCCTGCGCATCAGCGACGCGGTAATAGACGGCAGCGCGGCGATGCTAACCCGCGATACCGACCCCCAGCCACGCGCGGAACAGCTATTCGATGCGGCGCAAACCATTCAATCGCAGCGCGCCCGACACTTCACCGCGCAGATCGACGTTCAGGCGCAGCTGGACACCCGCCAGTTGCAGATCCACGACGAAACCCTGTTCGAAGCCGCCGGCACATTCGAGTTTCTGCACGACTGACTGCTCAGCCGGCGTGCTCCACGGTGCCAATGAAGTTGGCCAGTTCCGCCGTCTGCGGATTGGCAAACAACAGCTTCGGATCGCCCACTTCATGCACCTTGCCGTGGTGCATGAACACCAGTTTGTCGCCGACTTCGCGGGCAAAGCGCATCTCGTGAGTGACCATGATCAGCGTCATGCCTTCCTTGGCCAATTGCCGCACGACGCTGAGCACTTCGTTGACCAGTTCCGGATCGAGTGCAGAAGTAATCTCATCACAGAGCAAGACCTTCGGCGACATCGCCAATGCCCGGGCAATCGCCACGCGCTGCTGTTGGCCGCCGGACAGTCGATCCGGGAAAGCATCAAATTTTTCCCCGAGGCCCACGCGTTCGAGCATCTCTCTCGCCAGTTCCGCCGCTTTGGCTTTTGGCACTTTCTGCACCACTTGCGGCGCGAGCATCACGTTCTCGCCGACGGTCAGGTGCGGGAACAGATTGAACTGCTGAAAGACCATGCCGACTTTCTGCCGCAAGCTGCGCAGATCGGCGCGGGCGGCGTCGAGGTATTCGCCGTCGACTTCGATCACGCCGTCGTTGATCGATTCCAGACCATTAAGCGTGCGCAACAGGGTGGATTTGCCCGAGCCGCTGCGGCCGATGATCGCCACCACCTGGCCTTCTTCGACGCTGAGGTCGATGCCTTTGAGCACGTGGTGATCGCCGTAGTATTTATGCAGGGCGGAAATTCTAAGCAGAGGCATG
>Ga0160445_100274_pt1 | contig 35026 bp, 28 predicted proteins | sample HID1972M_E1MG_FD_108215 | JGI IMG/M metagenome (GOLD analysis project Ga0160445, IMG submission 108215) | Enriched pill bug-associated microbial communities from UW Madison campus, WI, USA - HID1972M_E1 MG | ecosystem: Host-associated > Arthropoda: Insects > Digestive system > Unclassified ... | reverse complement strand
TTAGTCTGCATCTTATTTCTTTTTAAGTAGTAGAATTAAAAAGATAATACCGCCAATTGTACCAACCATGATTCCTATCGGAACTTCATAAGGATAGATAATCAGCCTTCCCAAAATATCACAGGCAGCCAAAAATATAGCTCCAAAAAGTGCTGTATAAGGCAGCGTCTTTTTTAAATTATCACCAAACAAAATGCTTACAATATTTGGGATTACCAATCCCAAGAAAGGAATAGCACCTACGGTTATCATAATTACACTCACGGTCAACGAAACACAGAACAAACCAAGATTGATTGTCGCCCTATAATTCAATCCCAAATTTTTAGAAAAGTTCTCCCCCATTCCAACAACAGTGAATTTATTAGCATACAAATAGGTCAAAACAATAGCAGGGATACTGATATAAATCATTTCATACCTACCTTGCAATACAGATGAGAAATCGCCGATGAGCCAGGCATTCATATTTTGCACGATATTATATTGGTATGCAAAAAAAGTGGATATGGCATTGATTATGCTTCCAAACATGATACCGACCAAAGGAATAAAAATTACATTACGGTATTTGATCCGCTCGGTCATTTTCAAAAAAACAACACTTGATAAAAAGGTAAAGACTAAAGCAAAGAACATTTTATTAAATGTGCCACCTTGAGGAATTAGCAGAACACTCATCAGAATACCCATTTTAGCAGCATCCAGTGTCCCCACTGTGGTAGGCGATACAAATTTATTATGCACCATTCGCTGCATAATCAATCCGCAAACGCTCATTCCAACTCCTGCTAAAATAATTGCAATTGTTCTTGGAATGCGGCTGACAACCATAACCAGCGCTTTATCATTGTTCAGGCTAAAAATATCGAAAACCGAAATATCCTTTATACCAACAAAAATCGATATAAAGGAAAGAATGATGAGAAGTAGTATAAATGCTGCCTTTTTCAATTAAAATTCAAATTTTTATTCATTTGTTATGCTTTTTTGATAACATATGGATCAATGTCACCTCACTTATATGTTACTTGCATTTCCATCTGGGTTTTATCTACTATTTAGGAGATGAAGATACAATAAGAAACGCCCGATTACATGATTCACATGCAATCGGACGTTTTTTTTGAGCCTTATTTGCTTAATATTTCTTTAGTTTTCCAATTCCTTTGATACCTTCTGCAACAACTTCAATTCCTTTTGTCATTGATTTTGTTGACGGATTAATACTGTATAAATGTGGGTATTCACTTGAAGTAGTGATCGGGAACACCACACGGTTTTCTTCTCTGTCAATTAATGGGGTACCGATTTCAAGAATATCACCAGGAACACCAGTTTCTACCCAGTCAAAGGTTTTATTAGCCACATCTACCACGGCAAATTTGGTAATGACACCTTCCGTTACACCCGCTTGTCCGGCATTGGTGTACATCTGTAATACAAACTTATTATCGCTTACATAATACACGCGCCAAAGTTTATTGCCACCTGAAGCTTTACTAATATCAAAGAAATAATCTTGATCAAATTCTAGTTTTCCTTTATTTATTTTTAATACACCAGAAGGAGCTGTTGAACTACTTGTAGCAGAAGCAAACACATACACGTCACCGTTGTCTACTACTTCAATACCTGTTTCTCCGTTGGCTTGAGACATACCGAGAATCTGACCGGTTCTGCCACCATCACGGATAATGGTTTTTACCTTCAGATCTTTGTCGAAAACAGCAACAAAAGTGCTGTCTGCAAAATCAGTATCTGCCCATGGACGATTTGGATTCTCAGGATCAGCGCCCTTTATCGTCCGAACACCTGCCAAAACATAATCACCATACTGTACAATATCCGTGAAGTAAGCCATTTCACCATTTCCTGTAAAATTTTTCGTATTCACTGTAATCTCATTAGATACTGCTTCCGTTTTCGTATTAATCTGATAAAATGTAGCTACAAGATCAGTAGATGTGCGTGAAGAAAATGCAGCATAAATATAATCATTATAAACACCGCGTGTTTGGATGGATTTATTTAATCCCAACTCTTTTCTTGGAGTCAATTTCCCTTCTCCATTCAATATAAAAGAAGAAGTTTTTCCAGGATCTCCTTTTGCATAAATAAAGCTATAAGCAGCAAAATCTTTGTAAAAATACCAGCTTCTATTACCTAGTACATGAATACCACCTTTTGCGCTGATAGAGCCTTCATCAATATTGTTGGTTTGTATCAGGTATGAATCATCGCCTGAACTTGCAGCAATAACATACTGATAATCACCATCAGTTGGCATTTCAGGCCCGTTTTTATCATCTTTAGAACAGGCAGAAAATGTAAGAAGCATGCTGCCCAGCGCTACTAAAAAAATGTTGTGTTTTGTATTCATGTTTATTAATTTATATATGTATTCGTTAATAATTTATTTACTGATAAAATATCTGAACTTTACAGAAAAGTTCCTTCCTGGTTTTTGCAGGCTGTAATTGTCAAACAGATCTGCGTTAAATATATTCCTGCATTCCATTGAAATATTATAACGGCCTTCTTTCATGCTATACGTTCCAAACAAATCATGAGAAAATTGCGAAGGAATGGTTATGCCGCCATAACTTGGCCAGTCATAATAAAATTCATGCACGTATAACAAATTGTAACTTAGACTAAACGTATTTCCTTTTTTCAAAGCATCCTTAAAGAAGAATGTGAAGTCACCATTTCCATAGATATAGGGCTGATTGGGCACACGATCATTATAAACCGTACTAACTACTGTACTATTATTTTTATACATGAGCTTATTCCGAATATTTTGGTAAGTGGCATTCACACCTACAGTAAAGTAGTCTCCGTAAGAATAGCGAACTTCAGCGTCCATTCCCATATTTCTAACAAGGCCTTCGTTAATGGATTGAGCCGTACCTCTGCTTTGACTGATACTGCGTCTGATGAAATCTTTTATATTTCGGTAGATGAAATTTCCATCAACCGAAAAAGCATGTTGTTGATCAACAAGAAAACTATAATTTATTCCTGCATTAAAATTGTCACTATTTTCGGGTTTTAAGCCGATATTTCCTACTTCAATACCATCTCCACTTCCAAAAAGTTCGCCTCCAGTGGGTAACCGGTATGTTTTTTCATATGAACCTTTTAATTGAAGTTCGGGCGTGATAAAGTAGGTGCTCGCGATCCCATATCCTGTATTATTTGTTGTTGCAGAAAAATGTTCATAGTTACTGCCACCCGCAGGATCGGCATAGGCATTCACTTTATTGGAATATTGCTTTAAGAATAAAGAGGTATTCCATTGTTCGCTATAATTGAATTTGTATCCCGCCCCAAGCACATTCTTCATGGATTCTCGAGGAAAAGCATCACCAGGTTTGGGCTCAGCATAATCATTCCCAATCCGCGAAAAAGAAGTGAATACATTATTTATGGTAAAAGCATGTTTCTCTGCTAACCGATAAGTAGCATTTACATTAACAGCTCCATTGCGATCCTTAAATTCATAAAGCGAATACGACAATTCACCAGGACTCGCATTCGGTAATTTTTCTTTATATTCTCCTAACCAGTTATATCTTCTTCTTGCCGTATCGATATTATTAGCATTGCCAAAATTATAATTGGCATTTAAACTTACATCCAAGTTCTCTGCAAACAAATCTTTTTTAAGGTAAGATAATGAAGGCATTAACGTTTTGGATTCTCTGAACCGTTTCCCATATACAAAGCTCATGTCAGCTGGATGCTGAATTTGAGCGTATTCATTACCCCAGGTAAAACCAAGCAATAACCTATCTGCATAGGATTTATTGATTACCCCTACCTTAGCGATAACTGTTTCATTATGATATTGATCATGAAACCGCCTTACCCGTTGTCTTTCTGCTAAAAATAAATTTTTATCTAAATCTAATATTTGAGCATTCACCCAATAATCATTATCCGAATAGTTTTGAAAAGCATTGATATTGAAAGTAATGCCAGAATTAGAAGTATAGCCTGCATTAACATACGATTTATGAGTATTGAATGATCCATAAGAATAGGAAGCATCTAAAAAACTGTTTGACCGTTGGTTAGTAACAATATTAACGGCACCCCCCAATGCATCTGAGCCAAAATTAATTGGCACCACTCCTTTATACACCTCAATCCGTTCTGCCATATTAATGGGAATATTATTAATTTGGAAAGCTGACCCAAACCCTTCCATGGGTACTCCATCAATAAAGAATTTCACATGACGTCCGCCAAACCCATTTAAAGAAAGATTGGTTCCCGATCCTACTCCACCATTTTGTCGGATTCTAATTCCCGAAACCCTGTCTAAAGCTTGAGAAAGATCGAGCGTGGTATTATGCAAGGCTTTGGCATCAACTGCCACCACATTAAAAGCAGATTCATTAACTTCCTGTAATGCAGACTTACCAGCAATCACTACTTCATCAAGATCAGTGTTTTCTTGCTCCAATTTGATGTTTAGCGTTTTTATTTCGTTAGATTCTAACGTTATTGCATATTGCTTTTGCTTATACCCCATAGCTTTCACGATCAATGTATATTGACCGCTTGGTGATATAATATGATATTCCCCCTTATGATCAGTTCTTGCAAAATACTTATTGTCTTCTTTCAAAAATATCGTTATATTTTCCAATCGCTCTCCATCAGTATCTGTAATTGTTCCTTTAATGGACGAAGAAAGTTGAGCCGCTGCTGTAGAATAAAATGTGAATGATATCAATAAAACGTAAATGATCTTTTTCATGAAACGACTGACTTAGGATTTAATAGTTTTTAAATTAACCCTTTGAACCTGCCTTTCCATAATCAATACCACTCTATCTGTTGTTTTACTCGTGTTTTGTAAAAATTGCTGACCCATGCTTTATTTAGACTTATTATAAACAGCGCAAATATAGACGTATAAATTCAAAAACAAAATGGAAACCAAATAAAATTTAATGGAAAGTAAATTCTTTAAAAACCAATGGCCAAAAGATTGGTTATTTAATCAACACTGAAAGGAGCATTGAATAACCATGAATGAAGAGAATAAAATTACCCGCAGAAAAGTGATTGGCGGATTAGGAGCTGGCTTAGCTGCAGTAGCAGTTTCGCCAGTCTTTGCTACACAAGGAGCATCGTACACAAACCATGCAACGCCACTAGAGCTACAAAACCCGACTACTAAATATCCCAAACCGCCGTTTAAAGGCCAATCTCAGTCATGGCCAGGTCTGGCTAGTAAAATGGATCCACGTCCTGATCATGGTGAGACCAGCTATCGGGGATCCGGTCGTTTAACAGGCCGAAAAGCATTGATTACTGGAGGAGATTCCGGAATGGGACGCGCCGCTGCAATTGCATATGCACGTGAAGGAGCCGATGTTGCTATAAATTATCTGCCTGATGAAGAACCGGATGCACGAGAAGTCATTGCTCTAATTAAGGCGGAAGGCCGGAAGGCAATAGCTATTCCGGGAGATATTCGTGAGGAAGCATTTTGCCAGCGACTGGTAGCAGAAGCCGTGCGCGGCCTTGGTGGTCTTGATATTTTAGTCAATAATGCGGGTAGGCAACAAGCTCATGAGTCAATTCTCGATATATCGACTGAACAATTTGACTGGACGATGAAGACAAATATTTATGCTCCTTTCTGGATTATTAAAGCTGCTCTTCCGCACTTACAGCCAGGATCAGTAATCATTGGAACCACATCGGTTCAAGCTTATGACCCAACCGCTGATCTATATGATTATGCACAAACCAAAGCAGCTACCATGAACTATATTAAGTCGCTTGCAAAACAGTTAGGTCCTAAAGGTATTCGGGTTAATGGAGTATCGCCAGGACCAATTTGGACCGCATTACAAGTGAGCGGGGGAGCCAGTCAAGAAAAGTTAAAAAACTTTGGAGGTGATACACCTCTCGGCAGACCAGGTCAACCAGCAGAACTTGGATCTATTTATGTTCAGCTTGCAGCAAATGATGCAAGTTTTTCTACAGGGCAAATCTATGGTGCTGCTGGTGGAAGCGGACAGCCTTAATTACCTTCAAAAATGCTTTTATATGGGATACTTTTATATGGGATACATGCGTAGTGCCGTCATCATTCAATGAATTTTTTAAACATTTTTTAAGTGCTTGATCAGTGCTTTTGCGGCAGAATGCGCAGATGCAGGATTTTGTCCGGTTACCAATAGTCCGTCTACTTCTATGTGCGGGGCAAAAGGAAGCAAAGCTGAATGATATTCTGCTCCAAGAGATTCCAATCGTTGTTTCAATGAAAACGGGATATTATCATAAAGGCCAACGATTTTTCCTCTGTATCCAAAAATACGGTGAAACCTGCTTGCCATTTAATAACCGCTTATCCATTTCTGCCGCTCAATACGCTTGCCGTTTTAATTCACTTGGTTCAGTAAATTTTTTTAGCTTTTTTTGATTTGATATCGCAATTTTAAGATCCAAAAGACTTGAGAAAAGATCTCTTTTTTTTTCCAGGCGTTTATGGATTGTTTCCATATTAAAATCGTAACGGTTCAACCCAATTTTGACTTCTTTCCATTCAAGAGGTGTACTGATAAGCGGTTAAAAATATGGCCGTAAGTAATTGATATGTTATTTATCCTTTAATTACAATGCATAATTGCTTTAGTTTATTGAAGCAGTAAAAATACGCCAATGTATAAAACAGCTTACGTAAAAGGATGCATACATTTAGTATAAACCACGATAGATTGCAGATCTTTATTTTGCTAGCTAGCAGATTAATTCCAGATGCAAACCTTTCCTTCACGAAGACGTTCAACAATTGTGCTTAAACCTTAATAAAATGAGTAAAGAGAAAACTAAATACAGTTGGATCTACCGAAATAGTCTATCGGTTGTTTTTATAATTTTATTCATTATGACCCTTCTGGCACAAGCCTATACCGGATGGAAAGTTCATAGTGAAGAATTAAGCGATGGCGGCCTTTCAGCGCTTTCCTTTATCGAATATACTAAAAGTGGCCACTTTATCTCGGCTACTTTTGAGAACTTTGAAAGTGAGTTCCTGCAAATGGCTTTATATGTTGTCCTCACAATAAGCTTGCGGCAGATCGGGTCTTCAGAATCTAAAAAGCTAGACGGGAAAGAGCCGGTAGATAGAGAGCCGGTACCAAGCCCTGATGCTCCCTGGCCGGTAAGAAAAGGCGGTTGGATATTAAAGTTGTATAGTCAATCCCTATCGTTAATGTTTCTGTTGCTTTTTCTCATTAGTTGGGGAATGCACTTCTATGGAAGTTTTCAGGATCATAATATTCAACGGATCATGGCTGGCAAATCTCGGATAAGTGTTCCTGAATTCGTACTTCAGGCAGATTTCTGGTTTGAAACGTTCCAGAATTGGCAAAGTGAGTTTTTATCTGTTGCCTCAATTGTGATTCTAACCATTTTTTTAAGACAGAAAGGATCACCCGAGTCAAAACCTGTTGATACCCCTTACCTTGAAACTGAAGATTAATGTTTAATTTAATTACATCATCGCGTATTGTTTCGGCTTCATCCCGATATGTTTTTTAAATATTCTTGAAAAATGGCTTAGGTTGGTAAAGCCCAGCCTGTAACCTACATCTGAAACAGATAGCTTTTTCTCTTTCAACAAAAGAGCGGCTTCTTTCATCCTGAATTCCTGATAATAACTAAAAATGCTGTTGCCGAAAATCTGCCTGAACAAGCGTTTCAGTTTAGTCGGACTCATACCGGCACCAATTGCCAATTCTTTAATAACCGGTGGGGTTTCCAGATGTTCAAGCATTTGCTCCTTTACTTTGTAAATGGTTTCTATATCTTGAATGTTTAAAGCATAAAGATGTTTTTCATTCCGCTTTTCCAATTCCATCAATAATCTGCAAATCAATTCCTCTGCCTTTATCCTCAAAAAAAATAGTTCAAAAGGTTTATCAACCGGTTCAGACAAAATCTCGTCTACAATTTTCTGTAGAGAAGGGTAAATCACTTGTTCGAAAAGTAAGGGCCGCGTATTCTGCAACAGGTTTTGCAAAATCGGCGATTTATCTGACGAATCAAACAGCCTGTTCAGATAATTTGCCCCCACCTCTATATTGATAGTGGCAGTATTCGTGTGGATTGAAATAACATCGTCGGTATTTATACGGCTAGTTGCGATTAAGACGGAAGGCATTTCCATTAAATGCTTTCTCGCTGATGATGTTTCTGCTTTAGGGAAAATGTTTTGAAACTTAAAAAATATCATTCTTTTAGCAGCATTAATATCCGGATTTTTAACAATGATGTCCTCATTCAGCTCGTAATTACTGATGAGCATCCGGATATGCTCATTAAAAATGAATCCAGCACAATACCCACTACCAAATTTGGGTGGGATTTCTAATTTTCTGTGTTTTACTTCTGTCCCCAATAACTGAGCAAGCTTTTTCAGGACATTAGGAACTGTTTGATCATTCTCTTTCATAAAGTCTTTTACGACTATTCTTATGTCCAATGTAATTATTTTATCTCTAATATAACCAGCAATTTTGTATCGTTATTAAATAATGGAAGATTATGTTACTGAAAGATAAAAAAATAGCCATCATCGGTGCAGGACCGGTTGGCCTGACCATGGCAAGATTACTACAGCAAAAAGGTATAGACATAACCGTTTACGAAAGAGACAAAGACCCGCAGGCAAGAATTTGGGGCGGCACGCTTGACCTACATAAAGGTTCAGGGCAGGAAGCCATGAAAAAGGCAGGGTTGTTAGAAAGTTATTATGCCATGGCGATACCTATGGGAATAATCGTGGCCGATGAACAAGGAAAGGTGTTGTTCACTAAACAGTCTACACCCGAAAATCAATACGACAATCCTGAAATCAACAGAAACGATTTAAGGAAATTGCTGTTGGACAGTTTAACGAACGATACGGTTATCTGGGATAGAAAATGCACAAGACTTGAAGCCTGCGGTGGAAGATGGCTGTTGCATTTTGAAAACGGGATGCAGACGACCGTAGATTTTGTTATCGGGGCGAATGGTGGAATGTCCAAAATAAGAAAATATGTTACAGACATAGAAGCCGAAGATACCGGAACTTTTATGATACAAGGAGATATACCTCACCCTGAAATAAAATGTCCGGAATTTTATCAATTGTGCAATGGTAACAGACTGATGACCGCATATCAAGGCAATTTATTAGTTGCTAACCCCTACAACAATGGTATATTAACCTACGGTGTAATTTTTAAAAAGCCTGAAGAGTGGGTTGATGATAATGGATTAGACTTTCAGAATTCAGAAAGCATCCGTGCGTTGCTTTTGGATAGATTCGTTCATTGGGATAAACGTTACAAACAATTATTACACTCAACAGTATCTTTTTGGGGTTTACCGATAAGGAAATTGCCGTTAGATAAACCTTGGAAAAATGATCGCCTTTTGCCCATAACGCTTATTGGAGATGCCGCTCATCTGATGCCACCCTTTGCAGGTCAGGGCGTAAATACTGGACTGGTAGATGCATTAACCTTATCCGACAACCTTACTAACGGAAGATATAAAACCCTACAAGCTGCTATCAACAACTATGAGCAACAAATGATTAGTTATGCCACAGAAGCGCAACTTGCATCAAGCAAGAACGAAATAGAGATGCGTCATCCTGATTTTTCTTTCCAAAAATTTATCCATTAAGTTAAACCAAGTTCTCAGGATAAGCAATTGACTAAATTATTAGTGGATGGAGGAAAGATACTTAATATCAAAATAACTGATCATATTATCTTGACGGTCGACGGATACTATAGTTTCACTGATGAGGGAGACTTGTAAAATAATACTTCAACACGTACGCTTGACGGTTTCTGCTTGTGTTGAAGTATTTACAAAATAGCTAATATTATAGATATATGTTTATATTGGCCACATAAACCTAGTAATATGATAAAATATGTAATGATTTTAGTTCTTCTCATGGGCTCATTAAAATCCAAAGCACAACAATCCTTTGGATTCGGTATAGGAGCTGCTTCAACTAGTTCACTACTTTTTGATATTAAATATTATATTAATAAAAATGCTTTTTCAATAGGATATACTTATGAGTTAAATGAATCCAAAGGAAAGTTAATAAAGAATCAATTGAAAAACCACGGTCGAGAAGTTTCAGGTAGAGGTGATTTTTTCACTTCAGTAGATATCGGTTATACTAGGATTCTTTTAGAAAGAGTGTTTCTGTCAGCAGAAGTTTCAATTGGACATATTCAGTCATTTACCAATTATATAGATGGTCGTTTTACTGGAGGAGGATATCATATGATCGATCATTCAGAAGAATCAGTTGGCTATGGTGGTAAGATGGCTTATTTTATCACATCTAATATCGGGATTTATAGCGGGTATAATACTATAAGGAAAGCTTCAGTTGGCTTAGATTTTAAATTCTAGACATTTAGAATCAAGGGCTATGTAATTTATTGTTTGTGATGAGCAGAAAGTGATGTGGAAATATTTACTATAAAATAGAGCTAAACCTCGTATTGCTTTATCAAGCAATATCTCTTTTGATCGCTCAAGAGAGCTTTATTCAAAAGACCTTCGTTCTACTCGCAGACGGCGAGTCGTTAATTACAGGAAAAGCTTCTTATCTTCGCTCCATAAATTATACCAGCTAATTGATTTTATCCTACATTAAACCAAGCCATACAAACATATTGGAATCCCTTTCAAGAAAAGTTATTCTGATTGTTCTGCTTTTCATTATTTCCATTTCAAGTTACGGACAGTCAACAATAAGCGTTTGTTCATGGAATTTGCTGAACTTTGGAAAAACCAAAAGTGATAAGGAAATTGAATTTATTGCAAATACAGTTAGCGCTTTTGATGTGATAGCAATCCAAGAAGTTGTGGCAGGTTATGGTGGTGCACAGGCAGTTGCCCGTTTGCATGATGAATTGAACAGAAAAGGAGCAAAATGGGATTATTCTGTCAGTGAGCCGACTGTAAGCTCTCCACATAAAACAGAAAGGTATGCCTTTATCTGGAAGACCAGTAAACTACGGAAAGTTGGGGATGCTTGGTTGGAGGAGAAGTACAACAAAGAAATTGATAGGGAGCCTTTCTTTATCAGATTAAATTCGAATGGTAAAACTTTCACACTTGTTAATTTTCATGCCATCACAAAGTCGAAGCAGCCTGAAACGGAGATAAAGTATTTCAAGTTTTTTCCGCAATCTTATCCTGATGACAACCTGATCTTTTGTGGGGATTTTAATCTGCCTCAATCCCATACTGTATTTAACCCCTTAAGAAAGATGGGCTATGCTTCATCGTTAGAGGGTGTAAAGACGTCTTTAAGACAAAAGTGCATAAACGGTGATTGCATGGCTTCTGAGTTTGATAATTTCTTTTACAACCAAGCAAGAGCTCAATTCGTTGCATCGGGTATTATTCCGTTTTTCAAAGCATTTTCGGATTTAAAGAAAGCTAGGTCTATTTCAGATCATGTGCCTATCTATTTTGAGTTTACGCTTAACTAGTGCTCTTATCTTTGTTAACGTGTAATGCGTAAACTATCAATCATTGATAATCACTTGAACGTCTTTATTCCGATTAAAGAAGAATACTTTATATTAGCGAATAAAACTAATTCATAGACCAAACAATATACCACATTCGAAAGAATACAACTCATACAAAAAGAGATTTCCATATGGGAACATCGAGACCCTCAATATACCGATATGCTGTATGAAGAACTGAAGGAACTCGTTGAAGAAGCTAATGAAGAGTATGACGTTTGGTGTGAACATACGGTTGAGGAAGTTGATTATGATATAATTACTACTGATCAGATTGAAGAAAAAACGGAAATAGATAAGCCAGTAACCAAGGAGCAGGAGAACAGCTTTCAATCAAATGAATTCTACAGGAAGATAGATGACATACACAAAGCGTTATTCAATAACCCTAATAAGACAAGCGAACAAAAAAAGCAGGAAATAATCGAATTAATGATAGCGAGAAAGGTAATGCAGGGTGTAAAAAAAAGAAATAAAGGTTAAGAATCAAAAAGATTAATGCAGATTAGTCAGATAAACGGTGTTATAAGACAATAAAGGCTGTTTTTAGAGATAAATACTCCCGAAAGTCTGCCAAACAAGCAATTTTAACAACTAAACTAAATATAGATAATATGAAACCAACAAAAGCGACTTTAAAAGAAAAAGAGCGACTTTTTCAAGTTGCTCTTCAGTCAGCGGAGAGAGAGGGATTCGAACCCTCGGTACCGTTGCCAGTACGACAGTTTAGCAAACTGTTCCTTTCGGCCACTCAGGCATCTCTCCTTATTTTGGAATGCAAATATAGCAATTCAAACTACTTTGCAAAAATATTTTGAACTTTACCCTACGGATATATTTTATGGATTAAATATTTCAGGTTTCTTTTCTGTTTTTAGGTCATAATCTACCCGAACATGGTAAATACTCATAAGCATAGACTTAAATATTTCACGAATCGTTTCAATTTCCTGCAAAGTAATATTGCTATTCTTAAACTGATTCTGAGCAAGCTTATAATTAATAATCTTATCAACTAAATCATTAATACTTTTTGCATCGGGCTCTTTCATACTCCGAGAGGCGGCTTCAACAGAATCCGCAAGCATAAGTACTGCCGTTTCTTTTGAAAAAGGAATAGGCCCTGGATAGCGGAATAGATCTTCATCAACAAATTTCTCAGGAAAGCTTTTAATATAAGATTGATAAAAGTAATCAACACGCGTTGTGCCATGATGCGATTTAATAAAATCAATAATCTCCTCTGGCAAATTAGCTTTACGAGCCATCTCAATGCCTTTGGAAACATGAGAGATAATAATTTGTGCACTCTGTTCAAAAGTTAAGCCATCATGCGGGTTATATCCTTTAGTTTGGTTCTCTATAAAATATTGGGGATTCATGATTTTACCAATATCATGGTACAATGCGCCCGCACGAATTAGCAAGGTATTTCCTCCTATTTTATAAATTGCCGCTTCGGCTAAATTTGCTACCTGCAAAGAGTGCTGGAAAGTACCTGGAGCTTTATAAGACAACTCACGCAATAAGCGGGAATTCGTGTTGGTTAATTCCATCAATGTTACATCAGACGTTATTCCAAAATAACGTTCAAAAGCATAGATTAATGGATAAGCTAACAAAGTAAGAAGAACGCTTACAACAAAAGGAACAAAATCTATCCACCGAAGATCATCTACAGTTCCATTTCTTATCAACACCATTCCTAAATAGGCAACGAAATAGGTTCCTAAGATAAATAATGATGAGAGTAAAAATTGTTCGCGTTTTACCAGGGTTTTGATGCTATAAATAGCCACCATTCCTGCAGTTAGCTGCAAAAACACAAACTCAAAACTATTTGGAACAAAATAAGCCGCAACCAATACCATTAACAAATGAATATTAAGGGCCATCCGCGTATCAAACAGAATACGGATAATAATAGGAACAATGCAAAATGGAATAAAATAGAGATTCGGAAGCTTTATATCAACTGCCCAAGACAGTAAAACCAGCATGGAAGTAACGACAACCAAAATAAGGGTTAACAACCGGTTGTTATCAAATATATCTCGTCGGAATAAATAAAGGAATATCATTAAAAGAACAATGATTAACCCAACAATTAATACCTGCCCTAATACAACAACTTTAATATCACCTCCAATTCGGGCCTCTTCTTCATAGGCATTTCTTAAGGATTCTATTTTTTGATAGGCTTCATTATTAATGGTTGAGCCTTCAGCAATAATTAATTCTCCTTTTTGAACCATACCGCGTGTAGTAGAAATATTTGCTAACGCATCTGTTTCCAGCTTGTTTGTGAGCTGCTCATTGAAGAGAAAATTATTTTGAATATAATCAGACACTACCTTTTTGAGCCATTCCTTTTCTACAATTTTATCGTTGGCATTTATTGCTTCATCCAGATATGCCAAAGCGCTTTCTTGCGTAAAAACATCGGCTGTGTTTTTTTTGGAAGAAATATTATCAGTAAGTAAAGTGAAATTATAATTGTCTCCTTCTATTTGGAATTTTTTAGTAGGCGACATAACGCCATCCGAATAAATCTTCTCAAGAATGGAAGTTGCAAATTGATTATAAAGAGGTTCCTGTTCAGGATCAAAGGTGGTATTTTTCCATTTCGTTTCTAAATCGGCTTGCATTCTTGAAACTTGGTTGCCTGATACCTGAGACTGGAAATCATAAATAGGGTCAATTGATTCAAGAACGTCTTCCCTATCTTTATTAATCTCATCCTGAGTTTTTAAAATTGCAAAATTATAGGGTGAAACCAGATCTTCATGCATCCATATTTTTCCCTTTTCAAACTCATATCGAAACCGTGGATGTTTAGGTAAGAAGAATGTGATTACTGCAATGCATAAAAACATCAACCCGTATTTGAATAGCTGCGGATTTTGAGTAAAAAAATTTGTTTGGTATATTGACTTGGAACGACTCACGATTTATTGTTTTCATTCAAAAATAAGATTTATAAAGAGAAAAACCATTTTCAAGTAAATAATAGTTTTTTATTAACTTGCAATAACAACCTTAATAATACACGATGTCAATTCAAGAAGTATTTATCATATCTGCTGTAAGAACCCCAATTGGAAGCTTTGGAGGAAATCTATCTTCTTTAACTGCAACCGAATTAGCTGGAAAAGCGATATCAGAAGCAGTTAAACGTGCAAACATAGATCCCAATCAAATTGAGGAAGTTTACTTAGGAAATGTATTATCTGCAAACTTAGGGCAAGCACCTGCCACACAGGCAGCGAAATTTGCTGGCTTATCAGATATTCCTGCCACAACCGTAAATAAAGTTTGTGCTTCAGGAATGAAAGCCATTATGTTAGCTGCACAAAGCATCGCATTAGGCCTAAATGATATTGTGGTGGCAGCAGGAGCAGAGAGCATGAGCAATGTGCCTTATTATTTGGATAAAGCAAGGGCTGGCTATCGGTTAGGACATAGTCAATTAATTGATGGATTGGTAAAAGATGGTCTATGGGATGTTTACAATGATTACCATATGGGTTCTGCGGCAGAGCTCTGCGCCAACGAATGCAATATTTCTCGTGCAGAGCAAGATGCGTATGCCATAGAATCTTATAAACGGGCACAGCGTTCTTCAAAAGAAGGGAAATTCAAAAGGGAAATTGTGCCTGTTGAAATTGTGGGCCGTAAAGGCGATATAACTATTGTGGATGAAGATGAAGAGATCCATGCGGTTCACTTTGACAAAATTCCGGGTTTAAAACCCGTTTTTAAAAAAGAAGGAACCGTAACCGCTGCAAACGCCTCAACATTGAATGATGGTGCTGCTGCCCTCATCTTAATGAGTAAATCCAAAATGGAGGAATTGGGTTTAACTCCTCTAGCCAAAATTCTAAGTTATGCCGATGCCCAGCAAGCTCCCGAATGGTTTACAACTGCTCCTTCCAAAGCCATACCAAAAGCGTTGAATATGGCAAATATTGAAAGTAAAGAAGTTGACTTCTATGAAATTAACGAAGCATTTTCAGTGGTTTCAATTGCTAATAACCAACAATTAAATCTGGATGCCCATACTGTTAATGTAAATGGAGGTGCAGTTTCAATGGGCCATCCATTAGGTGCTTCTGGAGCAAGGATCGTTGTTACTTTAATAAATGTACTTGAACAGAATAATGGCCGAATAGGTGTTGCGGGGATATGCAATGGTGGCGGTGGTGCTAGTGCAATCGTGATTGAGAAGCTATAGCTAAGCTTATCAACTTTATTACATGTTAAGAAAGCCTAACATTATTCGTATTTTGCGAGCCGAAAACTCTTTGAAAAATAGAAATGAACAAACTTTTCCTTGTTTTCCTTTTATTAGGAAGCACCGTTTTTGCCCAGGCTCCAAAAAAAATCACCCTAGAAGATCTTTATAAAAACAGTACGTTCAAAACCAACAGCGTATATGGATTGCGTTCAATGAAAGATGGTAAAACCTACGCATCAATCGAAACCGATCCCATAACCAAAGAACGCTTTGTAGCTAAAAATAACTATAGCGATGGCAAAATTGCAGAAAAACTATTTTCTGAAAACGAACTAGTTTATGATGGAATAAAGCTTCCTATTGGAACAACCTTTAGTGATGATGAAAAGAGGTTGATGATTGCTTATAAAGATGAAGCAATCTATCGCCGTTCAAGCAAGGCCTATCATTATGTTTTCGATCTGCAAACCAGAAAAATTACTCCTGTTTCAAAGAAAGAAGGAAAACAGCTATATGCGACTTTTTCTCCCGATGGTACAAAGGTAGCGTTTATAAGAGATAATAACTTGTTTTTTACAGATCTGTCCTCAGGGGAAGAAACCCAAATAACAAACGATGGTAAATATAATGAAATCATCAATGGAGGATCAGATTGGGTTTACGAAGAAGAATTTTCCTTTGCAAAAGCCTTTTATTGGAGTCCTGATGGAAATAAAATTGCCTTTTATCGTTTTGATGAAACGGAAGTGAAGGAATTTTCAATGACCCTATTTGAAAACCTCTATCCTACTGAATATAAATTCAAATATCCAAAACCAGGAGAGAAAAACTCAACCGTAAGTATCCACATATATAACCTATCCGATAAGAAAACGAAAACTGCAGATATTGGTTCTGAAAAGGATCAATATATCCCTCGCGTTAAATGGACGCAAGACCCTAACCTACTATGTGTTTTGCGTATGAACCGCCATCAAAACCAGTTAGAATATGTATTTGTCGATGCGCCAACCGGCTCTTCTAAAGTAGTTTTAAAAGAAACTGATAAATATTATATCGATATTAATGATGATTTAACTTTTCTCAAAAATGGCAATCAGTTTTTCATTACCAGCGAACGTAATGGCTTTAATCATGTGTATTTATATACTATGAAAGGTGAATTAGTGCGACAAATAACAAAAGGAGATTGGGAAGTAACCAATTTATATGGGGTAAATGAGGAAACAGGCACTTTGTTTTATCAATCAACAGAAAGCTCTCCGCTGCAACGTGATATCTATTCAATAAACCTTTCAGGGAACAAAAAGAAAAAGATCAGCACCCAAGAAGGAACTAATTCAGCAACATTCAGTGCCAATTTCAGCTACTATATTTTAAATTACTCAAGTATCAATACGCCTCCTTATATAACCTTAAACACGAGCAACGGAACGGTAGAGCGCGTGTTGGAAGATAATGCACAAGCAAAGAAGGTTGATTTAGAATATGGCATATCTCCTCGTGAATTTTTCAGCTTTGCTACATCGGAAGGAGTTAAACTAAATGGTTACATGATTAAGCCTGACAATTTCGATGAAAACACCAAATATCCCGTGCTTATGTATGTATATGGCGGCCCCGGTAGTCAAAATGTGGCTAACTCTTGGACGCATAATTACTGGTTCGATTATTTAGCTCAAAATGGCTATTTGGTAGTGTGTGTAGATAATAGGGGAACTGGTTTTAGAGGTGCTGAATTTAAAAAGATGACCTATATGGAATTGGGTAAGTACGAAACTATAGATCAAATTGAGGCTGCAAAGTGGCTTGGCAAACAAAGTTATATTGACAAAGATCGTATTGGTTTATGGGGATGGAGCTATGGTGGATATATGGCTTCTTTAGCAATAACCAAAGGTGCTGATATATTTAAAACAACCATTGCCATAGCACCCGTTACAAATTGGCGCTTTTATGATTCAATTTATACAGAACGCTATTTACGTACACCTCAGGAAAATCCAGAAGGCTATGATAACAACTCCCCAATAAATTTTGCAGATAAGCTAAAAGGTAATTTCTTGCTTATTCATGGTACAGCCGATGATAATGTACATTTTCAGAATAGTGTTATGTTCTCGGAAGCTCTTATACAAGCAAATAAGCCTTTTGACCAAGCGTACTATCCGAATAAGAATCACGGAATTTCCGGTGGAAATACAAGCTTGCATCTATTTACCAAAATAACTGATTTTATATTCGAAAAACTTTAAGAAAACAAGCCTTAATCTTTATAAATTAAATTTCCTAAAGCTTATTTCAGATAATTATTGCATTTTTGACATTCAACTCTAAAGCATTACTGTAAGCAGATTAAAATAAACTATATCTATTTTATATGAAACCTTCAGAACAAGACGAAATTCTCTCTTCCCATCTAATTAAAAATGGAGTAGATACACATACAGTACTAGAACACCCTGTAGGGCTGTTCGTGCTGTTTTTTACCGAAATGTGGGAACGATTTAGTTATTACGGAATGCGCGCTTTATTAACGCTGTTCTTAGTAAGTGAAATTTCAAAAAATGGTTGGGCATGGACCCGCGAAGAGGCCGCTCAACTTTATGCTGTTTATACCTTTTTGGTTTATTTAACTCCTTTACTGGGAGGAATAATAGCGGATAAAATCACCGGCTATCGGAAAGCGGTGCTATGGGGCGCATTGATCATGACCCTCGGCCATGCTTCAATGGCTTTGGAAGGCTTTACAGCAAATTTCTTTTATTTGGGATTAGGGCTTTTAATTCTGGGTAATGGTATGTTTAAACCCAATATCTCCTCCATTGTCGGACAGCTATATCCTGACAACAGCAATAAAAAGGATTCAGCTTTCACCATATTTTATATGGGTATTAACGCAGGTGCCTTCTTGGGAATTATGCTTTGTGGATATATAGGTGAAAAAATTGGATGGCATTGGGGCTTCGGATTAGCAGGTATCTTTATGTTTTTTGGTATGCTCCAGTTCTATTATGGACAGAAAATATTCGGAAAGCTAGGCGAAACAGTTAAAAAGGCAAGAGAACGAAAAGAAGCTCTTGAGCTTACAAATAATAAGCCTGCAGATGAAGAAGAGCACCTTCCAAAAAATATTATTCGTGACCGCTTAATCGTTATTGCAATATTGACTTTCTTCAGTATTTTCTTCTGGATGGCTTTTGAACAAGCGGGAAGTTCTATGACTTTCTTCGCGAATGATTATACACAGCGCATTTTAATTGGAGGGCAAGCGATAGCGTTTAAATGGGCAGACGCAGCATTAACCATTTTCCCGTTAATACTATTATCGTGGGTTCTTTTTCTATTGGCAAAGCAAATTATTAATAAATATCCGAAGACGATTTACTTCACCGCCTTAAGCTTTCTTATTATCTGGGGAATTGCCATCTGGAAAGTTATCAGAGAGTTTAATGCAATTGAAACTGAAGTAACAGCATCATGGTTTCAAATACTGAATTCATTCTTTATTATAACGCTTGCAACACTATTTGCTAAATTCTGGGAAAAGATAGTTAATCCTACCGGCCCAGTAAAATTTGCAATGGGTTTGGTTTTATTAGGCGTTGGTTTCGGTGTATTAGCTTATGGCAGCCGTGACATTCCTCAAGGAGCACATACAGCTCAAGTAAGCATGATTTGGTTGATACTAGCATATTTTTTCCATACCATGGGTGAATTATGTTTATCACCGGTTGGATTATCTTATGTAAGTAAATTATCACCTAAACATTTAGTTGGATTAATCTTCGGCTTTTGGTTCTTATCAAGTGCTGTTGCCAATTTACTAGCCGGACTTTCTGCTAGTTATATTGATAAAATAACTGCTGCGTATTCAATTTCTACATTCTTTATGATCTTTACTTTGATCCCGATTGTAGCCGGGGTAATATTGCTTACACTATCGCCTTGGTTAAAGAAGATGATGCATGGAATTCATTAAATAAAAAATCTTTAAACCGTGACTGATAGCCTGGTTATCATCCCTACCTACAATGAAAAGGAAAATATTGAAAACATTATCCGAAAGGTGTTTTCATTGCCTTATCATTTCGATATTTTAATTGTTGATGACGGCTCCCCCGATGGCACAGCACAAATCATTAAATCACTGCAAAAAGAATATCCTGAAAACCTCCATATTCAGGAACGTAAGGGAAAATTAGGCTTAGGAACCGCTTACATTCATGGATTTAATTGGGCATTGAAAAACCATTATGAATATATTTTTGAAATGGATGCGGATTTCTCTCATAATCCAGATGATTTAATTCGTTTGCTTTATGCATGCAAAGAGGAAGCTGATGTAGTGGTTGGTTCGCGTTATATTAAAGGGGTTAACGTTGTTAATTGGCCAATGAATCGTGTGCTGATGTCTTACTTTGCCTCCGGGTATGTTCGTTTAATTACCGGAATCAACATTCAAGATGCAACTGCGGGTTTTATATGCTATCGTAGAAAAGTATTGGAAACTATACCGCTCGATAAAATAAAATTTGTAGGCTATGCCTTTCAAATTGAAATGAAATTTACCGCTATTCAATATGGTTTTAAGGTTCTTGAAATACCTATTATATTTACCGATCGAACTGCAGGGATATCAAAAATGAGCACGAGGATTTTCCGGGAAGCATTCTTTGGTGTAATACACATGAAACTTAATAGTCTATTTAGAAACTATAAGCTGTAGTTATTCCGGATTTCTTAAAGCTAAAATCTTATCTTTGTTCATAATTGACTATGCAAGAAATGAATGAACACTTAGATCCCAATCCAGATCGGTTAACGGAACCCGAACGGGATATTGAAAGAGTATTAAGACCTCAGTTCTTTGAAGATTTTACTGGGCAGTTTAAGATTCTTGAAAATCTGAAGGTGTTTGTAAAGGCTGCCAAGCTGCGTGGGGAATCGCTTGACCATGTTTTGCTGCATGGCCCTCCCGGATTAGGAAAGACTACGCTTTCACATATTATTGCCAATGAAATGGGAACTGGAATTAAAATAACTTCAGGTCCCGTCTTGGATAAAGCCGGAGATTTAGCTGGTTTATTAACCAATTTAAATGAAGGTGATATTCTTTTTATCGACGAAATACATAGACTAAGCCCAATTGTAGAAGAATATCTGTATTCTGCTATGGAGGATTTCAAAATTGATATTATGCTGGAAACTGGCCCTAATGCCCGGTCAGTGCAAATTTCATTGAATCCCTTTACCTTAATTGGTGCCACAACCCGATCAGGCTTATTAACCGCTCCCCTACGTGCCCGATTCGGAATTAACTCTCGTTTACAATATTACGATGCTAAATTATTAACTGATATTGTTTTACGGTCTGCTCAAATTTTAAATACTGAAATCAATGATGAGGGTGCTTATGAAATAGCGAGAAGAAGTCGCGGTACGCCAAGAATTGCCAATGCATTGCTTCGAAGAACACGCGATTTTGCTCAAATTAAAGGAACGGGTATAATTGATACCGCTATTGCAAAGTATGCCTTAGACGCATTAAATGTAGATGAATATGGACTGGATGAAATGGATAATCGTATTTTAACGACCATAATTGACAAATTTAAAGGTGGTCCGGTTGGCTTAAAAACCATTGCTACTGCTGTTGGTGAAGATGAGGGAACCATTGAAGAGGTTTATGAGCCTTTCTTAATTCAAGAAGGATTTTTAATGAGGACCAGTCGCGGTCGTGAATGCACTGAGCTCGCTTATAAGCACTTGGGAAAAACAAGTTTCAAGGGAAATACCCTATTCTAATTATTGGCGTAGTTTTTGGCCAATACACTCCTTATATACTATAAAATAATAACATGAACATAGAAGTTAGACAGCTAAGTATTAGCGATTATAACGATTTGAAAAATTCCATGATTGAAGCCTATCATGGTTCTGCAGGTGGAATCTGGACTAAAACCAATATTAGTGACTTGATCAAAATCTTTCCTGAAGGTCAGCTTTGCGTTGAAGTGGATGGAAAGGTTGTTGCCTGTGCACTAGCCATCATAACAAATTCTAAAGATGTCTATTCCGGTCATACCTACAAGGAAATCACTGATAATGGAAAATTCACCACTCATACGTCAGATGGTAATATCTTCTATGGTATAGAAGTGTTTGTTCATCCAGAATACCGCTCACTTCGTTTAGGCAGAAGATTATATGATGCCCGAAAAGAATTGTGTGAAGAAATGAATCTCAAGAGCATTGTTGCCGGTGGCCGTATCCCAAAATACCACGAACATGCTGATACACTTACACCCAGACAGTATATTCAGAAAGTAAAACAAAAGGAGATCTATGATCCTGCCTTAACATTTCAGCTTTCAAATGATTTCCACGTTAGGAAAATACTTAAAAACTACCTTCCTGACGACAAGGAATCAAAAGAATTTGCAACTCTTCTTGAATGGAATAACATTTATTATGATGCAGACACAATAGCTAGCTCTCAGTCTAAACAAAACATTCGCTTAGGTTTGGTTCAATGGCAAATGCGTTTGTTCAATGATATAGAAGCTTTTTATGATCAGGTCGAGTTTTTTGTTGATGCTGTAAGTGGGTATAACGCAGATTTCGCTGTATTTCCAGAATTTTTCAATACACCATTAATGGGTCCCTTTAACCATTTACCAGAAAGGGAAGCGATGCAGAAACTTGCAGAGTTAACTATAGATATCCGTGAAAGAATTCAACAATTTGCTGTTTCTTATAATGTAAACATTATTTCAGGCTCTATGCCTTTAGTTGAAAATGGCAAACTTTATAATGTTTCCTATTTATGTCATAGAAACGGAAGCTATGATGAATATAGGAAAGTTCATATTACCCCAAATGAAGTGAAGTATTATGGAATGTATGGAGGCGATAAAGTAAAAGTATTTGATACAGATTGTGGAAAAGTAGGTATTTTAATCTGTTACGATGTTGAATTTCCTGAGTTAAGCAGAATTTTAGCTGATCAGGGAATGCAAATCCTTTTTGTACCTTTTTTAACTGATACCCAAAACGGCTATACCCGGGTAAGAAGTTGTGCCCAGGCAAGAGCTATTGAAAATGAATGCTATGTGGCCATTGCCGGCTCAGTGGGCAATCTGCCCAAAGTAAATAATATGGATATTCAATATGCTCAATCAGCAGTTTTTACCCCTTCAGATTTTGCCTTTCCAACGAATGGAGTTAAAGCTGAAGCGACACCAAATACGGAGATGTTGGTTCTGGCAGACGTAGATTTATATCTTTTAAAGGAAGTGCATGAATATGGAACTGTAAAAACAATGAAAGATCGCAGAAACGATTTATATCAAGTTAACTTGTTAAAATAAACTAGATTCTTCTTTTCAATTGCAGGAGTTTAAATAGAACTTCATCATCCCGCAATATTTCAAAAATAAGATTACCGTTTGTTTCTTTTTGCAGTAATTGGTTAATGTCGTCTAATGAATATTCTCTTACACGCTTGAAATTAATCGAAAGAATTTCATCATTTACTAAAAACTGTGCCTTTTCAGCCGGTGAGTTTTTATCAATTCTACTTATAAAGAATCGGTATTCTTTTTCATTGAGCTTATAGATCTCCATTCCAGACATATCATGCTCAAAAGGATTTTTAAAGTTTCTGTTTCTTTGTAAGTAGATCTCGTTTTTAGGATAATTAAATAATACCGTAAATCGTTTTAAAATTTCTCCACCTATCGATCCATCTTTTTCCGTCATAAGCAAATGCAGATCCAAATCTTCGTAAACAGGAAAAGAAGTTATAACATCCTTAAACGAGAAATTCCCTAGTTTTATTTCCGGTAATCGGCCCACTAAACCGTTTATAGGTCCTGTTAAGCCAATCCCAAGGTTTGCAGAGATGGTTTTTTGAGGTTGGATCTCTTTCTCCTCCCCTGTTAAATCTAATGATATGGCATGTCCGGCACCTGAATCCACTAATAATAATAGTGAGTCGGTAACCTCGTTTTCAGTTTTAACCAATACATCCATATAAGGTTTATCTTTTATTAGTTCAATAGGAATCCTTTCACCTTTCCTTCTAATTGAGACTTTTGGATCATAAAACTGCATTTTTTTATTAAAATAATTTAATTTTACAATAAAACTTTTAAAGAAATCAGAACCTATTATTCCATGTACCGGAATGCCCAAATACGCAGAAAGTTGAAAGGGATCATTTTTCAATAAAACTACCGACAATCCTTTGCTTGAGCTTTTTCCAACTAGAACAGAAAGATCATTTATTACATACGCTTCAAGCGCTGGTCCAACGCCCCGGCCTCTTATTTTAAAGATAGCCAGATCATTCCTTTGTAAAGAATCAACCAACAATGGATCTGTTATAATCATTGGTCCTACTCCGCTATCTAAGATAAAGTTAAATGGCCCATCATTATTTATAGTAACCGGTATGATAACTAAATTATGTATTAATTTAAAATGAATCGCATCTCTCTTTTTGTTGTGATTAAAAGTGAATTTCTGACAAAATGCAGGTACTGCCAGAAAAAGCAACACAAATAATAGTATGAAGGACCTTTTCATAAAAAGGATAATTAGGGAGTTAAGGTAATTTCCCGCTCTTTACTAATAAAACTCTTTTTAAAGCATTTAGTTTAATTCATTTTATTATCTAATAAGAATACGCCTTATTTAACTACCGGAAAAGCGACTATTCTCACTTTCGTAAAACCATAGGGCACTAACCGTATGTTTTCAATTTGGTCATTCACTTCTCCTTTAAACAAACCCTCTCTATCAGTAACTGGTAGCGGGGCTACATCATTCACAAGTTCCACCCGGGAATCTGTTTTGCGGGAGCAATAATTTCAATAGGCGCATGATTGAGATTCCAAACAAAGTCGCTCCCTATCTCCTTCACCCTTTTCACTTTCAGCGTAGAATCGGGCCGCTTTATAACTTCATCCAATAATCCATAATTCCATTTACCTTTAGGAAATATACTATAATAATCGCCTTCAACTTCTTGATGATCTTTTTCCCATTGTTCCTCCAAACGCAAAGCATAAATTAAAGGTCCTCGTTCTACAGTTCTTGAGTTCTTACCCCAATTGGAAGTGCTTAGCTCCATAGGAAGTTTTACGGTTATTTTATCATTATTCTTCCAGGTGCGGGCAAGCGTTATGATCTGTCCACCTTTTTCTGTCTGCAAGCGCTTACCATTTAAATAAACAACAGCTTCTTTGCATCATGCCGGTATCCTTAAAGACAGAGGAAACTCAACTGTTTTTGCTAATTCAATATTAAAATCAATCTTATCATCAAACGGATAATCGGTTACCTCTCTTATGGTTATAAGGGCTTGGTCTTTTCCAACCCTAGCACTTACGTTATTGGGGCTATATACCAAAGCGGCCAATCCTCCATCCGGAGTTTCATACCAAAGGTGACTGGTGAATTTAGTCCACCCCTGGTGCATATTGGTTAAGCAACAAGTATAACCGCTCTTAGCTCCAAAAACATTATTCATTTGACGATCAAACGGCAATGAAAAATTAAATACTCCTCTTTTTACCTGTACTTGGTTAGCAATTTGAAAGTACTGTTTTTCATTCTAGCTATCTGTGGTTTGTGTTGGTAAAGCATTGAACGTCATACGTTCTAAGGCGTCCATATAACGCGGATCTCCCGTAATCCCTATAATTTGCTCTAAGGAGAACATACTCTCTGCAATTGCACATAGCTCTATCCCCTGTGCAGGATCATTGCCATGGAGATCTTCATCTCCGGAAAATATGGCCATAGGAAGACCATGCAAGGTCATCAAATCATGAAAACCGGTGTTCAGCGATTTAATGTATTCTTTGTTACCGGTGCGCTGATAATTTAAAGCTGGCGATTTTAAGCCCATGGCAACATTCACAGCATGGCGGTGCATCCAATGTTGGTCATTTTGCTGTGTAGCCGCATCAATTACCCAATCCCGATTACCCAACCATTCACTCCATGCAAATGATTGACTTTCAATCAGGCTGGCCAAGGGTAATAAAGAACTATCTTTATTCATATTATAAAGCCACTGGATCAGCATGGTGTTTTCAGAACCTCTTGACTGTGACCATTCAGACCATTATAAATAATATTTAATTTAAAAAATCCATGAAACTTCCTTCAGGAGCATCAATAGGTGGTCTTTCAAAGTCTTATAACATCCGTATTAGTATAAATTTCATATCTAATTCTTACCTTTGCACTATGATTACAGTTTCTAATTTATCCCTCCGTTTCGGCAAACGAGTACTTTTTGAAGATGTTAACCTTAAATTCACGCAAGGCAATTGCTATGGTATTATAGGAGCCAATGGTGCAGGTAAATCTACTTTCTTAAAAATTTTATCGGGGGAAGTTGATCCTACTACCGGTTCGGTAAGTTTCACGCCGGGTGAACGAATGGCCGTTTTAAATCAAAATCACTATCAATTTGATGATTTTCCAGTTATCGAGACAGTGATGATGGGCCATCAGGAACTTTACCGCATTATGAAGGAAAAGGATGCCATTTATGCAAAAGAAGATTTTACGGATGCAGATGGTGAGCGTGCTGGCGAACTAGAAAATCTTTTCGCAGAAATGGATGGCTGGAATGCAGAAAGCGATGCAGCTACCTTATTAAGTAATTTGGGGATTCCTGAAAATTTACATTTTAAATTATTAAAAGAGATTGATGGTAATCAAAAGGTTCGGGTTTTATTAGCGCAGGCATTATTTGGAAAACCAGATATCCTGCTGTTAGATGAGCCTACCAACGATTTAGATATTGAAACGGTAGCTTGGCTGGAAGATTTTCTTGCAGGTTATGAAGCCATTGTTTTAGTTGTTTCCCATGACCGTCATTTCTTGGACACTGTTTGTACGCATATTGTGGATATAGATTTTGCTAAAATGTCAATCTATTCTGGAAACTATTCATTCTGGTATGAATCAAGTCAATTAGCTTTAAAACAACGTACAGATCAAAATAAAAAGGCTGAGGATAAGGTGAAAGAACTTCAGGAATTTATCCGCCGATTCAGTGCAAACGCTTCAAAATCAAAGCAGGCTACCAGTCGTAAAAAAGCCTTGGATAAGATCAATCTTGATGAAATTAAACCATCCAATAGAAAGTACCCGGCTATCATGTTTAATAACATGGAGCGTGAAGCTGGAGATCAGATCTTAATAATTGAAAACTTAGGAAAAACCGTTGATGGCACTGTCCTTTTCGAGGGAATTAACTTAATGGTTAATAAAGGTGATAAGATTGCAGTTTTATCTCGTAATAGTCTTGCTACTTCTGCTTTCTATGATATTTTATCTGGAAGAGATACAGATTATACAGGCTCATTTAAATGGGGAGTAACCATCAAAATTGCTGATATGCCTATTGATAGCAATGAATATTTTGAAGGAAAAACTGATAATTTAATCGACTGGTTAAGGGAATTCTCTGAAGGTAATAAAGACGATCAGTTTATACGAGGATTTTTAGGAAGAATGCTTTTCTCCGGAGAAGAAGTACTGAAAAAATGTTCAGTGCTTTCAGGTGGTGAAAAAATGAGATGTATGTTTTCTCGCATGATGCTTCAGCAAGCTAACTTATTACTGCTTGATGAACCCACCAACCACTTAGATCTTGAATCAATTACTGCATTAAACAACGGATTAAATGATTTTAAAGGCACGATATTATTTACTTCCCGTGACCATGAATTAACACAAACCGTTGCAAATCGTATTCTTGAATTGACACCAAACGGCTATATTGATAAATTAATGACCTACGATGAATACATTCATGATGAAGGGGTTAAAGAACAACAGGCTGAACGCTATAAAGATTAACTAGCTAAACATTTTTGGCTATCCCGAATTTACTTTTAAAGAAGTTAAACTCGGGATTTTGTTTTTTAACCTTGTCGACGGATCATATAGTAATTTATTTATTATATTCTTTTTATTTCAAACCCTCAATCCAATAGGAATAACCTGCTATGCAACATCTATTAATAAGCATTTTATTTGTCTTTTTACAGCTTACTGCTAACGCTCAGAGCATCTCCATTTCAGGAACTGTAGTAGATACTGATAGGTTACAAGCTATACCATACGCTACGGTTACCATAAAAGAAAAGCAAGAAGGAACTCTATCCAATGCAGAAGGTAAGTTCGCACTCTTAATAAAGAACTCCCAAAAAGTAGATGAGATTATGATCAGTTGTATAGGATATGAATCTGTTAACATACCTCTCAGCCAATTTACAAATAAAGATAATGCATTAATCCATTTAAAGCCTAAGCTTTTCATGCTGGAAGAAGTGACAATAACTACTCAATCAATTTCTGACTTACTTGAAGAAGCGATTACTACTACACAAGCACTGATTCCAGAAAACCAATTTTATGGAGCATATTATAAGGAATTTGCCTTCCTGGATGAAAAACTTTATAAATTTAGCGATGCAGCAGTAGCTTATGCCGTTAATAATGAAGGAAGAAAAATAAAAACTAACCTTTATATTCTAGAATCTCGGGTTAAACAAGACTCAATATCGGATGAAGAAAAATGGCGTAGTGATGTTGAATCTTTGATTGATCCACAAAAAGCCATTAAGGATTACTATAATCTTAACTATCTCAATACCTTTATTAGTAAGAAAAACAATAAAAAGTTTAATTTCACTTCAGAGCAAAATGGTCATGTTATAAAAATTAACGTAAACCCCAAAGCAGATGTTAAACAATATCTTCCCAATGGCATTGTTTACATCAACATCGAAACCAAACGTATTATCCGTGTAGACTATGATTATATCACTCACTTACAATACATGCCAAAAGTAAATCTTATCGTTTTAGCGATGTCTTATGAAGGAAACCGGGCCACAATTTTATACGATGAAGGCGAAAAGGCTTTCTTAAGGTATTGCAATATAAATCAGGACGTTCGTTTTAAGCTTGGAAAGAAACAAGGACTATTAGGATCCAAAGCTGAAATAATTTTCCATGAACTTCAAGATCAAAATCCTGAAATTACAGACGAAAATTATTCGAAAATAAATATCTATAGAAGCGGAAATAACTTCACCACAGATTTTTGGAAAAATTACAACTCTCTTATGCTTACTAAGGATGAGCTGAATATTTTACGTTAATTATCCAAACCATACTACTTCGAGTCTTTGACTAGATTCACATTAAATACGCTACGATTTGGCTAGATATCCTTAAGGTATAAGTAGGGACTTTTCGGTCATACTCCCAGCTTACTCCGGGACAACTCCCTGAGGACTCCCTGGTCATGCAGCCTGAGTATAGTTGATTAGCAGGTTAAACCAAAGAGAGGGGTCAGATAATAAATTACCTGACCCCTCTCTTTTTAATGATTGTATTTAAATTCTATTTACAATTGCTTGTCTAATTTCTCTGCTAAAACCGATTTTGGTACTGCACCAATTTGCTTATCAACAATTTCCCCATCTTTAAAAAACAATAATGCAGGGATATTACGGATTCCGAATTTCATGGATACTTCAGGATTGTTATCAACATCCACTTTACCAATAACGACTTTTCCTTCATATTCATTAGATAATTCTTCCACAACCGGACCTACCATACGGCAAGGACCACACCATTCTGCCCAAAAATCCACTAATACAGGTTTATCTGCTTTCAGTACAACTTCCTCAAAGTTGCTGTCTGTAATTTCAATAGTCATATTCTTTTATATTTACGTTATTATAAGTTTTACGAGTATTATACAAAGATAGTCCTTCAAATACCTTACCAAAGTATTAATCTGCAAATCTGACACTAGTTCAACCAAAAGTCGCTTACGTTCATCTTTCTTAATCCTTCAATAAAAGCATTATCCGGATTTATACGGATATTTTTAGAGGGCATATCAAGCCTGATTTCATTGTCATAATCCATAATCTTAAACTTCAGCTCACAATTCTTCAACCCTTCACTAGTAGCATTTCTTTCAACCAACTCTTTTAATCCCAACATAAAACCAGGAGAAATTTCATTTAATGGAAGTTGGATTGTAACACATTTAGCCAGTTTTTCACGAAGCTCATCCAATAATTGAATATTCAATAATTTCAATTCCCAATTATCTTTTTGTCCAAATCGCTCTTTAATGGTTGCCCGCAATTGCAGGAAATAGCCATCATTTAAAAAGCCTTTGAATTTCACGTATTCTTCACCGAAAACTGCAATTTCGTAGGAATCTGTATAATCTTCAAAAACAAAAATACCAAAAGGTCTGCCATTTCTTGTTGTACGATGTTGCACAGATGAGACTAACCCCCCAATCAATAATTCCTTATTCTTTATTTGATTGAATTTAGCTGCAATTTCTGGATCTACGTCTTCAGCCTTTATTTTATCAATGAGATGGAGGTCTTCAACTTTTTGTTTACAAAAATACTCCATTTCAACCCGATAATTATCTAATGGGTGTCCTGTTAAATAAATACCAATAACCTCTCGTTCATATTTCAATTTAACAATTAAATCCCAATCGGCACATTCAGCTAAAATAGGTTCTGGAATATCGGCATCCGTTGTTCCACCAAAAAGAGACATTGCAGAACTACTTTCATTATGTTGAAAATCACTTGTATATTTCACCAGTCTATCAATACCTGTTTGCGTTGCACCGTTAGCAACATAAAAGAATTGAGCACGGTTTAAATTAAAACAATCGAAGGCACCGCTATATACCAAATTCTCATATACTTTTTTGCTTACGGTTCTCGAATTTATCCTACGTGCAAAATCATAAATACTTGTATAAGGCCCTTTTTCCTTTCTTTCAGTAATGATACTTTCTATCGCCTTATCTCCTATTCCCTTTATACCGGATAATCCAAAACGAATTTCCCCTTTTTTGTTGACATTAAATCGTAAGTCAGATTCATTTACATCGGGGCCTAAAACCATTACCCCTATCTTACGGCACTCCTCCATGAAAAAGGAAATTTTCTCCATGTTGTTCTGGTTATTGAGAACTGCCGCCATATATTCAGATGGGTAGTGGGCTTTAAGGTAGGCAGTTTGGTACGCCACAAAGGCATAGCAAGTAGAATGCGATTTATTAAAGGCATAAGAAGCAAAAGCTTCCCAATCTGTCCATATTTTCTCTAAAGCTTTATCGCTATGCCCTTTCTTCTTAGCATTTTCAATAAATTGTGGTTTCAATTTATCCAATGTATTGCGGTCCTTCTTACCCATTGCCTTCCGCAAAACATCGGCATCACCTTTAGAAAAATCAGCCAGTTTTTGTGAAAGCAGCATCACTTGTTCCTGATAAACTGTAATTCCGTAGGTATCCGACAGATATTCTTCCATATCTGCCAAATCATAACTAACATCCTCCCGCCCATGCTTTCTCTTGATATAACTTGGAATATAATCCATTGGTCCCGGACGATAAAGTGCGTTCATTGCAATTAAATCCTCAAACTTATCGGGTTTTAATTCTCGCAAATACTTCTGCATTCCATCACTTTCAAACTGAAAAGTACCATTCGTATCCCCACGTTGATAAAGTTCAAAAGTCGCCACATCGTCTAATGGAATTTCATCAATAGGAATATCTATATTATGATTCTGACGGATAAGCGCTAAAGCACCTTTGATAATGGTTAAGGTTTTCAAACCTAGAAAGTCCATTTTAATTACCCCTGCATCTTCAATTACCCGACCGTCATATTGTGTAATTAACAAATTAGATTCTTTTGATGTAGAAACGGGTATAATATTCGTAAGATCTTCAGGTGCAATAATAATTCCGGCAGCATGGATTCCAACATTCCTCACAGAGCCTTCCAATATCAGCGCCTCTTTAAGCACCTTTCCTTGAATTTCATTTTGATTGGCATGGAAGCCCCGAAGCTTTTGTATATTTTCCCAATCCTGACCATAGTTCTTTTTAACTTCATCGGCAGGCAATAGCATCACCTTATTCAAATTGGTTCCTGGCCTGTCGGGTACAAGTTTCGCGAGCATATTGGAATCGCTTAAAGGCAAATCCAATACACGGGCAACGTCTTTTATACTACTTTTGGCTGCCATGGAGCCATAGGTAATAATCTGTGCCACTTGGTTTTTACCATATTTATCTACAACATAATCAATTACCTTTTGACGCCCTTCATCATCGAAGTCGGTATCAATATCGGGCATTGACTTACGATCGGGATTTAAGAAACGCTCAAAAAGAAGGTTATACTTTATTGGATCGATATTCGTAATTCCAATGCAATAGGCAACAACCGATCCTGCAGCAGACCCTCTTCCAGGACCAATAAAGACGCCCAGATCTCTTCCAGCCTTTATAAAATCGGCTACAATTAAAAAATAACCGGCAAATCCCATCGTTTTGATAGTGAAGAGCTCGAAGTCAATACGTTCCTGTACTTCAGGAACAATGTCTTTATAACGCTCTTTCGCTCCTAAATAAGTCAGGTGTTTTAAATATTCCCATTGGTTCTCCTTATCGGCTTCCGGACCTTTATGTATTTTATACTCCTCCGGGATCGGGAAATTGGGAAGCATAATATCCCGCTTCAGTTGCAGCGTTTCAACTTTATCAACAATTTCATTGGTATTATCCAACGATTCAGGAAGATCATGAAATAGTTTACCCATTTCTGCCTGGGTCTTAAAGAAAAACTGATCATTCGCGAACCCAAACCTGTATCCCTTTCCTCCTTCTTCATCTGTGGCAATCGGGGTGCTTTGCAAATCACCTGTATTTACACACAGTAAAATATCATGTGCATTGGAATCTTCCTGATCTACATAATGTGAGTCATTAGAACAAATTATTTTAACCTGATATTTTTTAGCAAATTTCAATAAGACAGCATTTACCTTCTCCTGATCAGGTATACTATGCCGTTGAAGTTCAATATAAAAGTCTTCACCGAATAAATCCAGCCACCATTTGAATTCAGTTTCAGCCTCTTCCTCTGATTTATTTAAAATGTATTGTGGTATGGTAGCACCCAGGCAACACGTAGTTGCAATTAAGCCTTCGTGATATTTTAAAATCAGCTCCTTGTCGATACGTGGCCATTTACTATATACACCCTCGATATAGCCAAGAGAGCATAGTTTTACGAGATTCTTATAGCCCTGTGGATTTTTAGCCAGCATCAATTGATGATAGCGTTTATCTTTCTTCTCTTTTGTAAATTGTTTAATGTGTCTATTTTCGACAACATAAAACTCACACCCTACAATAGGTTTGACACCATGCTTTGCAGCTTCAGCAACGAATTTAAAAACACCAAACATATTACCATGATCGGTAATTGCCATGGCTCTCATGCCATCTTTCGATGCCTTTTTAAACATTCTGCCAATATCTGCAGCACCATCTAAAAGGGAAAATTGAGTATGAACGTGTAAGTGAGAAAAACTAGGCATAGCTTGTTATTGTTGAAAAATCAAAGATACGCAATTAGGTCATGGGTGTAAACTCAAGTTTTCCACTAAATTAATTTAGCAGCTATAACTTCCCGGTTTCAAGGTATATTTTTAATTCTATTCCACAATAAAGACAGATATTGAAGCAGTGAAAGTATAATTCAACTAAAAATCAAAATTATTTCAAATATAGGGTAATTTCTTTTGGCTGTTGATTACGCGAAATAATTGCCTTGGTTTGCCCTTGCCATAATATTTGCTGTACTTCATTAATCATTTCCTGCACATTAACAACAGATACTCCATTAATTTGCCTAATCACGTCACCTTCTATAAGTCCACTCTTTGCTGCTAAACTACCGGGATTTACAACAACAAATAGTACACCTTCTCTGTCTGGAAGACCTGCTGCTGATTGTTCTCCAAGGGACTCTATGTCTTTAATAGTAGCACCATTCCATTCTGTAATTGCTCCTTTTTCTTCGTTTTGTAAAATCTTTATACCTGATACTGGTGGACTGGCAGCCCTTTTCTTTAAAACACCACTTACAACACCAAAATCTGTCATTGAAAAGTTCTTAAAGCCAATAGATAAGACTTTAGAGTTTGGTTTAACCGTATAATTGCCTGTTACATCATTTACAAACTGTGGATCACCAGCAAGACTATTCCTGTCTGTACCACGTTGTTGCGCAGCTATTAAAGCTGATTTTTGAATAAAAAGATTACTATCTACTTCACTTCCCCAACTATCAACACGAATAGGTGCATAACCGGAGGTAACGATATTATGTTTAAATACATCTCTACTGTATTCATACCATACATGCGGATGAAAAGTATTATTTACCATGATATTGTTTACAACGACTCGATTATAGCCTTCTCGTAATTTTATTCCACCGTTGAGAGACACATTATCATATATCTGATAATTAGAGCTTCCATCATCCAAATCAATATCCCAGCCATGAGCACAATAAAACCTATTATTACGCAGGGTAATTGGCTTTATAGCATCAAGAAAGGGTAGTTTAGGATATTTCGCTACTAATGAATCAACACCAGAGATAGAAGGAAGCCAGAAACGATCCCTTCCCCAAGAATTAAAAGCTCCATGATCGCCAGTCTCCTGTACCGTATTAAAAACATCATTATACTCAATCATATGACCACCCCAGCAACCATCTCCAATATTTATTCCTGAGCGCGGTACATTGTAAATTGTATTATGGCTAACGGTTATATCCATTGACATGCTTATCTCCACTCCTGCCACTTGCTTTTCTATGGTTCCTATTGAGTGAATAAGATTATCATAAACAAAACAGTCTTTGGGATAGTTATTTGTTTTTGGACCCGGTGCCATATCCATTTCATTAATAGGAACGAATTCTTTATACTGGAATGATGGAGAACGAACAGCCTCTGCATCACCAATAAAGGCAACAGCATTCCCGCCAATATCATGAATATAGTTGTGAGCAATAGAAACATTACGATTATAATTACTAACAAAAATTGCATTTCCTCCGAGGCTTGTAAATTCACAATTCGTTATACTGACATTCTTGGTCCCTTCAACTAATATGGCTCCTCCCCGATAAATTGTCCAATCGCTGCGTAATAATGGTTCTTTTGTTAGCATAAAAGTCCGGTTTGTACCCAAAAAGGTAATCCCTTGAATACTCACATCTTTTAT
>Ga0160445_100273_pt1 | contig 35050 bp, 34 predicted proteins | sample HID1972M_E1MG_FD_108215 | JGI IMG/M metagenome (GOLD analysis project Ga0160445, IMG submission 108215) | Enriched pill bug-associated microbial communities from UW Madison campus, WI, USA - HID1972M_E1 MG | ecosystem: Host-associated > Arthropoda: Insects > Digestive system > Unclassified ... | reverse complement strand
TCTCGGGAAGAATTTTTTCATCGTGAGGCCATTGGTAATTTAGAGTTTCTTGTAGCCTATACACCATTAAAAAATGATAAAAACGAAACTATAGCTTATTTAAGTCTTCCATATTTTGCCAATCAAAAGGAGCTCGATCAGCAAGTTGGCCTTTTATTAAATACTATAATAAACGTTTATGCTTTGGTTCTGGTTGCATTAGGGTTATTTGCGGTATTTGTAGCCAATAAAATTACAGCACCTTTAACGCTGGTTCAACGAAGTTTAGCCCGAACCACTATTGGTAAAAAGAATGAGCCCATTTTTTGGAAACGGAATGATGAAATAGGTTCTTTGATAAAAGAATATAATAATATGATTGTTGCCTTGGATAATAGTGCCAACAAAATTATGCGTTCTGAAAGAGAATCTGCATGGCGTGAGATGGCTAAACAAGTTGCTCATGAAATTAAGAATCCCTTAACTCCTTTGCGATTAGGCGTTCAATTATTGGAGCGTGCCTGGCGTGAGAAAGATCCTCGTTTCGATGAAAAGTTTGAACGCTTCAGTAAGTCTTTTATAGAGCAAATAGAAAGTTTAAACCATATAGCTTCTGAGTTTTCCAATTTTGCCAAAATGCCTGATACCAAGCTCGATGATGTTGAAATAATCGATGTAATTGAGAAAGCTATTAGTATTTATAGCAATAATCCAAATTTATCCATAGAGCTTGAGTCATCTTTAAATAAACATGTAATTGTACATGGAGATCGTGATCAGCTCTTAAGAACCTTTAATAATTTAATTAAAAATGCTATAGAAGCACGAATCCATCATCATAAAAGCAGTATAAAGATTGATGCTAAGTTTCAGGAACCCGGTCATATTTCGATTTCTGTACGAGATTTTGGCAAAGGGATTGATGAGTTGGTTCAAGAAAAAATTTTTCAACCTAATTTTACAACGAAGAGTTCAGGTACGGGATTGGGGCTGGCTTTCGTGAAACAAACAGTTGAAAGTATGGGTGGAACTATAACCTTTATCACGGCAAAAGGTTTAGGAACAACATTCTCTATTTTATTACCATTAAAATTCAGAAACGCAGGGTCAAGTCATTAGTTAAAGGGCAACAGGTTACTTTAAACTAACAGTTGACCGGCCCATTATACTTTCATTGCTATATAAAATAACAGTATATGTCCCTTTTTGAAAGTCATATTCTTTTGGTGACCAATCTATTGTATACAGTTTGCCATCATTCTTAAAATCAATTGTGCTTACATCGGTATACTGTATATCTTCATTATTTACTTTAAATATTTTACCTGCAGTAATTAGATTTCCACTTGGTTCTGTTAAACGTAAATATATAGTATGTTCACCTGCTTCAGCTAGAGGATTGTTTGCTAAAGTGAAATTTATCTGCAATTGGTCAACTCTTCTTGCTTTAGTTTCTGTATTTATCCTACCGCCACTTCTTATTCTTTGAGCATTAATGTTGATCCCAGAAACTTTTAAATAGGATGCATTTTTAATTTTTTCTTCCAGGTTTACATTGCTCTCTTCCAGGTGATTTGCACGTTGCGTAACATTGCTAACGGATAATTGAAGTTTGTCCCTTTCTTTAGTTAATTGGTGATTCTCTTTACGGATACTTTCTAAGTCGGTACTATATTTTGAAACCAAAGATCTTAGTTTTCGAATCTCTTGTTGTGTATGTAATAAATCGGATTGGTTAATGACAGGGCCTTCGCTAAGCTTTTTCCTTAAATCATTAATTAATAAGCGCGCGGCATCGTGTTCCTCTTTGAAATTAGCAGCTAAATCGATATTCTCTCCGGTAACCCGATTTAATTCAGCTTCTAAACGATCTACCTCTATTTCAAACTGATTTTTCTCTGAATTTAATATTTCAACTTGTTTTCCGAGCTTTTTATAACGAATAGCATAATATGCATTCGTAGCTAACAAGGCCAGAATAGCAATTACAAAAAAATAAATCTTAGTAGAATTTTTAGGCTTTTCAATTTTTTGATTATTTATCAGTTTGCCATTTTCTATATCCATTCGCGCTTTTATAAAAAGTTGTTAAGTAATTAAGCAAGAAGTGTTCCAAATTTAAACATGGGATTATTCGTTTCTAATTATTTTGGTTACTTATCTTTATCGCCGGTAAAAACGTGTTTATGATTAAAATAGGTGATATAAAAATAGTGCTTTTCTGGGGAACTCTCTTGCTTTTTACTTCATTATCTGTATATGGACAAGATCAATTTCAGGCGCCAAAAAGAGAATTTAGAGGAGTGTGGGTGGCAACAGTGGCAAATATAGATTGGCCATCTAAACAAGGACTGAACGCTAATCAGCAGAAAGCCGAATTAATCAATATTCTTGATACCCACCAGCGTGCCGGCATTAACGCTGTTTTATTACAAATAAGACCCGCCGCAGACGCATTCTATGCAAAGGGAAGAGAGCCATGGAGTAATTTTCTTACAGGAATCCAAGGTCAAGCGCCTAATCCTTTTTATGATCCCTTGGAATTTGCAATACAGGAAGCCCATGATCGAGGAATGGAGCTGCATGCTTGGCTTAATCCTTACCGTGCAACATTTAGTTCAACTATTAATGTCGCGAATAATCATATCACTCGAATTAATCCGGAATGGTTTTTCACTTATTCAGGAAAGAAGTTGTTTAATCCAGGTTTACCAGAAGTACGTTCTTATATTACATCAGTTGTCATGGATATAGTGAGAAACTATGATATCGATGGTATTCACTTTGACGATTACTTTTATCCCTATCCTGAAAAGAACCCTATTCCCGATGCAAATACCTATCAACAATATGGAAAAGGTTTTTCATCCATTGATGATTGGAGAAGGAACAACGTAAATCTTTTAATCAAGAAAATTTCTGATAGTATTCATGCTGAAAAGCCTTTTATTAAGTTTGGAATTAGTCCTTTTGGAATCTGGGACAATAAAAAGGATCATCTTGAGGGATCGGAAACCGCTGGCTTTAGTGGTTACCGCCAATTGTATGCTGATGCCAGAAAATGGACCCAAGAGGGTTGGATTGATTATATAAACCCTCAACTTTATTTCCCTTTTAATTATCGAGCGGCCGCATTTGAGGTCTTATTAGATTGGTGGGCTAAGAATAGCTATGGCAGGCATTTATATATAGGCCAAGGTGCATATCGTATTACTGAAAACGGTCAAGGTTGGCGTGAACGCGACCAATTACCACGACAAATTAGATATTTAAGACAGAATAAACAGGTTCAAGGTAGTGTTTTCTTCAGTTCAAAATCTTTAACTAACAATTTGGGTGGATTTAGAGATTCTCTTCAATATAATTATTATCGTTATAAAACACTTCCTCCAACGATGCCATGGAAAGATAATACTGTTCCCCTTCCCCCTCGTGGTTTAACAGTACGTGTTACTAATAACAAAGCAATTACCCTGCATTGGCAAAAGCCAGACCCTGCAACGGATGGAGATAAAGCATATGGCTACGTAATTTATAGATTTAATGATGGAGATAAAATTGATTTAGAAGACGCACGTAAAATCCTTCAAATTAGCTACAATAATTCCTATACAACCTATACAGATGACTCTGTCTTAAAAAACAAGTCATATACTTATATTGTCACTAGTTTAGATCGCTTAAAGAATGAAAGTATTGGATCCAATCCCCGTGTCATACATTTTTGATTTTAGTATTGAATGCAAATTTCCCATATCAAGAATGAAACTTAATAAATAAACATTATATTTGCCTTCCATAATTTCGATTTTTACATCCTTAATGAATATGAGAGAAATACAATTCAGAGAAGCACTTCGCGAGGCAATGAGTGAAGAAATGCGTAAAGATGATAAGATTTTCTTAATGGGCGAGGAAGTCGCCGAGTATAACGGTGCCTATAAAGTAAGTCAGGGTATGCTTGACGAATTTGGTGCAAAACGCATCATTGACACGCCAATTGCTGAGCTTGGTTTCACTGGAATTGGTATAGGTGCTGCCATGAATGGTTTAAAGCCAATCATTGAGTTTATGACCTTTAACTTTTCATTAGTTGCAATTGATCAAATTATCAATTCAGCTGCTAAAATGAATTCAATGAGTGGAGGCCAATTTCCTATTCCAATTGTATTCCGCGGTGCTACTGGTAACGCAGGACAGCTAGCAGCTCAACACTCCCAAAACTTTGAAAACTGGTATGCTAATACTCCAGGTTTAAAAGTAGTAGTGCCCTCTAATCCCTATGATGCAAAGGGTCTTCTTAAACAATCCATAATTGACCCAGATCCTGTAATCTTTATGGAATCTGAAGTTATGTATGGCGATAAGGGACATGTTCCAGAAGAGGAATATTATCTTGAGATTGGGAAAGCAAATATTATTAAAGAAGGCAATGATGTTACTATTGTAAGTTTCGGTAAAATGATACCTCGTATTGTAATTCCTGCTTTAGAAGAACTTACCAAAGAAGGAATCGATGCAGAATTAATTGACTTACGCTCCGTAAGACCAATTGATTATGCTACAATTATTGCTTCGGTTAAAAAGACCAATCGGTTAGTGATAGTAGAAGAAGCATGGCCTCTTGCGTCGATTTCATCCGAAATCGCTTATAAAATACAGAGCGAAGCGTTCGATTATTTAGACGCTCCAGTGACACGTATAACTTCTGCAGACGTACCTATCCCCTATGCTCCTACCTTATTGGAAGTCGCTTTGCCATCTATGCAACGCGTAGTGAAAGCTGTAAAGGATGTTTTATATAAAGTGAAATAATTAATAGCTTTATAAGACAAGATCAATTAATAATTCAATAGTTAATTTTCAATAGCTGAAAAAGAGAAAGGCGGAATAAAATCATTCCGCCTTTCTCTTTTTCAGCTATTAGTCAAGAAGGCTAATTTGTCTACGAATACTTTCTTCCAAGGAGATGATTGTTTCTGTGCGTTGAATGCCTTTTATCCCTTGGATACCTTCATTTAATACTTGACGCAAATGATCGGTATCTCTACAGATAATTTTTGCAAACATACTATATGAACCGGTACAGTAATGAAGTTCTACAACTTCTTTTACCTTTTTAAGTTCTGCTACTGCATGGTTATATTGAGATCCCTTTTCAAGATAGATGCCTAAAAACGCACAGATATCGAATCCTATTTTTTGTGGGTTAATTGTCAAGTTCGCGCTTTTTATAATTCCTAAGTCTTCCATCTTTTTCATACGAACGTGGATCGTACCTCCTGAAACGACTAGTTTTTTAGCAATTTCAGTATAAGGGACCGAAGCGTCATTCATAAGAATTGATAAAATTTGAATGTCAAGGTTGTCAAGTTCAAAGTTTGGATTTTTCTTTTCCATATTTGCTTTATTAGTAGGAAGTGATTCTAGCATGTGGGTGCGATTATTATATTATTTTACATTAAAACTGCTCATATATTGTAAAATTAATAATTTAATCTAAGGATTTGCCAAAAATACAAAAAATGAATAGAATTCAACGGTAGATCATCTTATATAAAACTAGATAGGCTAACGATTGGGTTAAGTTGAATTCAATAATTTGATAGAATATTAAAAGGATCGATGCATTTTATTTAAAGAATTGGAAGGGCTTCGAATAATACATACAAAATATTATCTTTGATAATAAAAAATCATTACCATGAAAGAAATATCAGTAGAGGAGCTAAAAGATAAAATTGATAATAAAGAAGATTTTCAATTAATAGATGTTCGTGAAACATTTGAATACGATACTTCCAATTTAAATGGAGAAAACATTCCATTGTCTAGTGTTCTACTAGAAAAGGACAAAATCTCAACAGAGAAACCAGTTATTATACACTGTAGAAGTGGTAAACGTAGCGCTCAAGCGATTAAACTTTTGGAGAACGAAGGGTATACAAATCTTTCCAATTTAAAAGGTGGAATCTTAGCTTGGAAAGATAATTTGGATCCTGATATGGTTGTTTATTAATATGCTAAAGCGATTATTATATAGTACCTTTCTTAATATAGGAATTATTGTGTTGTTATATAGTGCATTTGTTGCCTATAATAATAAACAATATGGTATTATAACCGGCGCATTACTTGCTGCAGGCGTATTAATTTATTTAAAGATTCAGGTTCTTAAGCAAGTACGGGATATCAATAAGAAATAATTAAAGGTGCAGGAAGATGTTTCAGAGTTTATTAAGAAGGTAAATGTCGGAGATTACAAGACATTAGCGAGGGCTATCAGCCTTGTTGAAAATGAGCATCCCCTATCAGAAAATATACTTCTTTCTCTTAAGCCGGATAATAGAACTCCTGTAATAGGCATAACCGGACCTCCAGGTGCGGGTAAGAGTACCCTTGTTAATGCCTTAGCTCAAGAACTCAGTAGCAATGGAAAGCGAATAGCGATTTTAGCGATTGATCCTAGTTCTCCTTTTAATAAAGGATCGTTATTAGGAGACCGTATTCGCATGAGCGCACGATTTAATGATCCCAATATTTATATTCGTTCTATTGCAAGTAGAGGTAACCTAGGAGGGCTATCAGAAAAAACAATAGAGATAGCTGATGTTTTGCGTTCTGCTCCTTTTGATATTATATTAATTGAAACTGTAGGAGTAGGCCAATCGGAAATAGACATTGTTGGCTTAGCTGATTTTACAATTGTGGTGTTAGTTCCTGAAAGTGGTGATGAGATTCAACATGTGAAATCAGGAATAATGGAAATTGCAGACATCTATATAATAAATAAAGCGGACCGAGAGGGGGCAGATATTTTTGCTTCTAAGCTAATAGGAATGCTAAAACAAAAGGGTGTCAAAATTCCTGTATTAAAAATAATTGCTGATAAATCAATAGGTGTTTATAAATTACTTCAATTTATAACAGAGTTTCAACAATCCGATAATCTGTCAAATCTATCTTTGCTAACTGAGAAGGCATGGCGGTTAATTCAGCAGAAACGTATGAATAATGTTGATAAAGCAAGCTTAAAGCAAAAATTAATTGAAGCTAATAAGGAAGATTTCTTTAATTTGTATCGATTTATTAACGATCATTATTAATTCCCATTATAATTCAAAAAGGACACTGAGTTAAAAAAAGGACACATTGGATGTTTCAAAGCGACTTCACTATCCAATTTGTCCAGCCACAAAGAAATAATAAGAAGAATGATTTCTTCTTTAGATTCAAAAATTAAGTGTTGAATAGCCAATCCAGTCTCTCCTTGTAAAGGTAAGTTGTTAGTAAACAGATAATTAGTTTAGAGCATTTTTATTTTTTTTGCGGGTTCGTATTTTTATGTATGTTTATCAGGTTAAAGCTATAATTGGTACGGAATTTGTTTTAGTTGCGTAAATCAAACTATTAACTATTTTTGTATAAAAATTATACAATTAAAATTTTTTAACCTTAAAAAAAACAGAGTATGAACTATTCTACAATCAAAAAAGCAGCATTAGCTGTAACGTTGGTAGCCGCAATGGGTTACGCCGACGTGGCTAACGCACAAGAGCCGGCAAAAGTATTCGGCGGAAGAAGCCAATACAGAACTTGGTCTATCGGTCTTAATGCTGGAGCATTAACTCCAAGTGTTATTCTTGGAGGATTAAACGATCAATCACATCCTGAAATCAATTTAGGTTATGGTGCTAATATTCGCAAACAATTTTCTCCACATTTTTCAGTTCAAGCCGATTTCTTAAGAGGAGCATTGGAAGCAACGAACGAGACATCTCCAAATAATGATAATGCTGGTTATGGTCAATCTTTCAAAACTGACTTAAACTGGCAAACAGGTTTAACTGGTAATTTCCATTTCGGCGCTATTGATTTCTTACGTCGTGAAAATGTTGTTGGTTTCTATCTGTCTGCAGGTTATAACCTAGCTAATTATGAAGTGGTAGAAGGACCAGTTGATCCTGCAGGTTCACCAAATGCTGGATCAAGAACAGAACAAGTAATTCCAGTTGGTGCTGGTGTTAAATTCAAACTAGGGAATGTTGTAAACTTAGATTTAGGTTACAAAATGAACTTCTTGGATGCTGACAATCTTGATAATCAATGGGCTAACAATGGTTCTTTAGATAAGTACAGCTATGGGTACGCTGGTTTAGAGTTTATTCTAGGAAGCAAAAGCAAACCATCTTTAGAGTGGAACAATCCAGTTGCTAATCTTTATGATGAGTTGAAAGACCCTGCATTAAGAAACGAAGTTGAAGCTTTAAAACAACGTGTAACTACTTTAGAAGGTACAGTTAATGAATTAGGAAAAGATTCTGATGGCGACGGTGTTGCTGATAGATTTGACAAATGTCCTGATACTCCGGCTGGAACAGTTGTTGATGGATCAGGTTGTCCAATTAAATTCCCTGAACCTGCACCTTCTGCAGTAATGGGAGATTATTCTGCTATTCAATTTGAATTTGATAGCTATGTTTTGAAAACTTCTTCTTACCCAACTTTAGATAAAGTTTCTCAAGATTTACGTGATGCTAATGGTTCAATCACTTTAGAAGGACATGCTTCTTCTGAAGGAACTGAAGATTACAACATGCAACTTTCAAAAGATCGTGCTAACGCAGTAAAAAACTACTTAGTTAATTCTGGTGTTGATGCTAATAGTGTTGAAGTTATAGGTTACGGTGAAACTCAACCTATTGCTTCTAATGCTACTGAAGCAGGACGTATCCAAAATCGTCGTGTTGAATTCAAAAAATAAGAATCTGTTTAATTAATTAAAATAAACGGTTTAAGAAAGTCCGGTGGATATCCCATCGGACTTTCTTGTTTTTTAGATAATACTTTTTGAATATTGCCGAATCAACCGTAACTTCGTTTATGTATTTATTTAGGAAAAAAGATTCAGCCCGTCCTAGAAGTTTTAATTTGAAGGTGATGCATATCTTTAATACGATTGCAATTCTTCTGTTTATTCTTGCTATAGTTTATAAACTTATCCGTTATTTTATCCTATAATACTCATAAAAATGAAAGAAATAATTAATACTGAATCAGCACCAGCACCTATAGGGCCTTATAACCAGGCGGTGAAAGCAGGCAATACTTTATACATTTCAGGACAAATACCTTTAAACGCCGATAGCGGAGAACTAATATCCGGAGATATAAGTCTTGAAACTAAACAGGTGATGGAAAATATCGGTTATGTTTTAAAACAAGCGGGGTACGGTTTTAGTGATATTGTAAAGACAAGTATATTTTTATCAGATATGAATTTGTTTTTGGATGTTAATTATACCTATGGCGAATATTTCAATGAAGCTGCGCCAGCTCGTGAAACGGTGGCTGTAAAAGGATTACCGAAAAATGTTCGTATTGAAATTTCTGTAATTGCATATAAAGCTTAGATAGGTGTGGCCTATTATGGCAAATAATTCTAGGTTCTAATTATTTTTATTGCTGCGTTATTGCCGGTGTGATAGAATGTTTATGAAGTTTTTCCTAAAAGAGAGTATTCGCATGATCTACAGATACTCTTTTAATAGCAATTGTTCCTTATAATAAGACAACCCTTCATCAATTTTTTAGTAAATTCGCTTAACCCATATTTATTTAATTTACAAAAAATAATTGTGCCAGAATTTACTTTAAACACTCCTATCGGGTATCTTCATGGTGTTGGCCCCCATAGAGCTGAAATCTTAAATAAAGAATTAGGGATTTTTACTTTTAAAGATTTATTGCATTATTATCCGTTTCGATATAATGATAGAAGTGTTTTTTATAAAATAAATCAAATTGATCCATCTAGTTCGGGTGTTCAATTTATAGCAAGGTTAATAGAATTTAGCACACATGGTGAACGTCGTTCCAGACGATTAGTTGCACAATTAAGAGATGATACCGGCATAGTGCAGCTTGTATGGTTTAAAAGCATTAAATGGGTTGAGAAGGGCTTGACAGTAGGCAAAGTGTATGTTGTTTACGGGAATCCAAGCTTGTTTAATAATATCATTACTATATCTCATCCAGAATTGGAGCCTTATAATGGAATTAATGGATCTGTCAAGGAGTTGAAATTTCATCCGGTGTATTTTTCAACTGAAAAGTTAAAAAAGCTTTCATTAGATAGTAAAGGAATTCAGCGTTTAACTTCTTCTTTACTAACTTCTTTAAAAAATAATATTCCTGAAACACTTCCAAGCTCTATATTATCAAAGTACCATTTGATCGGTCTTCCAAAAGCGTTGAAGAATATACATTTCCCCGAAGATATTGATTCGCTTCAACAAGCACAATACCGTCTGAAGTTTGAAGAGCTTTTCTTTTTGCAGCTAAAGATTTTAAAAAGTAAAGTGGCTAACAACCATCGGTTCAAAGGGCCTTTGTTTGAAAGCGTTGGACGGTATTTCAATGATTTTTACTCTAAAAGGCTTCCATTTCAACTAACGAATGCTCAAAAGAAAGTTATTAGGGAAATTAGAAGAGACACGGTGGGAGGCGCGCAAATGAACCGTTTATTACAAGGTGATGTTGGAAGTGGAAAGACAATTGTGGCATTGATGAGCATGCTTTTGGCCATTGATAACGGATATCAGGCCTGTTTAATGGCCCCTACTGAAATCTTAGCCCAACAACATTATCTTGGCTTAAAACACTTATTGGGAGGCGGGGATGTGAGCATTGCGCTATTGACAGGTTCTTCTAAACAAAACGAACGTAAGAAAATCCATACAGATTTATTGAGCGGTGAATTAAAGATTTTAATTGGTACACACGCTTTACTTGAGGATAAAGTTAAGTTCCAAAATTTAGGTATAGCAATTATCGATGAACAGCATCGATTTGGAGTTCAACAACGATCTAAGTTATGGAGGAAAAATGTAATTCCTCCACATATGTTGGTAATGACTGCTACTCCTATTCCCCGAACTTTAGCAATGACCCTTTATGGCGACTTAGATATATCAGTTATTGATGAATTACCAGCTGGCCGTAAGCCAATTTCTACAATTCATCTGAACGAAAGAAGCAGATTACGAATGTTCGGCCTTCTTCGTGAAGAAATTATAAAAGGAAGGCAAGTATATGTTGTATATCCTTTAATTGATGAAAGCGAAAAATTAGATCTGCTCTATCTTAAAGCTGGAATGGAAGCGTTAGAAAGAGAATTCCCTTTGCCTACTTATAAAATAGGTATTGTTCATGGCAAATTGAGTCCAAAGGAAAAGGAATTTGAAATGAATCGGTTTGTAAAAGGCGAAACTCAAATCCTAGTAGCTACTACTGTTATTGAGGTTGGGGTTAATGTACCAAATGCCTCAGTAATGGTTATTGAAAATGCAGAACGATTTGGGCTTTCACAGCTTCATCAGTTACGAGGACGAGTGGGTAGAGGTGCAGAGAAATCTTTTTGTATTCTTATGTCTAAAGAACAACTGAGCCGGGATAGCAAAATAAGATTAGAAACGATGGTTAGAACTACAGATGGTTTTGAAATTGCGGAAACCGATTTGCAATTACGAGGGCCGGGAGATCTATCAGGAACTCAACAAAGTGGTATATTAGAACTGAAATTGTCTAATTTATCAACTGATCAAGAATTACTTCAGTTAGTCAGAAATGAAGTAATTCATATATTTAAGGAAGATCCACTGTTAGAATTGGAGGAAAATCATTTACTTAAAGAATTCCTGTCAAAAAAATCATTAGGAATTGGGTGGGAAAAAATTTCCTAACAAACACCTATCTTTACTTTTTGTTATAACGATAGCTTATTGATATTAATTGATTTTTTTTAATCTCAGAGCTTGGAATGACGAATACTACTAAAATTACATAATGGCGATAAAAAAGAATTTTGATACAGCAGTTAAGCCTGAGCGCGCAGTTCTTGTAGGTATTATAACTCCTAGTGAAAACGAAGAACAAGAACGCGAATATTTGGAGGAGTTAGCATTTTTGGTAGATACGGCAGGAGGAGAAACTGTTTATACGTTTACGCAAAAAGTACAGAAGCCAGATCGCGCAACCTTTGTTGGAAGTGGGAAATTAGATGAGATTAAAGCCTATGTGGAAGCTGAAGAGATTGATATCGTCGTATTTGATGATGAGCTGTCTCCTACACAATTAAGAAATATAGAACGTGAATTACAGGTTAAAATATTAGATCGGAGCAATTTAATTCTTGATATTTTTGCTCGGCGCGCTCAAAGCGCCCAAGCAAAAGCGCAAGTTGAGTTGGCTCAACTTCAATATTTATTGCCTCGTTTAACACGTTTATGGACTCACCTTGAACGACAACGAGGTGGAATTGGAATGCGAGGACCAGGGGAAAGCCAAATTGAAACTGACAGACGATTAATTTTAAATAAGGTTTCTTTGTTAAAGGAAAAGCTTAAAATTATTGATCGTCAAAACGAAACTCAACGTAAGAACAGAGGACAATTGGTTCGAGTTGCTCTGGTTGGATATACCAATGTTGGTAAATCAACAATCATGAATATGCTTTCTAAATCTGATGTCTTCGCTGAGAACAAATTATTTGCAACCTTAGATACAACAGTTCGCAAAGTTGTTATTGATAACCTTCCTTTTTTATTATCAGATACTGTTGGTTTTATAAGAAAATTGCCTCATAATTTGGTAGAAAGTTTTAAATCAACGCTTGATGAAGTACGGGAGGCAGATATTTTAATTCACGTTGTTGATATTTCTCATCCTAACTTTGAAGATCAAATTGCTGCAGTCAATGAAACCCTAAAAGAATTGAGTGTTCTTGAAAAGCGAATTATCACTGTTTTCAATAAGATAGATGCTTATCAGGAAACCAAAGGTTTAGAAGAAGATGAACCTTTTACAATTGACGATTTTGAGAAAAGCTGGATGAAGAGACACAAAAGTCCCACAATATTTATATCGGCAACAGAGAAGGAGAATTTAGAAGAATTAAAAAAATTAATTTATAATGAGGTATTAGCTATCCATACGGAGCGGTATCCACACGATAATCTCTTATATTAAATCATTTTCGATTTTGAGTTATCTAGACAAAAATTATTATGGCCACAGAGAGTAAAAGACAACAACGTTTTGCAGGAATTATTCAACAGGATTTAGCTGAAATCTTCTTGCGTGAGGGGAGTGCTTGGCTTCCAGGAGTAATGATAACTGTTACAAGAGTTCGTGTAACGTCTGATTTAGGTATAGCAAGAATTTATTTAAGCTTTTTAAACGCAAAAAATCCAAACGAAGCCCTTGAACTGATAAGAACCAGAGCGAGCGAGATTCGCTATAAATTAGGTACTCGAATTAAAAACCAAACGAAGAACATTCCTCAACTGGAATTTTATATTGACGATAGTAATGAATATTTAGAACATATTGATAAGCTCTTCGATGATATCAGCAAAGAAAATCGTCAGGAAGATTAGAACTTCTTTTTTCGTTTTAGATTGGGAAATTTCATTTTATAATCCACATCCACTCGGCCTTTTGTAATTGCATCTAATTTGCTTTTTATTAAGGCCTTGCGTAAGGGGCTTAGTTTATCTGTAAACAATTTACCCTCAATATGATCATATTCATGTTGAATAATCCGTGCTGCTAAACCGCTGTAAGTTTCTTCATGCTCTTCCCAATTTTCATCAAAATAATTGATTGTAATGGTTGGGTGTCTAGCAATATCTTCGCGGATATCAGGTATACTTAAGCAGCCTTCATTAGAAAGCCAATTCTCTCCTGATTCTTCCAGAATTTCGGCATTTATAAAAACTTTTTTAAAGTCTTTTAAGTAGGGTTCATCTTCTTCGTAAGGAGAAGCGTCTATAACAAATAAACGGATAGGTTCTCCTATTTGCGGAGCGGCTATTCCAACCCCAGATGCAGCATACATCGTTTCGAACATATTTTCAATTAAGATGTTCAAATTTGGATAGGTCGAATCTATTTCCTTCGTTTTTTGGCGTAAAATTGGATCTCCGTAAGCAATTATTGGTAATTTCATCTATCTTTTATTCCTTAATAATATCTAAAATTACGAATTTTCATTAAATTCGGGTTGGAAAATCAATGTGTTTAGATTATCAGGATTTAGAATTTCATTGGAAACCTCCAATATCTCTTCGGAAGAAACTTTGTTTATTCGTTCATAGATTCTTTCAAGTGTTTCTACTTCTCCGTAATCAATGATATTCTTTGCCATGGCAATAATCAATGCAATTCGGTTTTCCTCGCCTAAAGCAATTTGTCCGATAAATTTATTCTTTGATTGTTTTAATTGAACCGGACTAAGTTTTTTATCACGTAGTTTTTTAAACTCTTTTAATACAAGCTTATACGCTTTTTGCATTTTATCAGTTTCTGTACCAAAATAAACATTGAATACTCCAGTATCCGAATATGCAGTATAGTTTGATTCAATGGTATAAGCTATACCATATTTCTCTCTAATTTCGAGATTTAATCTTGAGCTCATCCCCATTCCGCCTAACATATTATTTAATACGTTTAAAGCCATTTTTTTAGGGTTATGCATAGAATAACCTTGGTTCCCTAACATAAAATGAACCTGATTAATAGGCCGGCGAAGGGTTATATCTTGAGTAGAAACAAAAGAAGGCGGAATCCTTTTATGTGGGTGTTTATGGTTTGAAAGGTCGCCGAAATATTTTTCAGTGATTTTCTTTATTTTATTAACCGTGTAATTTCCAGTAATACCAATTACCATATTTTGTGGCTGGTAATGCTCACTAACAAATTTTTCGAAATCTGCCTTTTTTAATCCAATTAAGTTATCTTCTGTTCCTAAAATATTATGGCCAAGCTCATGGTTGGCAAATAGTAAATCTTCAAATTCATCTGCAATAGCATCTTCCGGACTATCCTGGTAGGACGCTATTTCATCCAATATTATTCCCTTTTCTTTCTCAATTTCATTGTCAGGAAAGGTTGAATGGAAAATGATATCCTCAAACAAATCAAGAGTTCTGTTTAGGTGTTCATTTAAGAAGGACGCATGGATACAGGTATATTCTTTAGTGGTATAGGCATTTAAATCTGCTCCGACCAGTTCCAGGCGATTTAATATTTGATTGGTACTTCTTCTTTGAGTTTTTTTAAAAATTAAATGTTCGGTAAAATGGGCTATACCAAATTGTGAGGGTAGCTCATCCCGGGTGCCTGCGTTAATAACAATACATGCATGAGCAATAGGCAAGGCTGCGGGTTTAAAGACAACTCGGAGCCCATTCGTTAAATTGATGAGATGATGATCCATTCGCATGCAAATGTAACTAAAAAAACTATGGGCATTTCTTTGATCTGAATTTAATAATATTACATACGTGGTCCCTGGCCTCCTGGTCTACCCATGCCTTGGCCGGGCCCTTGTTCTCTTCCTTCAGGCATTGAGCCTCCTCCAGCAAACTTTTGAAATCTATATGAAAGCGTAAGCATAAAATAACGTGCTAATCGGTTACTTCGACTATCTATTATGCTGTTCTCAGTGACGGTCCGTGAGATATTTACTTGTTCATTCAATAAATCAAATGCATGCAAGCGGATTGCTCCCCTATTCCCTTTTAAGAATTGCTTTTCAAGATAAGTATTGATAATTAAAGGATTAGCATCTATGCCTTGTGAATAGCCAGAATTAGAAACTTTACTTATATCAAAACCCCACAGAAAGGTTGGGACAAAGTAAATTTTACTATCTATATCCAAAGACCAGGTATTAATATTTGTATTATTACGGTCGTTCAATGAATTTTGGGTTGTATTATAAGAATAGCGAACTCCAGGGGTTACCTCTAGCCATTCTTCTGGATTAATTTTTATATTTAATCCTTGAGACAAGACCCAGTTTTTTGCAATATTCTCTTCTTGATTTGTATAAGATATGTTATTATTAAAACTAGCAGAACCATTAAACGAAACCACATATTTCCGGTCGAGAAACGGTTTAGAATAACTATAGAATCCTCTTGCACTATAAAACCCATCGGCGTTTAAATAGCTTGTCGCTTGCACTACCCCATTTATTGGGTCAAAGCTTTGGACACGATTGGTAACGACTTTATTAGTGGTAAGCGTACCGTTTATCATTACAAATAAGGAGTTTCCGGAAGCATAATCAAAGTTATTGTAGCGAAGGCGTAAGTTATGCGAAAACTCGGCCTCTAAATTTGGATTACCTGTTACAGGGAATTGAGGATTAGAAATATCGGTAACTGGTTGCAGTTGGGAATAGCTTGGTTCATTTGGGCGTCCGGAATAATTTAAACTCAGTCTTCTTGTTTTCGAAAAACGATACTCAAACCGTGCAATTGGAGCAAAGTTGGTAGCATTTCTTTTGAAAGAAATGGTTTCACCATTTATTTCTGTATTTCCTTTTAGTGTTGAAGGTTGAGCGCTCGCTCCAATAGCATAATTAAGTTTTTCTGTTCTATATCTATAATTCAAGTTTATATTGCTTGTACTAAATGTATAATCATAAATATTACTTAATTCAGGATTATAAGCTGTGTTGCCATTAAGATCAACACTGTTTGCAATACGATCATTGTCATAGTTTGAGAAGTCATAACGATACTCTAATTCTAAATTGGCGTTTTCTCCTAAAGGCTCAAGATAAGAAATGGAAGTACCTCCATTTAAACGCTTATTATTTAAATCGATTAATTGACGTTGGTAAACAGTATCCTGTTCTGATCCAAAAATATAGGTGTTAACAATCTCATCACGGTCACTTTCAGTACTGGCTGTATTCATGGAGAAATCCATAAATATATTTCTTCCTTTATCATTGAAACGATGATTATATAGTCCGCTGATACCAAAATTCGGCGCTGTACTGTTATTTATATTGTTTCTTGAAACTGAGTTTGTCAGTTTATCATTAGTTATAAATTGTGAACTTTCAAGTGTTGAAGCGTCTGAATTATTCAAAGAGAAGGATGGCGAAAGCTTAAGATAATTATTGTCATCAATCTTATATTCTACATTCCAATCTAAACGATGGCTATTGCGAATAGTTTTTTGATTGGTATTATTTTCATTAAGGATCAAACTATCTGGATAAATGTATTGATTCAAAGAATTGCTTAGAGTGTTGTTGTCATCATGACTGTAACTATAACTACCATATGTGGTAAGCTTATCATCCATAAAAGATTTCCGATAGTTCATGCCAATAGAACCGGTTGTTGTTAATCCACTTGGGTTTCCACCAAAGCCGCCACCACCACTACCGCCACGCCCTCTTCGTGCACCTCCGCCTTGAGTATTGAAATCAAAAAGAGAAGCATTGGTATTATTTAAGTTTGCTAAAGTTGAGAATTGTCGTGTTTCTGCAAAGGAATTGTACATACCAGTAACTTGATACCGTTCTTCCGTTCCTCCACCAGCTCTGAATTGACCGAAATCTCCTTTATTCTTACTAGGTGAAATTTCAATATTTAATATCCTTTCAGGATCTCCTGTTTTGTTTCCTGTTAAATTGGCTTGATCGCCATAGTCATCAATTATTTGTATTTTTTCAATAACGTCTGCGGGTAAATTTTTAGTAGCTGTTTTAACGTCCCCACCAAAGAAGTCTTTTCCATTGATTCTTATACGTGCAACTGCTTCCCCCTGCGCAGTCACGTTCCCATCCTTGTCAACCTCTATTCCATCTAGCTTTTTTAATAAATCCTCGGTAACTGCACCGTCTTTTAATTTATAATCTTTAGTTCTATATTCTAAAGTGTCTTCTTTTACTGTAATTAACGGAGTTCCATCAATGCTTACTTCTTTTAGTAACTGTGACGATTCATTAACAATAATTTTCCCAAGATTTAAGTTAGAACTGCTAGCACTAAATTGGGAAGTTACTAGTTTAGTTTCATAGCCTAAACTTGTAATTGTTAGGGTAAATTTTTCCCCTTTTACCTTTGGGAAGTGAAAGTTCCCTTCAATATCACTATTAGTAATGAGCGAATCTGCCGGTGAGATTAATTTAACCGAAGCGGCAATTACACTTTGTCCGGTTGAATCTTGTAAAGTACCCTTTACTTGCTTTTCATTTTGTGCGAAAGCAGAGAATCCTAGTAGTAAAAGGATTGAAAAAATGAGGGAAAAACGCATAGGTTGTTTTAAAGGTTGAAAAAAATGAGGATGATAGATTATTTTTTTGCTAGTTTCAGGATTTGCCAAACACCAGGTGCAGATTTAGACACAGTCCCAGATCGTGGACTTGACCCACGTCCATAAGGGTCATAGGGATCACGTCCATAATAGGGATAACCATAAGATCCTCTCATGTTCCCCATGTCTGTAAAACGGCTCGTTGTTACTTCATTTATCCGTAAATTAAGGGCAAATGGTTCGTCTTTATTAATATTTAACTGATTTAAACGGATTGCTGCTTCATAATTTAATGCATCTGTTGAATCTATTTTGATGGCAGTTTTTATTCCATAATTATTTTCCATGGATATTTTACCGTCCACAATGGTCTTGAAGCCATTTACATAGATAGCACGAATCATATTTAAACCTGTTTGGCGCCGATCTTTTGTTTTTTCGTAGTCTTCTTTTGAATTCATTGCTCGTAATGCAGAAATATCAGGGATAGGGAAAACTACAGTCGGTCCTGGTTTTTCTTTGGCGTCAAGATTCACAGTTATACTAAAACCACTGTATATTGCCTTTAATTGTTGTGCTTGGTTTGGAACTTGAATTGAAATATAAAGATAATCATTATCATTAGCTATAGCGTAGTTCATGCCTTGACCTTCGAAAGAATAATGTAGTGTATCTTTCCAGTCTTTAAAATCACCATCAATATAAATAGAGTCTATCCATACGCTTTTGGGAGTTTCTTGTTGTGCAAGCGCAGGGAATGTCAGGCATCCTAGAAATAAAATAAATAAAAATTTTATTTTCATGGTGATTTATTATGTTAATGAACGTTTTGGACAAGTATTATCGGATTTAGTTTAATTGTAAATTAAATATTACATTCGATTGTTATAATATTAAAAATTAGTGAAGTACAAAATATGCAAAAGGAAGAAACGTTTTATGATAGGGTTTATAAGATTGTTCGTAAAATCCCTGAAGGAAGAGTTACATCGTATGGCGCAATAGCAAGAGCGTTGGGAACAGCTGGTTCATCCAGAATGGTTGGCTACGCATTGCGTGCTTCACAAGGAATATATCCTCCTGTTCCCGCTCATCGAGTAGTAAATAGGATAGGCATGTTATCTGGAAAGTCAGCATTTGGTTCGCAAACAATGATGCAACAATTATTAGAAAACGAGTCAATTACTGTTGAAAACGATCAAGTAGTTAATTTTGAAATCTTATTTTGGGAACCACCCTATGAAGAATAGTAATTAAATTTTATGAAAAATAATTTAAGGCGTTGCGTCTGGTGTGGAGAAGATCCACTTTATATAAAATATCATGATCAAGAATGGGGAAAAGTCGTTAAAGATGATCGTATACTTTTTGAGTTTTTAATTTTAGAGTCTGCTCAAGCCGGATTAAGTTGGATAACTATTTTGCGAAAAAGAGAAGGCTATCGGCGAAACTTCGCTGATTTCGATGTTAAAAAAGTTGCTAATTTTACCGAAAAGGACGTTGAGTATATTCTTCAAGATCCGGAAGTAATTCGCAATCGTGCAAAGGTCTTAGCCTCAATAACCAATGCCCAGATTTTTATTTCAATACAAAACGAATTTGGATCTTTCTATAAATACCTCTATTCTTTTATGCCTAAGGCATCTCCTATAATGAATTCTCCTGGAAATTACCAAGAAGTTTCAACTACCTCAATTGAATCCATGGCTATTGCTAGTGATCTGAAAAAAAGAGGCATGAAATTTTTTGGTCCAACTATTTGCTATGCTTATATGCAAGCAGTGGGAATGATTAATGATCACGAAGCTTCTTGTTCTTTTAAGCTTTAAGTTGGCTAAAAGAATAAATAAGTCTGTTGATTTAATCTTTGTTAAAGATAAAAAATTGAGCTTGAGTGGGGTTAATATTGAGTTCTTTTTTACTATTCAACAGGATTAGGTGGCCACCATTCTGAGCTTTATAGAATTCTTGGGGAGACTTTTTTGGATAAGTGACCTGAATAATATTTCCTGCTGTAACTACCCATGTGCCTATATCTTTTGTGTTTTTGTTTGCACTTTGAATATAGCGCATGCTTTTAACTACTGAATTATCACCATTAAAATCTAGGGTTACTTCAATTCCCGGACAGTTATTGCAAGGTATCGCTCCTTTATATTTGCCGTCTGGTGCAATAAAATATAATGGGCCTCTTGGCTTCCATTGCAATTCTTGATTGTTTACTCCAGATTGAATTTTTTTTGAACAACTGCTTAACAATAGTGCATTTATTCCAATAAAAAGAAGAAGTATAAGTTTTTTCATCAAATGATTAAATTTATTTGGGTATTTTAATTGCTTTGCTTTAATGACAATAAAAGGAAAAACGTCCTGATTGCCTTTTTAGTATTATAGGCTTATATTTATTCTTAATTATGGTTTGATTTTTTTGATATACCTGCATTCATAATTATGACTCCTAATAACATAAGGCTGGTAACTCCTAAAAGAACCTCACTAATAAATGGAACATTATAATATCTCATAGCTGTAATTCCCTGCGTCATCAATGCAAGCTCATTCATTATAATTCCAGTAATAAAAAAGACTATTCCTATTTGAAGTGTTTTAGTACTTTTCAAATAACCTGTATAAAACATATAGCCTAAAATAAAAAGGGTAATAACGCCTAGAAATACCAAATGCAGATATCCAATAACAATGGGTCTATATCCAAAAGCCATGTTATTTATAGAAGGAATAGTAGAGCCTGCCTGCAAAGCAACTTTTATTGTAAAGGCGAGTGAAGAAAGTGCTAATAACCATTTTGCTATATCGGGAATTTCATGAAAGAAGCTTGGAAGCTGTTTGAGTAATTGAAGGATAAACCAAATCCATCCTAACAATAGAGTAATTGCTGAAATCACTACCACAACATATAGCCAAGTAGGCATTGGCAGCCATAATGTTGATAGAAAATAAGCTGGAACGCAAGCTCCGGTATACAGCCAATAGAATTTTTTAATATTTCTTATTATTATATTTCTATCAGTCAATAGATTGATTAATAATCCTAAACAAGCGAATATTAGCCATCCATTATATTGAAAATGCAAATAAAAGTAAGTCGTTGCTTGTTGCATATTGATACTTATGTTTTTTGTTACCATCAAATATGCCAGCATTCCTACACCAAAAGATGATAATATGCCAAAAACTATTGCCGCCTTAAACCAAATAAAACCGGATAATTTTAAAAGGCTTTTATTCATGTCTCGCCATAGTTGTATTCCAAAGAAATAAAATACAAGAATAGATAATGTTGAGAAAAGTATTGAAATTCCTCCATAGCCTTGGAACAAGAATGATACAACCATTCCATAAGAGACGAGTAAATTTGCAAATAAGATGAAGTTGTATTTTTTGAAATGATTTGCTCCAATAACCTTTGAAACAGAATAGGAAAGCAGAATCATCAATATTTGGGTTAGCCAACCATTCATGGCGAAGTGAGAATGGCTATGCTGTAAATATTTTTGGTTTACAATAGGTAAGGAAAATGCTATTTTGTACCGCAGCAAAACTCCTAAGATTGCGACAAGTAATAAACTGAATATAGTAACAGATATCCATTTTTTAATATTCATGATTTTTAAATTATTTTAAAAGCATTCAATAAAACCTATTGCCATTCTAAAAGATGCACTAAAGTTACCAATCATAAAAATGATATAATCATGATAATTGATGTGATTTATGACAAAAGTCATATATTCCAAACAAAACTAGCTTACATTTGTAACTAATATAAAACATTTAATAAATATTAATATGAAAAAGCTACTTTATTTAAGCATCGCTACTTTTTTTGTTATTGCATGTACCAACAATTCCGTAAACAATGAATCAACAAGTAATGCGGACAGTGCAGCAAACGATATTACGGTTGACGCTGAAGCTCCTCAGGTTGAATATGATCACAAAGTAGGAATGGGAAAATACAATGAAGAGAATTTCAAGGTGTCTGCAACAGTAGATCAAGAATTAGCAAAAAAGGGAAGTGTAATATATAGTGCAAAATGTCAAAGTTGTCATAAAATTACTAATGAGCAGTTGGTTGGACCTGGATTTAAAGGGGTTACAGAACGCAGAACGCCTGTATGGATTATGAACTTTTTAACTAATACCGATGAAATGATCGATTTGGATCCAGGTTTACAGGAACAACTTGAAGTTTGTATGGTTAGAATGCCTGACCAAGCTTTAACTGAAATAGATGCGCATTCCATGGTTGAATTTTTCCGTAACAACGACGCTAATAGATAGAGTTTAGATATTATTTATTTGCAGACTATCATGCATCTTGCTATGATAGTCTTTTTTTTTAATAAAAGATGAAAACCTCTTTTGTTGAAAATTATCCTTATTTTTATAAATAATAATAGAAAAGAGAAATAAGTAAGATAAAATGTTTTCAAAAACATGCGAATATAGTATACGTGCCATGATTTTCATTTCGCAGAAGTCAAGTGAAGGTATAAAGGTAGGTGTAAAAGAAATTTCAAAAGGTATAGATTCGCCTGAGCACTTTATTGCAAAAATACTACAAGATTTAAGTAAAAAGGGTTTATTAACATCTTATAAAGGTCCCAACGGTGGATTCTTTATTGAAAAAGAATCGGTTATCACTTTAGCGGATATCGTAAAGGCTATAGATGGCGATAAGCTTTTTGTTAATTGTGGTTTAGGCCTTGGTTATTGTTCAGAGGTTCACCCTTGTCCTATACACCATGATTTTAAGAAAATCCGAAATGATATTGCCCTGATGCTGCATACATCAAAACTTAGCGAATTTAATGAACTTTTGAAAAACAATGTTACCCATTTAAAGTTATTGTAACTTTTAATAAGGTATATGTGAACTATAGAAATATTTCGGATTATGGAAAGTGTAAAAGATATTTCAACCTTAGATGATGTTAAAAAGCTAGTAGACGTTTTTTATGACAGAATTCGTATGGATGAATTGTTGGCCCCAATTTTCAATGGCATTATCAAAGATCGTTGGCCCCAACATTTAAACACCATGTATACTTTTTGGCAAACCGTTTTACTTGGCGAACATACCTATTTTGGAAGTCCCTTTGTGCCTCATGCTAAGCTTCCCATAGATCATATCCATTTCCAGTCTTGGTTAAAATTGTTTAATGCAACTGTTGATGAGCTTTTTGTAGGCCCTATTGCTAACGAAGCAAAATGGCGTGCCGATAAAATGGCAATTATGTTTGAAACCAAGATCAAGCACTATCAGGCAACAGATTTCAGGAATCTAATGTAAATTTTAATTTGTCAATTATGTATCTATTTAAAAGTATTTTACTGCTGAAATAATAAAAGATGAAATCATCCTTTATTATTTAAATAATCTTTATTTTTGTAATGGAATAATAAACAAGAGTAAATACTTTAAAAATAACGACATGATAACCGCACAAACTTTGGATGTTACGCAAATCGAACCAAGATTAAAACATCCCACAATTTTTGAACATTTTGATGCCCTTAATCCCGGAGAAAGTTTCATTATTCATAATGACCATGATCCAAAACCACTTTATTATCAATTATTAGGTGAACGAGGTGCAATTTTTCTTTGGGAATATTTGCAAGAAGGCCCTCAAACCTGGTTGGTAAAGATTACGAAGAATAAAGTAAATAACGGAGGTAATCTCGAAACTGTTGGTTCTATAGCTGCGAAGGATTACCGTAAAGCAGAAGTTTTCAAGAAGCTAGGGATTGATTTTTGCTGTGGTGGCGAAAAGTCTTTGAAAGAAGCCAGTGAAGAAGTTGGAATTTCGGAAGAACGCTTAAAAGCAGAATTAGAAAAAGCGGATACCGTATCTGCATCTGCTTCTCAAGATTATAACAAATGGAAGGTAGATTTTCTTGCCAATTTTATCGCTAATACACATCATGAGTATATCCGTGAAAATGTTACTGTAATTACAGGGTTAGCTGAGAAGGTGGCTCAACATCATGGCTCTCAACATCCTGAATTATGGGCTTTAACAAAGCGAGTAAATACACTTATGAGTGATCTTCTAGAGCACATTGCTAAAGAAGAGAAATCTCTCTTTCCTGCTATTAAATTATTGGTTTTAAATCAGGATATGGGTTCATTGAATTCAAAAGAGAATTCAATCAGAGCGATTATCGAATTGATGCATGCTGAACATGATCATGCCGGTGACGATTTAAAATATTTACGTAAAATTACCGATGGTTATACGTTGCCAGCAGATGCATGTAATTCTTATAATTATCTGTTTGAAAAATTGAAAGAGTTTGAAGATGATCTTTTTAAACATATTCATTTAGAGAATAATATTTTATTTCCAAAATCAATTGCTTTAGAAGAAAAGTAAAGAATTGAAAACCGGTTTTATTTTTCCATATAAACAATAGTATAAACTTTAAGATTGCATCATGGCCACACCAATTAAACGTAGTGAACATATTGTTCAATTATCGAAAGAACATCATTTTAGTTTATTATTTTGTTGGAAGATTAAAACTGGTTTAAAGAAGGAAGTTGAAATCAGTCGGATAGTAAACTACATTAATTATTTCTGGAAAGATCATCTTTTGCCTCATTTTCAGGAAGAGGATGTTCTTTTTAGTGCGGTAGATAACGTCTTGGTTCAACGAGCCTATCACGAGCATCGTGAAATTAATGATACCATTAGAAGTTTAGAATCTTCCGATCCGGAAAGGGCAACTGCTTTAGTTTTTAAAATTGCAGATTTAGTCGATAAGCATGTTCGATTTGAAGAAAGAGAACTGTTTCCTTATCTGGAAAGTGCAATAGCAGAGCCCAAGCTAATTGAAATTGGAAAGAAGATAAAGGATTTACAGCCTGAATTTACACAGGATTTATTTACCGATGAATTCTGGAGATAATACATTAATACGGTAACAAATGAATATTGGTAAACCCCCAAAAAATTCAGCCGTCCTTCCATTTTATGGCACTGGAGCTGTCTTTTTTCTGATTTTGAGTATACTGATGTTTGTTGCGGCCAATCGTTTCCAAGAGCACTTCTTCCATCCAGAAACACTTGCTTTAGTGCATATAGCCGCCTTGGGCTGGGGAACCATGATTATATTTGGAGCTGCTTACCAATTAATGCCCGTAATCTTTGAAAAAGAACTATTTAGTTCCAAATTGGCTTTTATATCATTTTGGTTTCTGCTTTCAGGTACTATTTTGTTGATTGTTTCTTTTTGGTATTTTAAGCCTGGATTATTTATGATTGGTGGAGGTATTTTGGTTCTTATTTCAGTAATGCTTTACAATCTTAATATTTTTAAAACCGCAGCTTTAGCTGTTATTTCCATTCAAAAACTGTTCTTATTGGTTTCAGCTCTCTGGTTATTGATTACTGTAACCGTTGGCATTATATTAGCTATTAATCTTTATTATCCTTATATCTCATATAATCATTTAGAGATTTTAAAACTTCATGCTCATAGCGGTTTTGTAGGATGGTTTTTACAGTTAATTACAGGAGTGAGTTCCAAATTAGTGCCCATGTTTTTATTTGGCAAATCGAACAAAACGAAGCTTCTTTATGCAGCTTTTTCTTTTCAAAATATTGGTTTAATCGGATTTATATTAGATCATTTCTTTTTGGGAAGTTCAAATCGGGTCTTTATCTATTTTCTTTTGGTGGCGATCGGAATTTTATGCTGGCTGAATTACTTGATGGATGTATATGTAAAAAGAGTAAAAAAGAAAATTGATATTCAAATGCGTTATACTTTTATTTCTTTTCTCTCATTATTAGGAGCTTTAATTCTGGCTTTTATAATTATCATAGTTTCGGGCAATCGATGGAGTATCTTATACGGATTGTTCGTTTTCTTAGGATGGATAAGCGCTTTAATATTTGGTAAAACCTTTAAAACGTTACCTTTTATTATCTGGAATATACATTATAAAAATGTTCACGGTAAAAAAAATATCCCTTTACCTAAGGATTTATATGATGAGCGATTGTTGTTTTATCAGTTCTGGTGTTTCATTTTTGCTTTGGTTATTTTATCGTTGGGTGTATTGCTTAACCAAATCGTTAGTATAAAAATCGGGCTTTTGCTATGGATAATGGTTGCTTTAATGTACGCTTTTAATGTAGCAAGAGTTTTTTTACATAAAAAAACAATATAATGGAATTACAAATAAATGATCCGTTCTTTCAAGAAAAGACAAAGGTTGTTGATGCACTTTATCAAGTACTCGATCCTGAACTCATGGTTAATATTATTGATTTGGGATTGGTTTATGCGGTTGATTTTGCTATCGATGGAAAAATATTGATTAAAATGACTTTGACCTCTCAAGGTTGTCCTTTAGGTGAAGCCATTGGTCAAGGAGTTAAAAATGCTTTATCTGATGATTTCCCAAATCATAATATAACAGTAGATTTTGTTTGGGAACCACAATGGAATTTCGAAGAAATTTCTGCCGCTGGCCGTGAACAATTGGGCTTTTAGTGAAGAATCAATTTACTATATGACTGATATCACTATTATTAGGTAATAATACGAGTACATTTGATACATAAAGACAAAAGAAAATCAACAATTTATTTAATAATTAAAAACAGACAGACAATGAAAAAGATCCAAATCACTCAATTATTTTCAGTGACCAAAAATATGAAGTCACTGATGTTTTTGGCACTCATAGGTCTATTGGCATCTTGTGGCCAAGGCAGGGATTCTAGAACTTCAGTAATGAACGCAACCTTTGAAGGGGAAGGCGATGATTTAGAACGTGTAAAACAAGAAATGGTTATGCCTCCTTTGGTGCCGGTACATGATCAAGTGGCAAAGGGTGGACCGAAAATCGTAGAGGTTACCTTTGAAATTCAAGAAAAGAAAATGGAAATTGCTCCCGGCGATTCTGTATGGGCGCTAACATTTAACGGATCGGTTCCCGGACCACTTATTGTTGTTCATCAAAATGATTTTGTAGAATTAACCTTAAAAAATCCTGCAAGCAATTCAATGATGCACAATATTGATTTCCATGCTGCTACGGGTCATATGGGCGGAGGAGATATTTCAGAAGTTAATCCAGGACAGGAAGTGACATTCCGCTTTAGGGCAACTCGTGCAGGGGTTTTCGTTTACCATTGTGCACCAGGTGGGATGATGACTCCAATGCACATTACATCGGGAATGAACGGAGCTATTATGGTTCTTCCAAGAGAAGGTCTTAAAGATGAGGTTGGTAAATTGGTAGAATATGATAAGGCTTTATATATTGTAGAGCAAGATTTTTATCTTCCTAAAAATGATGATGGCTCTTTTAAAAACATTGCTACTGCAAATGAAAGTATAAATGAGATGGAGAAATCAATTAAAAAATTAATTCCTACACACATAGTATTTAACGGTAAAAAAGGCTCTTTACTTGGTAAAAATGCTCCGATCGTAAAAGTGGGTGACCGCGTTCTCATTATTAGCGCTCAGGCAAACCGTGATACTCGTCTTCATTTAATTGGAGGGCATGCAGACTTATTTTGGCCAGGAGGTAAATTTAATAATACCCCTTATACTGATTTTGAAACATGGCCAATTCCAGGAGGAACAGGAGTAGCTGCTTTATATCAATTCAGGGAGCCAGGAACCTATGCATTTGTAAACCATAATCTAATTGAAGCAATTGCTTTTGGAGCGGTGGGTCATATCAAAGCAGAAGGAGAATGGGATAATAGCTTAATGAAAGAAATCAAAAAAGCAGGTCCCATAAAATAAAATTAAGTTCAATAAAAAAGGTGACTCCAGGGTCACCTTTTTTATTGAACTTAATTTTATGACTTAATTTAATTTAATCCTTCACGAGTGGTATCATATCAGCAATAACTTTAAGACTTTCATCTTCAATAAAATCAACAGTAAGTTTTTTGTTAGAATCTTCTGAATCTGCTGGTAACCCAGATGCGATGCGTCTTTCAGCATTTCTAGCTTTCATTCTGGCTTCATTTTCATCACGCTCCTTTTTAAGTTTAGATTCCTCCAATGTTACTTCTGTTTCATCTTCTTTCTTTGTCAGAAGGTCAATATCTTGCAGAAGATATTTATATTCTGGAGATGCTTTCATCCGGGTTTCATGCTTCTTATTTAAGGCAGCAATCACGTTTGATAGATCGGCGACAGGAGAATATTTGGTTGCATTGATTTGATCCCAAGGTAATGCAGCAGGCTCTGAACTTTCACCAAATTTATCAGCAGGATAAACCATGGGGAATTGTATATCAGGCATCACTCCTTTATGCTGAGTACTACTTCCATTAATCCGGTAAAATTTGGCCATGGTGATGTTGATTTGTCCAAATTCCGGTGCTCCCGGTGCAATATCCTCCCGGTCTTTGCTTTGTGCCTTTAAAAGTAAGCGATTTGCGGGACTGATTACACGCGACATATCTATTGCAGATTGAACGGTTCCTTTACCATAGCTTTGAGTGCCGAGGATAATACCACGGCCATAATCTTGAATAGCGGCAGCAAAGATTTCAGATGCAGATGCGCTAAACCGGTCAATCATTATGCCCATTGGGCCGTCCCAAGAGGTTCCGGCATCTTCATCATTACTTACATCAATTCGATTACGGGTATCACGTACCTGTACCACAGGGCCTTGATCAATAAACAAACCAGTGAGCTCAATAGCTTCAATTAATGATCCCCCGCCATTGCTACGTAAATCAATCAATACGGCATCCACTTTTTCTTCCCTAAGCGTATCAAGTATTAATTTTACATCACGCGTTGTGCTTTTATAATTCGGGTCCTTTGCATTATAGGCTTTAAAATCAAGATAAAAGCCTGGAACATTAATGACTCCTATTTTATATTGTTTTCCATCTTCGCCGGTAACTGTTTTTATTTCTTTTTTCGCAGAAGTTTCCTCCATTACTATTTTGTCACGTGTAAGTGAAACAATCTTAGGCTTTGAAGTCAGTTCCTGACCTGCCGGAATAATCTTTAAACGTACTACTGTTCCTTTCGGCCCTTTAATTTTAGCGACTGCATTATCCAATCGCCACCCGATAATATCAACAAACTCTTCATTGCCTTGCGCAACGCCCACTATCCGATCATCAACCTGTAGCGACTTATCTTTAAAAGCAGGTCCCCCTGGAAGCACTTCCATAATTTTTACCACTTCATTATCCATTACTAAGCGGGCACCTATTCCTTCAAAAGTACGTGCCATATCTTCATTGAAGGCTTGGGCATATGCCGGATTAAAATAATTGGTATGCGGGTCAATAGCACCGGTAAAGGCATTCATAATAATTTGGAAGGCATCATTATGATTAGTTTTCTCCGCTTGGGAAATTAAATTCTGATAACGCTTAGTAAGTGTCTCAATGCTCTTTTGCGTGTCTTCTTTTTCTGTTGCTGTGCGGCTCAGTTTTAAAGTAAGCATATCGTATTTCACACGCTTTCTCCAGATCTGGTTAGCTTCCTCTTTAGAGGCAAACCAATTTTCATTTTTGCGGTTATAGGTATATTCCTCGTCTTTTGTAAAATCGAAACCGGTTTTTACCTGGGAGAGTGCGTAATTTAAGCGTTCAAGATATCGATTTTGGTAAACGTTGAAGATATGAAACATCGCGCTCAAATCGCCTTCTTTTAAATCATTTAATAGCAATTTGCGATATTGTTCGAACTCATCGATATCACTTTTTAGGAAATAATTTTTTCCTTCATCGAGAGTTTTTATATACTCATCAAATATTTCTGAAGATAATGAATCATTAAACGGTACCTTTTTATAATGAACAGTTTCAAACAAACTCACCAAATCTTTTGTAATGACCCCTTGGGCAGCATCTGGTTTTAAAATTCCTGGCTTATCTCCATCTAAATCAACACGGGTGCCGGCACTGCAGGATATTGCTGCTGCCACAAATAGGGCTAAAAATACTTTTTTTAACATTTCTTGAAACGAATTATAACTCATTTTATCAATTTTTCAATCTTAATCGGATTTTAATTGTAAATTAATAAAATATATGGTATTAATTTAAAACCTCCGATAAATTATAAGAAATTAAAAGTACTAAAAAAACGGATTACTTTTTTTAGAGTAAATTTAATATCCCTTTAGACACTAATTTTTTACATATGGGTTTGATTGTTGATAAATTCTACTTTGAGAATTTTATAGGAATTTAAGGCAAGGACAGCCTCTATATAATTGCCTATGCCCAAATAGGCATCTCCCAAACCATCCTCTATTTCAACTGATAGGGCATTCATACGGTATTTAGATGCCAAATCTTTTGCTAATTTATAATCCGCAATAGCCAAAGCTCCATCGCCTATGCGAACTTTCAATTCAGCCAGATTAAACAAACTTTGAGCCAAACCCTTCTCATCTTTGTAAATAGTTGCAACATCAATTGCTTGCAAATAGATCCATTTGGCTTCAATGAATTTTTCCTCTGATTCTTTGATAGAAGCCAGGGTATTTAGTGCTTTTACAACATCTGGAAAATATTTAGCTTTTTGAAGCAGAGGGAAGCTTTTTTTAATTACTAAATTGTGCGCTGCCGAATAATTACCAAGTTTTGATTCAAGTATGGCAATAGATAGATTTAATAACCCTTCGTTTTGTATATCCTTCGTGTTTTTTGCTAGGGACACCAATTTATCGTAATAGGTTAAAGAAACTATGTAATTTCCTGCTTGCTCCTCTAAGATTGCCAAATTATGCAGAAGAGCCTGCTGATGGCTTATATTGTCTAATTGTTGATATTTTCCCAAGACCTCTGTAAAGATCTTTCTAGCTTCATCAGTATCCCCTTTCAACAGTTTAAATGTTCCCAAATGATTTTGCCAGGCCAAAGCAGAATCATTTTTGTTTATCTGCTTATAGTAATTTATTGCTGCAATTATCTGAGCCTCTTTGTCTGTCAGCATGGAATCTACCAGGTTTTCAGGCAATTTGCCATTATCTATTTTCTTTAATCGATTAGATAATTTTAATTGATTCATTAATTGAACAAGTTCAGCTTGTTCTTTTTTCTTTTCAGAATATTGATCTTGCAGAATTTCTTCTTTGGATCTAGGTGGTGGAAGAATATAAACTTTCGGACCTATACCAGAAAATTCTTTATTATATTTTATAGGAGGATGTATGTTAGTTTGAGCAAGGCATTCCGTTGCCCATAAGGCAGTAAATATTATCAATACACAATAAATCCTAAACACTTTATTCATACTAGCTTGTTAATCAGTATATTTTATTAAATAAGATTGTGCAAAGATAAGGTAAATTCATCTATTTATTTTTTCAGGTAATATTTCTTAAATTTTATATAAGTTTGTTCAAATGGCAACACTTCCTCCTTTAGCTGAACGAATGCGTCCGCGCAGTTTGGATAATTATATTGGTCAAAAACATTTAGTTGGTCCCAATTCGGTATTGCGTAATGCAATTATTAATAATAATATTCCTTCTCTCATCTTCTGGGGGCCTCCTGGGGTTGGAAAAACAACATTGGCTTATATTATCTCAAACTCTTTAAAAAGGCCATTCTTTAGTTTAAGTGCTATTAATGCGGGAGTAAAGGATATACGCGAAGTAATTGACAAGGCCAAAGCTATACAAAGAACCGGTGCTGAACAGCCCATATTATTTATTGATGAAATACATCGTTTCTCCAAATCGCAGCAAGATTCTCTTCTAGGTGCTGTAGAAAGTGGTTTGGTTACGCTTATTGGAGCTACTACTGAAAATCCTTCTTTTGAGGTTATCTCTGCTTTGCTTTCCCGTTGTCAAGTATATATTTTAAAGACTATAGAAAAGGAAGATCTTATCCAACTAATAAACACAGCCCTGCAAGAAGATGAGGTTTTAAAAAGTAAAAAGCTTGAAATCGTTGAGTATGATGCATTATTGCGGCTTTCTGGAGGCGATGCCCGTAAATTGTTAAATTTATTGGAGCTAGTTTCCAATGCTGATGAAGCCTCTGTAAAAGCAATTGATAATGAACTTGTATTAAAGTTAGTTCAGCAAAATTTAGCGTTATATGATAAATCAGGAGAGCAGCATTACGATATCATTTCCGCCTTTATTAAATCTATTCGAGGAAGCGACCCCAATGCTGCAGTTTATTGGTTAGCAAGAATGATTGAAGGTGGTGAAGAGCCAAAATTTATTGCCAGGAGGCTATTGATATTAGCTTCTGAAGATATAGGAAACGCAAATCCCAATGCTTTATTGCTGGCAAATAATTGTTTTCAAGCTGTTTCGGTTATCGGTTGGCCGGAGTCAAGAATCATTTTATCGCAAACCGTTACCTATTTGGCCTCTTCTGCTAAAAGTAACGCAGCTTATGAGGCTATTAATAAAGCCCAGGCTTTGGTAAAACAGACGGGTGATCTGCCTGTCCCTTTACATTTAAGAAATGCACCAACAAAGCTGATGAAGGACATTGGGTATGGAAAGGACTACCAATATTCGCATTCTTATACCGGCAACTTTGTGGAACAAGAATTTCTTCCTGATCGAATAAGCGGAACGAAGCTTTACGATCCTGGAGACAACCAGTCAGAAAATAAGTTAAGGGAAAAATTAAAAATGAATTGGAAGAATAAATATAATTATTAAAGAACATTTAATAATTCACAGGCTTTCTCAGCAGCGATTTTTTCAGCATTCTTTTTGTTGAAATCTTGTCCCATGCCTTTTACCTCACCATCTATCAGCACTTCAACAGTAAACAATTTTGAACTCTCCTCATCCTTATTTTTTATTTTTTGAAATACTATTTCCTTTCCATGGTGTTGGCACCATTCAATAAGCCGGCTTTTGAAATTTGTTTCTGTATTTTCAAGCAGATAGATATCCACAAAAGGTTCTATGATCCGATTTAATATATAATGTTGCGCTTGAGGATATCCTTTGTCTAAATAAATAGCTCCTATTAACGCCTCGAAAGCATCTCCAAGTAGCGAGCTTTGTCTGCTATAGCCTAGCATTTTGGTATCGTATTCAATCAGTTCGTTTAAGCCGATTTTTTTTGCCAAAATGTTAAGGTTGGCCCTGCTTACAATCTTTGATCGCATTTCCGTTAAAAAGCCTTCACCTTTATATGGATATCTTTTGAAAAGTAAAGCAGCTACCACTGAACCCAAAATAGCGTCGCCTAAAAATTCTAAACGTTCATTGCTGTTCTTAGCAGAATCGTTCTCCTTGATAGGCACAGCAACTGACTTATGCCGAAACGCCATACGGTATAAGCGTAAATTACCAGGAACAAATCCTAATAGATTCTTTAAAGCTCTAACGTATTTACGTTCAGAAGAAATATAAAGTTTGTAAATTCTTGAGATAGGCATTAATCACTACTCTTCGTATTTCTTGAAGATCACAGACGCATTATGGCCACCAAAGCCAAAGGTATTACTTTGCGCTACTTTAATGGCTCTCTTTTGAGCTTTATTAAAGGTAAAATTTAAGCGAGGGTCTAGATTTGGGTCGTCTGTAAAATGATTGATTGTGGGTGGAATAACACCGTTTTTGATGGCTAAGATACAAGCAATTGATTCAGCTGCACCAGCTGCACCAAGTAAGTGGCCGGTCATTGATTTGGTAGAACTTATATTTAATTCAAATGCATGCTCTCCAAATAGATCCATTATCGCCTTCGTTTCACTAATATCCCCTACAGGCGTTGATGTACCGTGAACGTTGATGTAATCAATATCATCGGTGGGTATCTGTGCATCGCGCATTGCATTGGTCATTGCTAAACGAGCTCCCAAGCCTTCCGGATGTGATGCCGTGATATGATGGGCATCTGCACTCATTCCTCCTCCAGCAAGTTCAGCATAAATTTTTGCACCACGTGCTTTGGCATGCTCCAGGCTTTCTAGGATGATGGTTCCAGATCCTTCACCAGCAACGAATCCATCGCGATCTTTATCGAAAGGACGCGAGGCCGTAGCAGGATCATCATTTCTTGTTGATAAAGCATGCATGGCATTAAAACCTCCTATTCCTGCTTCGTTGATAATAGCTTCAGAACCTCCACTGAAAATGATATCTGCAAAACCACAACGAATGTAGTTTAAAGAATCAATCAATGCATTGGTTGAAGAAGCACAAGCCGAAACAGTTGAAAAATTTGGTCCATGCAATCCGTACTTCATAGAAATGTGTCCGGGAGCTATATCCAATATCATTTTTGGAATAAAGAACGGATTAAAGCGGGGTGTACCATCGCCGCTTGCAAAGTTGGTTACCTCGTCTAAGAATGTTTTTAAGCCTCCAATTCCTGATCCCCATATTACTCCGATACGATTGGTATCTAATTTATCGAAATCAAGTTCAGCATCTTTAACAGCTTCATCGGTTGATGCAAGAGCATAATGTACAAACGGATCAAGTTTACGGGCCTCCTTGCGGTCCATAAAATCTTCGGGATTGAAGTTTTTGACCTCGCATGCAAAACGCGTCTTAAATTTACTTGCATCAAAACGAGTGATTGGAGCGGCGCCGCTTACCCCATTGATAAGACTGTCCCAGTATTCCGGGACAGTATTTCCAATAGGGGTAAGCGCACCGAGCCCAGTTACAACTACTCTTTTAAGCTCCATGTATAGTTTTGGCTTAATTAATTAGTTATTTTACATTCTTTTCTAAATAGGTCACCGCTTGGCCAACCGTACTGATTGTTTCAGCTTGGTCATCAGGGATTGCTACGTTGAACTCTTTTTCGAATTCCATGATTAGTTCTACGGTATCTAATGAATCCGCACCTAAATCATTAGTGAAGGAAGCCTCTGGTGTAACCTCGTTTTCGTCAACACCTAATTTTTCAACGATAATTGCTTTTACTCTTGAAGCGATATCAGACATGATTTTTATGGTTTAATG
>Ga0160445_100271_pt1 | contig 35264 bp, 21 predicted proteins | sample HID1972M_E1MG_FD_108215 | JGI IMG/M metagenome (GOLD analysis project Ga0160445, IMG submission 108215) | Enriched pill bug-associated microbial communities from UW Madison campus, WI, USA - HID1972M_E1 MG | ecosystem: Host-associated > Arthropoda: Insects > Digestive system > Unclassified ... | reverse complement strand
CCAATCCATTTCATCTGATTTGCACTGATAGGTTTGGTCCTTGGAAAAGAAGAAGGGAATAAATTTTTCGTTATACTCCTCAGAAGTTTGCCCATCTACCCGATTGCATTCTTCCAGTGTATAATCCGCTTCTATAAAATTTGTTGATACATCAATAAAGTATTTTCCAGAACGCCAAACTCTAACACCTCGGTCCTTCGGAAAGAAAACCCTAAACATATGTGGATACGACAGTTTGGTTTTTAAATTAAATCCATCATTTGTTACCGCTGAGGATAACTCCAGTATTTGAAAGTACTTTTGATCAATTAGCCCCGAATTAAATTGGATGGAATCGTTGTTTACCGTATCCCCTATAATTTTTCCCGTTATAGAAATTGAATCGACTGTTTTAACCTGTGCCAAGGCGGTATTGAAACTTATAATAAGAAGCAAGAATATATATTTTTTCATTTGAATAATTATTAACGGAAAAATCTTCATTATAGATTTTCATTAAAATGTCTCAAACTTTTAATGATTTAATATAACCAATCTCAAATAAATCTTTTAATAATTAATAATTTACATATTTGTAATAAAATTCATATTACAACTTATAGGATATTACAAACAAGTTAATGTTTTAATTTGAACAATTAATGGAAAGAGAAACAATTTTCTTGTGAATTTATCATTTAAGTTAATAATTGTAAATGAGCATTTTAAGGGTTAACAGTGTAAATAGCAAGGGTTTAACTAAGCTATTGAGATTGCGATCGAAAGGATTTTCAGTTATAAACGTGAAATTTCTATCTTACTTTTTTTATAATTATTTATTTATGGTTAACATTATTAATTAACTGTAGCACTTTCTGTATCTATTTCGTTATAAAGAAAGATAAAACTTAGATATATGAAAATTATTTCAGCATTTCTACTAATAATTTTATTTGTTTCTTGTAAGAAGAATAGCAGTCAAGATTATACCATTAATTCATTGGTACAGATTGTTGTTGTAGACAACAATGACAATGATTTATTAGATACTAACACTAATGGTTTTATTCCTTTAGATGATATAACCCTTACAGTTTCGGGAGATAATGATATGAATAATGGAAAGCCTCCTTTTTATCCCTACTTCACAACGATTGATTTTGCATCCCCGGTTGAAACTAAAATTATAAGATGGTCTGATGCTTTGAATAAAAACAGTTTAGAAATTGTTTTGGATCATACATTTAGCAATACCAATACTATTATAGAGTGGAATAACGGTTTTTCTCCAGATACGCTTCGGGGTGAAATGATTTTTGATAAGAAAAGAAGGGTTGTAAAATGCGTAAAATTATATCTAAACGAGGATATAGTATGGACGGAAACATCCAATCAAAACAGAATTGTTAAAATTAAAAAACCGACTTTTATTGAGAATAAATAAGTCTAAACTATAAAATCTGAACTTAGGTTTTCTCCATTAAATCTTGTCTATTTTTCAATTCTAGATATTAAACACAAAATGTAGACTTAGAGAATGCCACTAAAGTGATTTTCAAGATCGTAGGCCCTCAACCATGCTCCCCTTTTAATTTCTAGTGATTTATATTCTTCGGCTGATTTTTCAATCAATTCTTCGGAAAATGCGGTATCATCTGACCAAATATCACGAAGTATTGCCGACCTACATACTCAGGCTCTTTGGGTAAATTTTTATTCTTATCTTATAGAAGCAATCGTTGTTTGAAATAAGTGTATACCTTTTTAAAGCTAACATTTCGTCGTAAGGTTTATTGCTTTAGAAATTCGATAAATTACCTTGAACTCCTTCCTCCAAATTTAACAAATCAAACCTAGAAGCGAAGAAAATGTTCGGTTAAAAAGATTTCTTCTGTCCATTACCGAACAAAAAACGTGCGATATCGAACATATCACCATTTTAAAATAGCATTAATTCTTTTAATATCAACATTTTACATGAATGGCAAATGAATTGAAACAAATAATTGACAATAATAACACCCTAAATAGAAATTTTATTTTACTTAAAAAATAAACTTGAAATTTCTCATTTTTCAATACTTAATCGCTATGTTCCAATTATTATTCAAAAATAGCATTAGACACCTAAAAAGGAATAGACTATTTACTTTCCTCAATATTTTGGGATTGACTATTGGGATTAGCTCCTGTTGGGTGATATTTAAGTTCGTGAATTATGAACTGAGTTATGAGAGTGGCTTGGCTAATAATGAGAAAATCTATCGCGTAGTAAGTAGACTGAAATTTGAAGATAATGAAGAGAAATGGAGCGGAGGTATTTCGAGACCTATTTTCTTTGCATTAAGGGATGAGATAAGATCTTTGGAACGTGCTGTGCCTGTTTACAAATTTTTTACTCAAAGTGTCATTATTCCAGAAAGAAATGGTCAGCCGAAACGTGTTGAAGAATTAGACTTCGAAAGTCAGATAACGGAGACTGAAAACTCATATTTTGATATGGTTCCATATACCTGGCTGGCAGGAAATAAAAATGGAGCGTTGTCGAATCCCAATCAGGTTGTTTTGACAGAGGATCGGGCTAGGTTTTACTTTCCAGACCTAAATTATGAAGAAGTCATTGGAAAGACATTAATTTATTCAGACACTCTACAGAAAACTGTAACTGGGATAGTAGCTAACTTGAATTATCCTACTGAATTTAAGGGCAAGGAATTCTTTCAACTTCAGAAAAGAGAAAAAGACAATACTATAACCGAATGGACAAATACCAATGGCTCTGACAGAGTTTATTTAGAGGCAAAAGACACGAAAAATTTAGAAAGTGCATTTAATCAAATCTTAAACATCGTCGAAAAGAAATACGAGGAATACAAAAAAGAGATTAAACCTATAGGTGCTTTTTCTAGGAATTTAGAACTTGTTCCATTAAAAAAATCACATTTTTTAACAGACATACAAGAATCTGGAATCGAGAAAACCAGTAAAACTGTTGTCTACGGACTGATTGCTGTTTCCATTTTCCTTTTGGTATTAGCTTGTATCAATTACATTAATCTAACCACTGCACAGATCCCTCAACGTTCTAAAGAAATTGGTATTCGTAAAACATTCGGGGGTTCAAAGAAAAGCCTGATTTATCAAATGATGATTGAAACAGGAATAATTATTACGGTGTCAATTATTACAAGCTATTTTGTTTCTAAACTAGGTTTTTCCTTACTTGGAAATCTAATTAGTCAAAATGCCAAGGATTATAACAGCCCTGTGGTTTTTGGACTGTTCATTTTTGTAGTTCTTCTATTCACACTAGTTGTTGCAGGATTATACCCATCTTGGTTGATAACTAAAGTGAATGCTATCGATATTTTTAGAAGCAAGGGAAATGTAAGCACAGGCAAGGGCAATTTTAACCTAAGAAAAGTACTGATAGTCTTTCAATTTATTATTGCACAAATATTTATTGTTGCGGCAATAATCATTGGACAACAGTTACAATATACCATCAAAAAAGATTTAGGATTCAACAAAGATGCCGTTGTCATAGTTGATATTCCGTATAAACTTTACAGATCTGATAATTTCACAACAAAAAAGAATACCTTGAGAGTAGAACTAGAGAAACTGACAGGAATTAAAGAAGTCAGCTTAGGCAACCAACCGTTATCCGATGATTATAGTTCTACCTTATTTTTATATATCAGTGCTGATGAACCAGAACCTGTTACCCAAATAGTATATAAAAAAGAAGTCGATTCTAAATACCTTGATTTTTACGGCTTAAAACTATTGGCTGGCAATAATTTGGCAGTTTCAGACACTACAAATGGTTTTGTCATTAACGAAACAGCACTCAGAGGATTTGGCTTTAAAACCCCTCAAGAAGCCATTGGAAAGATTGTTGGTCAAAAGGGATTTGAGCATCCAATTGTAGGAGTTGTTCAAGACTTCCATGCGAAGGACTTTTATAATCAAATTGAACCATTGGCTCTTTTGAGTGGATTCAATTCTAATACCTACAACATCCGATTAAATCAAGCAAATTTCAAGGAATGGCAAGCTGTAATGGCAAGTGTCAAATCAAAGTGGTCAGAATTCTTTCCTGAAGAAAATTTTGAATATAAATTTCTGGATGAGGCTATACTTTCATTATATAAGAAAGAACAACAAATGCAAAAAATCACCGATATCAGCACCAGCATCGCTATCGTGTTGAGCTGTCTTGGTTTGTTTGGATTGGCAACAATTTCAGCATATCAAAGAACAAAAGAAATCGGAATCAGAAAAGTTTTAGGAGCATCGATATCAGGAATTGTTGGTATGCTATCCCAAGATTTTGTGAAGATGGTATTAATAGCGATTCTAATTGCCTCCCCTATTGTTTGGTGGGCATGCAATAAATGGTTGGAAGATTTTGTCTATCGAATCGAGATTTCATGGTTCCCATTTGTTTTCGGTGGCCTGATCGCAATAACCGCAGCATTGATTACAGTAAGTTACCAAGCCGTGAAAGCTGCGAAAGTTAATCCGGTGGATAGTTTGAGGAATGAGTAAAAACGTCACGAATACGTCACAGCCTTAAATTGGAGAATTCAAATTACTGTCAATTTTGAGTTACTTAAAAGTTTATATCTGAAAATAGAGAAAAAATGACTGGATATACTGAAGACTATTTTTGAAGATAATGATTATAGAGATAACTACGGCGGTAACTTCATTTGCTCCATTTTTGTTATTGCTTAATAAAAATTGTGAGCTGAGCAATATCAAGGCAGTCAAGCAGATCATTAAATTACTATATTATCCTCAACATGAAAATCAACTGCAGTGACATCTACTTTCAACGCACGTATTACATTAGAATTACGAATGCTAATAGTCTTATTAGTTGAGAGATGCATCGTTCTATGACTATTTAGTATATTTGATTAGCCCAATTTAAATAATCAGATTATGAAAAATTATTTAATAAAGAAAAACCAATTTTATTTAGTTTTCTGATTGTACTTATTCCTACTTTGACCTTTTCACAGACAGCAGAGAAGATTAAAGGAAGGATTAGTGGTGTAGTTCTCGATACATTAATAATCTATCCAGACTATAATATACCTAAAAAGTTTTATGAGGTTGAAAAGATCGAATCTCACATTGAAGCGGAATATTTTACAGTAGACTACCAGCTTACCTATCCACAACTATTCTACACTATTTTTTCAAGAGACAAAGGGTATGTTTTAAATCGACCGAAATCTTTTTTTATCGATGCGACTAGTACAGCCATGACAATAGATACCGCGAATTGGGAGGAGAGCTATGTCAATGGAACTGTCGGAGATGAATATGAACAACAATTCAAGCCATTTGTAGAAAAAGAGATGCTTGATCGTGTCACTTACTCCTTCTATTCATTACCATTCTTGGAGGATGAAGAAATAGATACAGTATTATATAATTACTCAAAGCGAAATCCAGATTCGTTTGTTGCTCTTTGGTTTTTAATTAAACGCTATTATCAATTTGGGTATTCTGAATTAAGGGAAAATCACTTGCAACTATTTTCAAACGACATTAAAATTGGTAGATTATGGAAGCTATTAAATGAAGATATCAATAACGCCTTATTGAAGCAAGGCAAGACCTTCCCACCGTTTAAAGTGCTTGATTCGGAACTAAACACTGCTTCGTTAAAGGCTAACCAAGAAAAGTATATTTTGTTAGATTTCTGGTTTACGAGTTGCAAACCATGTATACAAGCTCTTCCACAACTAAATGCTATTTATAAAAGGTTTCATAAGAGTGGATTTGTCAGTATCTCCGTGGATAGGGAGCGTAGTGTTGAAAAATGGCGTGCCAGAATTGGTGAAGAGGATATGCCCTGGAAACACTACTTAGACTTAAATGGCATAAGCTCTAACGAGCTTCCGGTTAAAGGATTTCCCAGGTATATCTTACTAGATAAGGAATGGAAGATCCTCAATACTGATATTTCTTTAGATGACTTAGACGCATTTTTGGATTCTAATCTCTCGAAAGGCTGACTTTTTTATACAATTCATTCTGAATAGTTATGAAATTGAGAGAAAGTTTTTTACCAGAAAGCGTTAATTAATTAGCATTTTACTCTTTTGGATTGTACAGTTCTATCCAGTTGTTGTCTTTTTGAGCTCTTTCCTTAGCTACTTTATAGGATAGCGCCCTTGATTTTTCATCTGGAAAAGAAATAAGACCTGATGCCTCTTCTATTTGCATTTTATTGTCTATATAATATCTCTTTTCTTTAAAAAAGTCTTTTTTTTCTATTAAATGTGGAACCTTTTGAGAGTCATAATTTAGCACCACATCCCTTTTTACATTTGCTAATGCAATAAAATCAAATTTCCAGTAATTTTTTGAATCATAGATGCTCAAAATTAAGCCGGGTAAACCACAAAATTTATAAGGGCCGTCTGAGATGGGTATCTCCATGGTAAACCAAGCAACCCAATGGCGACCACCAAAATCAAGTTCAGCTTTTTGACACATCATATTTGCTATAGTTGCTGTATCTTGTTTAATATCCCAGCTAAAAATGTCTTTGGTTTCGATATAATATAGATATTGATCAGGCTTCAAGTTATATTCATCTTGAGTTAAGATGTCATTGCCTTTCTTTGAAATCTGGTACTTTATATTAGTCAAATTGTCTTGTATAAAAGAGCGTGACAAACCATTGGAAATACCTTGTTTTACATCATAAGATGCAGAATCCATAATACCCTTTTTCTTTGCCCTAAAAAGAGAATTTTTATCATTAAGAAGTAGTTCCATTTCCTCTATCTTAAAATCAGAGGTATTGCTATCCGGATAATACGTGAGCATGTAGTCAACTTGTATACCGTATTGCATAACTTCTTTTTCTTGGGCAAAAAGAACCATAGGCAAAAAAAGCATTATTGTTAAAAATTTATAACTTTTCATAAGCACCATTTATATTAAGCTCTGCAATTTTGTTCTTGTTTTAGCAACTCCCATTCATGGAGTAAATATTATTGAGTTTAAGTAACTTTTTGGGTGTTATATTTATATATTAAATTGGCTATTAATTTAAATATACTAAAATATTCTTTTTAAACAGCTTAAATCTTGTATTTTACAACAACAATTTCTTATACGGCTAAACTATGATCTTGGCATGTTTTGACAATGACTAAGACCTTAAGAATACCAGTGTAATATGATCAAAACCACAATTCTAACTTTCTTTTTCGTTTTACCTCTTTTTGTATTCGGTCAGAAGGTTGTTTCAGGAAGGATCGTTGATACACAACTAAAAGCCATTGACAACGTTAGCCTATCCTACAAGAAAGTGGGGAGTGCAACTATCCTTGGATTTACCAAAAGCCAGCAAGATGGCTCGTTCAGATTGGAGGTGAAAATTGGTGAGGATGTGGACAGTTTAGAACTGGATTTGAATCACCTGTCCTATGCCAGAAAATCTATTATTATCGCCAATAAGACGGGTAATTACACGTACGTCCTGCACGCAGAAACCCGGCAGCTCAAAGTGGTCAATGTGGGAAATATCCCGATATTCAGGAAAAAGGATACCGTTAATTACAATGTGGATGCCTTTACTTCTAAGCAGGACCGCGTTATAGCTGATATTATCAGAAAGCTACCGGGCATAGAGATGCGGGGCAACCAAATACTGTATCAAGGAAAACCCATCCAAAAATACACGGTCAACAACCTGGATCTGATGGAAGGCCGCTATGGGATGATCAACGATAATATGCCTGCAGATGCCGTAAAGAAAGTCCAGGTAATAGAAAATGACCAGCCCATCAAGATTCTTGATTCACTGGTTTTTTCTGATAGGGCATCGCTAAACTTAGAACTCAAAAAGTTTACCACCACAGGTACAGCGAAGTTGGGCGTTGGGCTTTCTCCTGTTCTTTGGGATCTTAATCTGACACCTATGACATTTGGCAAAACTTTTCAGATGCTCAATTCTTTTCAGACAAACAATACAGGGGATGATGCAAGCAAAAATCTTAACTCATTTTATACCGAAGGGCCTTTTTTCCAACAAAATGAAAATACTTCTGGAACCTCTTTCTTATCCATCCAAGAGGTGAGCAGTCCGGGTTTTGAAGAAAAGAAATGGTTGGACAACCAGCTCTTTCTTTTCTCTACCAATATCCTGCAGAAGCTGAAAAACGGTCTGGAAGTAAAAGGCAACATTTCCTATTATAATGACTATAGGAAACGAGCCGGTTATACGCTGACAGAAGCTTTCGCCCCTGATCAATCCATATTCTTGAGCGAATCGGTAGATAACAAATACCGTATCAATGATATTGCTGGCGGTCTATTGATTGAGAAAAATGAGAAGAACATATACTTCCGCAATAGTCTGAAATTTCATAAACGTTGGAACAGTGATTATGGAAGTTTGCTGTTTAACGAAGAGAACACCATTGATCAAAAACGGCACTATGATGACCAAAGCTTGCTGAACAACTTTTCCCTGGCACGCTTTGTAGGAAAGCAGCTGGTAAACATCAATTCAACCATCGAATGGATCCAGACACCGCAATTCCTCTCTGTGAACCCGGGCCCGCTGGAAGATATCCTGAACAATGGAGACCCTTATGACCAGCTACAGCAACAGATTGACTATGGCATTTTTCATACGAAGAACAGCCTGTCCTTCGTACGAGGGGTAAAAAATTTTACTTTTTCACCCCAGTTTGCTATAAATTATCAGGCCAATAATCTGGCTTCTACGATCCACACCTTTGATAAGGGAAAGGAAGATATTCTTGGGGCTGGTTATGTGAACGCTTTGCAGTTTCAAGAATTGGGAACTGAAATCGGAACAGGGATACAATATGAAAAGAACAAATTGAAATTGTTATTTAATCTGCCTTTTGCGTTTTCCCTGTTCAATGCCACTCAACAAGACGTCAAAACGCTAGATAAGGTAAACAAGCACACGTTTAACCCTTCTGGAAGCCTGCGGTATAAACTTAATATGCTTAATGAAATCAGCATCAATGCCAATCGGACTATAAGATACAGTGGTTCAGACAACTTCTACAACGCTTATATCGTCAATACCTATCGTAACATACAGCGCTATCAGACCCGATTGTTGGGCAATGAAAGCCTGAGTACAGGAATACGCTATGATTATAAAAATATGCTGAAGGCAAATTTTGCCAATGCTTCCTATCAATACGTGCGGGGGAAACGTGATTATATTTTTCGTAGTCAATTGGACTCGGTAGGGCGAACCATGACCAGCATTGAAGATCGTGAAAGCGATAATTTTAACCATACGCTGGCAATGGGATTGTCCAGATTCTTCTCTTCGGCTAAAACGGTCGTTAAGCTGAATGCCAACTTTTCTTATGGCGAGTCAGACTACCTGTTGAATGCGGTCATGGGCAAGCAAAAATTCAGTGCATATGGAGGTAATCTGGAAATAATAAACAATAAATGGGATGTCATAGGTTTTGAATATAAAACCAACCTTACCCATTCTGAAAACAAATATGTGAACGGTGCTGGAAACAGAATCCTGTCCAACAACCATTTCCTTAACGTGATGGTTTATCCTGGTGACCACCATGTTTTGACCATCAAGAATGCGTACTACCATACGAATATTGCAGGGTTGAAGAGCCAGTATTTTTTGGATCTAATCTATCGCTATCGTGTTGAAAGATGGAAAGCGGACATTGAAATATCAGGTCAGAACTTATTGGACAATAAACGGTATACACAGCAATTTTCAAACGATTATCAGTTGGTGGAAACCTATTTTGACCTTCGGCCGAGGCAGGTTTTGATATCAACTAAGTTTAATTTCTGAACAGGTCTTGTAAAGCAAGTAAGAAATTTATCTTATGTACAGCAGCCTAATTTAGTTCTATCCAGTTATTATTTTCCTTTATTTGTGCTTTGTAATATTCTTTTAACATCTTCAATCCGCTTGGCAAAAAACTGCAACACATAAGCATTGCACATTAATCACTGAATATTTCATTCTATATTTTCTCCATGACACTAAATTCGTCTTCCCTGATCTCAGGGAAGTGCTTTTTTCGACGATTAGGAAATATACCTTTATTTTGGTGCATAAAAATGATTATATCATTGAGCCGCTTGTCTGGCATATCTATGAGGTTTTGTAAATCCGCCTTCAACTCATCATAGCGTTCCAGAAAAAAAGTTCTCCGGAAAGATCCTGTTAAATAGTAGCTTGTATCGTCTTTGCCAAATAAACACTCTGTAGCGTGAGGTCAGGGTAACGGAAGTAAGCTGCAACGTCTTCTGCATTATTCACAACCACTTCGCCGTTTGCTGCATTATTGAACTGAAAGCGTTGCTTTAATGGTCTGGAAAAATTTTCAAGGGCTGCATCTAGGAACGATGGGTAAGTCCGTAATCGAATAGTTTAAAATGCTGTTTTAGCCATTCGCTGCCTGCTGGAGTCGCCATGATTTTCAGTAAAACGTTTATTGTTGCAGTAAAAGTAATAAATAATAGCATGTTAATGGTAATATGTATATAATTCAAAACAAGAGAATATGCAGTAAATGGATGTACATACAGTAAAACAATTATTGTTTAGTAAGAATATAGTAAAATACATATAGAACGGTTTGCTAGAAAAAATCGATAGATCAGAGGTCTCAGGGAAGGGACAGTTTTTTGACGCAGTTAACCTTATGCATCTGATACATTAGCTTTCCAAATTCGTCGCCTTGCAGCCATTACTTTCTCTCTGATTCCTTGATCGGTATCATAAATTGCTTCCAAAAACGATCCTCAACGAATCATATGGTACATATTCGTAAGTCCCGAAAGCTTCTTTCCATTCATCCCTTTCTCTTGAATTAAAAATTTGAATTTATTCCCCATATCCAATAATAAAGTATGGCTTAACATGGAAGCTTTTCTTGCAGCAGCAGCTATATCTTTTTCGTGTGAAAGAGCTTCATGGATAAGTTCTTTAAATCCCATTGCCAATAAAAAATGGCATTGATCGGTAAAGCCACATTCCGCTAAGCCATTTTTGGCTCCCCAGTGACGTAAGGCAGAAAAATTTACATGCGAAGTGATGTCTTGTAATCCGATATGATCATAAAGGCATTCATTGACGGTGTGGTTATGGTAGCAAACCAATGTGCCTTGTCTTCTGTAAGGTTTATACAGTTCGGTAGATAAATATCCATAATCAATTGTCATTACATAACCTCTTTTTAACCTGGCAGCTATCTCTTTAATCCAATCTATAGCTTGCAGATTTATTTCTGTACGAAAGCCCTGAGGAAGTTCAACCTTCAATTCTTTCAAATATTTTCTAAGTTCCGCTGAAGCTGGTTTCCACACTTCTTTAAATTCATTCTCATAAGTTAGAAACAATTCCATTAGCTCTTTATCCATTTTAACCTGGTGAACAGCAAAATTATCGATCAGTTCATTAGATAAGATGCAGCCCTCAATTGCAGGTATTTCTTCAATTGAATCATACCAGCTCACCTTTTCATTTAAATGGCTTTTTTCAATTTCCCGCATAGCAGGACTTTTTTCAATGATGCAATAGCTTAATTGGTCATACATCCTTTTGTTGTGTTTAAGGTAGGAAAGGATATCATGGCACAACATTCCTGTACCTGCGCCATATTCAACGATAGTAAAGGGGTTATTATCTAAAATATTCCACATTTCTTCGAGCTGCTTACCAATCAGTATTCCAAAGATTGGTGTAAGGTAAGCGCTTGTATAAAAGTCCCCATTTTTCCCAATTTTATTTCGCTGTGATGTATAATATCCTAATTCTGGATAGTAAAGACACATTTCCATGAATTCTTGAAAACAAATAGGGCCATTCTCTTTTATTTTTTTTATAATGATTTCAGGGAGGTTCATAACTTACTAAATAAGTATAACCTCCAAATGAAAGCTTATGTTTTTAAAAACTCTTAAATAAAGGCTATCTTAGTGTAACCTAATAGCAACATGTTATGAAACCTATCTTTAAAAACACGCCTTTACTTTTATTAAGTTCATTATTGTTTGTTTCCATATCCGTAAAAGGTCAATCTGAAAATGAATTTTCAGGAGCATGGCAGTCTCAGGATGGGGATAAAAAAACGGTTCTTCTAATTCAAGATCATTATTTTACTCAAAGCATTTTTAAGGCTGATGAATACATCATGAGTTATGGCGGCCCTTTTTCTATTGAAAACAAAAGGTTTCAAATAAAAGTTGAATTCAACTCAGACGATAGCGTTAAAGTAGGAGAAACAGCAACTGCGGACTTCTTATTGAAAAATAATAAACTTCAAATCACTTTAAATAGTAAGTCAGCAACCTACGAGCGAATGGATAATGGTAAAGCTCCATTAGCTGGTGTCTGGCATATAACGGATAGAATGCAGGAAGGCAAGCTCGTTCCGATTCAACGTAGTGGAACCCGGAAAACGTTAAAGGTGCTTACAGCTAGTCGTTTTCAATGGTTTGCAATTGATCCTGGGACGAAACAATTTTTCGGTACGGGTGGAGGAACTTATAGTTTTGTAGATGGCACATATACGGAGCATATTGAATTCTTTTCAAGAGATAATAGCCGTGTTGGAGCGAATCTTTCTTTTGATGGCAAACTAACAGATGGTAAATGGCATCATAGTGGTTTGAGTTCCAAGGGCGATAAAATTTATGAGATATGGGGTAAAGTTGATAAATAAATAATATTATAAAGCAAAGAACTGGCTTTTGTATTCGTAGGGTGTCATTTTCATGAACTCCTTAAATTGTTTGTTAAAATTCGACAAGGTATTAAAACCTGATTCATAACATATTTGAGCAATATTTTTGTTCTCCTGACTACTAAGCATCTTACAGGCGTTGTTAATACGCAATTCGGTTAGGAAGTACGTAAAGGTTTTATTGGTTTTCTTTATAAAATATCTGCTAAATGAAGTGGGTGTCATATTTAATAATTCAGCAACTTCTTCTAGTTTAATTTTGTTTTTAAAATTTTTTGCCGCAAAATTAAATACAATATTTATTCGGTCTGTTTCGGTTTCTTTAAGTTCTGAAAAATATAGATCATTATGCAATAATTTATATTCTTTGCATTTGGACAGTAAATCGAGGATCCTAATAAATTGGATGAAACTTTCAGTGCCGCGTAAATCAATTATCTCAAGCATTAAATCACTGATGGTTCTTGCGCAATTACCTTCAATTTCCATTCCCTGGTTCACTTTAATGAAAAGGTTTTTCAAGGGCTGCATTTCTTCTTTGTCTATTAAATTCCCTATCGAGTGGTTATGGAAATAAATAACCACACCACGACAGCATTTTTCGGTATGGTTATCAAAATAAAAATCTTCATTATGCCATAAATGAGGAACATTGGGCCCCAAAAAAGTTAAATCCCCTTTTTCAAAGTGTTTAATGGTATTTCCAATAAAACGGGTGCCTGTACCTTCAAGTACCAAAAAGAGTTGATATTCCGGGTGTGCATGCCAGGCAGGGTCAAAATGGTTTTCACATAATTCCCTGGCAATGAATATACGTGAACTAGGAATAGTTGATTTGTGAAAAATTGATTTTTGAATTGCTGATTTCATGACGGCTAAAAATAGTTCATTGATACGACAATTTTTTTGTCTTTTATTTTAAAGTTAAACTATTAATTCTATTGTATCCATAAGTTATATCATTTAGGATATAAAACAGTCTAATCTGGATAAATAATAGGTTTGTTTTTGTTTTTTATGCTTATATTTTAGTTTGCTAATTAAGAACCTGATAATCGACGAAAATAATGGCTTTACATGTTAAACTTGGTGTAAGTACTTGGTTGTGGACTTCCCCATTTAAGACGGAAGATGCAGCCGGATTGTTCTCTAAAATCAAAAACTTTGGATATGATAAGGTAGAGATTGCAGTAGAAGATCCGCAATTAATTGATCCCAAAAAAATAAAGAAACTGTTGGAAGAAAATGAGTTGGAGGCAATAGTATGTGGTGCTTTTGGAAATACACGTGATTTAACGAGCGACGACAAATCATTGAGAAAAACTGGGTTAGATTATATCGAAGCTTGTTTGGATATCGCTGCTGAATTGGATGCTGGTTTTTTCGCCGGGCCCATGTATTCCGCGGTGGGAAAGGCACGTATGGTTTCAGCTGCACAAAAAAAGATTGAATGGAATAGGGCGGTAGAAGGACTTAGAGATGTATGCGGGAAAGCTCAATCAAAAGGTCTGCAAATTGGTATAGAATCATTGAACCGCTTTGAATCTGATTTGATAAATAACGTAGATGATGTATTGAGGTTAATAACAGAAATTGACCATCCCGCTGCAAGAATTTGCCTGGATATGTTTCATATGAATATTGAAGAGCCTAATCCGGAACAAGCAATTATTGCTGCAGGCGAAAAGCTGATTCATATACAGGTATCTGAAAATTATAGGGGGATCCCAGGAACCGGAAGTTCGAATTGGAAAGCCTATTACAATGGATTGAAGAAAATTAATTATCAAGGGACAGTTTCCATAGAAAGTTTTACGCCTGAAAATAAAGAATTGGCAGCAGCAGTCTGCATTTGGAAAAATCTTGCAGAAGATCAGGACTCTTTTGCAAAAGAGGGAAATGTGTTTCTTCAGGAATGGATAGCTGGCAGATAAAAAATAAATAATAGAATAATTATGCAAAAAGAACAGATTAATGTGGCGATTATTGGTTTAGGTTTTGGAGCGGAATTTATACCAATTTACCAGAGGCACCCGAATGCGAATATGTATGCTATCTGCCAACGAAATACAGATAAGTTAAATGAAATTGGTGATGCTTTTAATATCGATATACGCTATGAAGATTACGATGAACTATTGAAAGATAAAAATATTGATGCCGTGCACATCAATACGCCTATTTCAAATCATGCGGAGCAAGCGATAAAAGCTCTCCGTGCTGGCAAGCATGTGGCTTGTACGGTCCCAATGGCAACGACGGTTGATGAATGCAGGCAGATTGTGGAAACTGTAAAAGAAACTGGCTTAACCTATATGATGATGGAAACCGTTCTATATGCACGTGAATTCCTGTTTATGAAAGAGCTCTATGAAAAAGGAGAGTTGGGAAAGATACAATTTTTGAAAGCAAGCCATCAGCAAGATATGGAAGGGTGGCCAAACTATTGGCCTGGCTTGCCGCCAATGTATTATGCAACGCATTGTGTGGGACCGGTCTTAGGATTAACCAGAAATGAGGCTGAATATGTATCATGTTTTGGGTCTGGAACCATCAGTGAGGATTTGCATAAACATTATAATTCTCCTTTTGCTGTAGAAACCGCACATATAAAGTTCAAGGATTCTGATTTGAGTGCACATGTATACAGATCACTATTTGATACGGCACGACAATATCGGGAAAGCTTTGAAGTGTATGGTTCTAAGAAAGCTATTGAATGGCCTTTAATTGAAGGAAACCCTTTGGTTGTTCATACAGCTAAGAAGCCTGAATCCGAAATCCCTGAAGAAATTGTTTGCCCGGATTATGCGCATCTATTGCCTGAGTCAATACAGCGATTTACTACCGGTGGTGTTTATGATGAAGATTCTCATCAGCACCTTTCATTTACTCAGGGAGGAGGGCATGGAGGATCTCACCCTCATCTGGTTCATGCATTTGTCAGTGCTTTAATCGAAAATAGAGAACCATTCCCAAATGCACAACAATCAGCTAATATTACTTGTGTGGGAATTCTTGCACATGAATCGGCTTTAAAAGGTGGTGCGATCATTAAACTGCCTGATTTTACATTGAGTTAAGAAATACATCGATATACATTTATAAATACATAGCACCATGAGTAAAAAAATAAGATTTCTAATTGTCTTACTCGCTCCTTTGTTTTTTCTGTCATGTCAGGATAATTCTCCTAAAAGATTGGAGTTGTTTTTCTTAGGCCATGAAAGTAAGCATCATGATTCAGAGAAATTAGCAGGTATATTATCGCAGGAATACTTTAAAGATGGATTTAATATAACCTATTCTACAGATCCGGAAGACCTGACTTCAGAAAATCTAAGGCGTTATGATGGTTTAATTCTTTATGCCAACCACGATTCAATTACTCCAAATCAGGAAAAAGCATTATTGGATTATGTCGCTTCAGGTAAAGGGTTCATTCCTATACATTCGGCTTCATTTTGCTTTCAAAATTCGCCAGAGGTGATTAATTTGATAGGCGGACAGTTTAAAAGTCATCATGGTGGTTCTTTCTCTGCAGAAATTGTTAGGCCTGATCATCCTGCTCTAAAAGGAGTTAAGCCTTTTACTACAGAATGGGATGAAACCTATGTTCATGATAAAATCGCTGATGATATTGAGGTGCTTATGGAACGGGTGGAGGATGGGCATAGAGAACCTTATACGTGGGTAAAGGAACATGGTAAAGGACGGGTGTTTTATACTGCCTTTGGCCATGATGAACGTACATTTAGAAATCCCGGATTTTTACAATTGATAAAGAGCGGTATTTTATGGGCTGTGGGTGATAAAGCTGTTGAGCGGTTAAATAAGTATACCATTGCCCAAGCTGGCTATGAGGATGCAAAGCTTCCAAATTATGAGAAAAAAGACCCTGCACCAAAATATCAATTGCCTTTAAGTCCGGAAGAATCGCAAACGCTTATTCAAGTACCCGTTGGTTTTAAATTAGAGCTCTTTGCAAGTGAACCGGATATTAGAAAGCCAATTGCGATGGATTGGGATGAGAAAGGAAGGCTTTGGGTGATTGAAACGGTTGATTATCCGAATACGGTAAGAAATGATAAAGGGCAGGGTGATGATCGGGTTCTGATTTGTGAAGATACAGATAATGATGGCAAAGCCGATAAATTTACTGTTTTTGCGGAAGGCTTAAATATACCTACAAGCTTTACCTTTGTAAATGGGGGGATTTTGGTTGCACAGGCTCCGCATTTTCTGTTTTTAAAAGATGAGGATGGAGATGATAAAGCCGATGTGCGTGAGGTGGTAATTGATGGATGGGGAACTTTTGATACACATGCAGGCCCTTCTAATCTGAAATATGGCTTGGATAATAAGATCTGGGGTACAGTAGGCTATTCAGGATTTGAAGGGATGATTGATGGAAAGCCGATGAAATTCGGATCAGGCGTTTATCGTTTTTCACCTCATGGAAAGAAGAATTTAGAATACCTTGCTAACACCAGTAACAATACCTGGGGGCTTGGGTTCTCAGAAGATTTTGACGTATTTGTATCTACAGCAAATAATGAGCACAGTGATTTTTTTGCTATCCCCAATCACTATTATGAACGTGCGAATCTTAAAGAAAAAGGAATTCAGAAAATTGATAATCATTATGGCATGCATGTGTTAACAAAAAACCTGCGGCAGGTTGATGTACACGGGGGCTTTACGGCTGCTGCAGGTCATAATTTATATACGGCCCGCTCTTTTCCCAAAGAATACTGGAACAGGGTTGCCTTTATCTCCGAACCTACCGGACGATTGGTGCATAAACATTACCTGGAGCAAGATGGATCTGGATTTAAGGAGAAAGGCGATGGATGGAATATAGTAGCCAGTGCAGATGAGTGGTTTGGCCCGGTAGAAGCGAAGGTTGGCCCGGATGGTTCTTTATGGGTTCTGGACTGGTATAACTTTATTATACAACACAATCCAACTCCTGCCGGGGCTGAAAACGGTGAAGGTAATGCTTATATCGATCCGCTTAGGGATAATAAGCGCGGGCGGATTTACAGAATCGTACATGAAGGTGCAAAAGCCTATAAACCTTATAAATTGGATAAAAATGATCCTGAAACATTAATCAATGCGCTGAAAAGTGATAACATGTTCTGGAGAACCACAGCACAGCGCTTATTGGTTGAACGTCGTGATAAGAAAGTTGCCAATGATCTTTTCAAGCTTGTAAAAGACACCTCAACTGATGAGATAAAAGTTAATGGGGCAGCAATACATGCATTGTGGACTTTGCAAGGTCTGGGTCTTTTAGATGGATCAGATCCCGAGGCCAATTCTGTTGCCGTAAATGCATTAAAGCATCCGGCACCAGGCGTACGTAAAGCAGCCGTACAGGTTCTGCCGGTACAAAAGCCAGAAATTGTAAAGCAGATCATTGCATCGAAAGTGATTGAAGATGTAGATTTAAGGGTGCGGTTGGCTGGTATATTAAGGTTAGCAGATGCCGCTCCTTCTGCGGAAATTGGAAAAGCTGTTTATGATGCGCAACAGGTACAAGAGAATGTTAATGATAAATGGATATCACATGCTTTATTGATTGCTGAAACCCTAAATAATGATACAATGTTGAATGCTCCGGAGAATGGTTCTTTGAACGATATAAGTGCGCAGCCGGAGGAAAGTTATGGAGCCCAGGAAAAAGTGATTACCCTGAAAGTTGTTGTTGGGGAAATGAAATATGATAAAACTAAGTTTAGTGTTAAGGCAGGAAGCAAAGTGAAAATCATACTTGAAAATCCAGACTTTATGCAGCATAATCTGCTGATAATAAAACCGGGAACATTAGCGAAGGTTGGGAAAGCTGCCGATGACATAGCCAAATTGCCAAACGGGGCAGAATTGCAGTATACGCCAAACATACCTGAAATATTGTTTGCTACCCCTTTGGTGAATCCGGAAGAGAAATTTGAACTGAATATTAAAGTTCCTGAAACTCCCGGAGATTATCCGTTTGTTTGTACTTTTCCAGGGCATTGGCGAATTATGAATGGCATAATGACGGTTATAAGATAATTTAATCAGTATGATAAAATTATCGGGTTTTTTTCTAAATTACCAGTTGATTATCTGACCTATATGAAATGCCTTCATTGTTCCTTTATTAAAGCCAGTTGGTTGCTTATCGGATTTGCCTGTTTGGCTTTTACTTCCTGCAGGCAGGATCGTGCTGCTTTGCAAAAGTCTGAAAAGCTACCTGATGAACAACAGCGACTGGCGCAGAATGCTATAAAAGGATTGCAGATCAATGAGGGATTATATGCTACATTGTTCGCCAGCGAACCGATGATTACCAATCCCACCAATATGGATATTGACGCTAAAGGGAGAGTATGGATCTGTGAGGGTTATAATTATCGGACAAAATTAAACCCGGGACATCCGGAAAATCCGGCAGGGGATCGGATATTAATTTTGGAAGATACGGATGGTGATGGGATAGCGGATACGAGCAAAGTTTTTTACCAGGGTCCTGAAGTGAATTCAGCCTTGGGCATCGCTGTACTCGGAAATAAGGTGATCGTTTCAGTAAGCCCTAAAGTATTTATCTTTACTGATACGGATAATGACGACATAGCCGATAAAAAGGAAGTGTTGTTTGAAGGGATCGGTGGGGAACAGCACGATCATGGCATCCACTCGTTTACCTTTGGACCTGATGGGAAATTGTATTTTAATTTTGGGAACGAAGGTGACAGTTTACTGGATAAAAATGGCAATATTGTTAAAGATGTGGAAGGTGTTCCAATAAACAATAGTGGGAAACCTTACCGTCAGGGTATGATCCTGCGTTGTAACCTGGATGGAAGTAACCTGGAAGTTCTGGGAAATAATTTCAGGAACAATTATGAAGTTGCAGTGGATGCTTTTGGAAATCTATGGCAATCAGATAATGATGACGATGGAAATCGAGGTGTCCGCATTAATTATGTAATGGAGTATGGAAATTATGGTTATACCGATGAGATGACTGGCGCTGGCTGGCAAACTTCGCGTGTCAACATGGAAGATTCAATCCCTTACCGTCACTGGCATTTAAATGATCCAGGTGTAGTTCCCAATTTACTGCAGACCGGTGCGGGTTCGCCTACGGGTATGCTTATTTATGAAGGTAATCTTTTGCCTTCCGTTTTTCATAACCAAATGATCCATGCGGATGCGCTGCCGAATATCGTGCGTTCCTATCCAGTGGCAAAAAGCGGTGCTGGCTATACAGCAAAAATCGTGAATATCGTTGAGGGGAAATATGATAAATGGTTCCGGCCATCCGATGTGAGCATAGCACCAGATGGTTCTTTATTTATAACGGATTGGTATGATCCAGGTGTGGGAGGGCATCAGGTTGGTGATCTGGACAAAGGGCGCATATTTCGTATCGCTCCTCCAGGTAGTAAATACCGTATTAAGGCGCCAAAATTAGACAGTCCTGAAGAGGCTGCAAAAGCATTGGAAAGTCCTAACCTTGCTACCCGTTATTTGGCTTGGGAGAAATTAAACTCCTGGGGCAACAAAGCCATTCCTGCTTTAGAGAAAATGTACAAATCTGATAACCCAAGGTTTCAGGCACGTGCCTTATGGCTGCTCAGCAAACTGCCGAATAAAGGTAGAAAGTATACTCTTGAAGCCCTGGACAATAAAAACGAAGATATACGCATTACCGCTATCCGGGCAGCAAGGCAAACCGATATGGATATCATTCCCATCATAGAACAGGTGATAAATGATAAATCCGCACAAGTAAGGCGTACGGCCCTTATTGCTCTCCGTCATAACCACGCTGCTAAGGCTCCTGCTTTATGGGCACAGCTTGCTAAGCAATATGATGGGAATGATAGATGGTATCTCGAAGCTTTGGGAATCAGTGCCGACCAGCAATGGAATAGTTTCTTTTCTGCTTGGTTGCAAGAAGTGAACAACGAGTGGAATACATCTGCCGGTCGTGATATCGTATGGCGTGCTCGTGCTAAGAAAGCTTTGCCCCTATTGAAAGAAATCATTGAAGACCCTAAAATTGATCCGGAAAAAAACCTGAAGTTTTTCCGTGCTTTAGACTTTTATCCTGATGCAGATAAGCAATTGGTGTTAAAGGCTTTATTAAAAGGAAATCACCCAAAACAAACTTTTATCAACGCAATTGCTTTGTTACAAATCGATGCAGACAAGGTGCCAAATGCTGCTGCTTCGCAGCAGCTCATCAGCGAAAGCCTTAAAAGCGTAAAAGGGCGTCCTGAATTTATATTGCTGGTTGAAAAATATCAGATAAAAAACAGGGCTTCTGAATTGATGGATATGGTATTGAGCGCAAAACCAGAGGAAGTACGCGTCAGTGCTATGAATGCGTTACTGAACACCGGTGGTAAGGAGTTGGTTGAACAAAAGCTTCGTGGCGATACAGCAACTGCAAGTGAAATGATTAAATTGCTGGGGCTTTCTAAAGGAAAGGGCAACCTTGACATACTGCAGGTATTGGTATTGAATGATAAGTATGACCCGAAGCTTAAGGCTTTGGCAACTAAAGCGCTGGGAAGGGACTGGAAAGGGGAAGACCGGCTGTTGACCTTAATTGAAACAGGAAGATTGCCACATGAAGCTGATTCAGCTGCCATGCAAGTATTATTGAAAGCATACAGACCAGATGTTCGAAAAAAAGCGGAAATTTATTTCAATGTACAGACAGCAAAAGAATCGGTATTGCTTCCTGTAGATCAGTTAGTGGAATTGAAAGGAGATGCCACAAAAGGGATGGCCGTTTTTGCTAATTTTTGCAATAATTGCCATTTAGTAAATGGGAAGGGGACAGATTTTGGCCCTCAGCTTTCTGAAATAGGGGCTAAGCTTGCCAAGGATGCCATTTATAAATCAATTATTACACCAGATGCCGGTATCAGTTTTGGATATGAAGGATATCTGTTTAAGTTGAAAGACGGGAAAGAACTATTAGGGTATATCGCAAGCGAAACTCCGGAAGAAATTGAGTTGAAAGTGATCGGTGGCATAGTGCATAAAATTCCGGTTCGGAATATTCAATCAAGAAAAGCGTATGAACATTCACTCATGCCAACAGGATTGGCTGCTGGCATGTCTCAACATCAGCTGGTAGATTTAGTAGAATATTTAAGCAAATTAAATAAACAGCAATAAGAAATAGAAACGATGATCGTAATTTCATGGATATCTATTTCATTAATCAATTCTTTTGAATTATACTTGTTTTTTTAAGAGACAACTTATTATAAACTAAAAGCAATTTTATGAAAAGACGGAAATTTATTCAAAGTAGCCTGGTAACGGGCGTTTCTACACTAGCAGTTGGTGGTACTGCATTTACATCGCCTACATCAGCCAAAACCAATATGGCGGAAAAAACTTTTAATTTGAACTATGGGCCTCATGAGGGGATGTTTAAAAATCTTGCGGGCAATGATTTTATTGATCAAATCAAATTCATGCATGAACAAGGTTTTCGTTCAATTGAAGACAATGGAATGTCAAAAAGATCTACGAGTGAACAAACAAAGATTGGAGAGGCACTGGCAAAACTGAATATGGAAATGGGCGTATTCGTTTTAGATAAAGGGGGTAATGGTGCAAACACGCTCGCGGCTGGCAAACAAGAATACATAGATATTTTTTTAAAAGGCTGCCGTCAGGCTGTTGAAGTTGCCAAACGTACCAATGCCAAATGGACGACGGTTGTCCCAGGTGATTTTGAAAGAAATCTCTCTATAGGAATCCAAACTGGAAATGTAATTGAAGCGCTTCGCCGGGGTGCTGAAATATTAGAACCCCACGGAATAGTGATGGTTTTAGAACCATTGAGTGATACCCCAAATCTTTTTCTTAGAACGCCGGATCAGAGTTATATGATTTGTAAGGCTGTAAACAGCCCATCCTGTAAATACATTTATGACATTTATCATATGCAACGGAATTTGGGAAATATCATTTATCATATGGATCAATCTTGGGATGAAATAGCCTATATACAAGTTGGGGATGTTCCCGGACGTAATGAACCTACTACCGGGGAGATAAACTATAAGAATGTGTTCAAGCATATTTACGATAAGGGTTATAAAGGTGTAGTAGGAATGGAACATGGAATTTCTAAACCTGGTAAAGAAGGAGAACTAAACCTTATCAAAGCATACCGGGAAGTAGATGGTTTTCTTTAAACCACATTCCCAATATCGCAGACGGATTGAACCTGCCTGAGTTCAGGCGGTTCCGGCTGTCTGCATTGGCATAAAAAGCCAGGCCGAAACATACATAAACAATACCTTCTTTCTGGATATTATCCATCCATTCCATTGGAAGGGTCAGGCTTTGTTCAGAAACCCCTTCAAAGATTGGCAAGCGGCCACTTGTATAGTCGCATAAGCTATAAGTCATCTCAGTGTGCGTATGGTAAGCTGACGCAAAAAGCTCAATGTAATTGGCCTCTTTCGGGTGTTTGTCCGCCCCATTGATGTATTGAAACGCTGGAACCTGAACGATGCACTGGTCTTCCGAAAAGTTAACAATAGGGTATCCGTCCAGAAAATCATCCAGTGATACCTCTTTATTGATGGATAAGGGATGAGCTCCTTGCACTAAATTCCATTTGATAGCTTCGGGGTTTCCAGTTAGGTCAGGTTTTGTCCCTTCCAGCTTTTTTAGAAGCTCTTTGTTCTGAAAATATACTGAACCCCTGAGAAGGGAAACTATTTCACGGTAGAACTTGACTTTTGTAAAGTCTGATGCAAACGATTTTGTTTGCTGATAGATTTTGGAGCCTGTCTTTGAAGAATTTCCAAATTTTGCTGCAGCCTTTTTGGTGCTTTCAGTTTGTTCATAGCTTTTAGGATGAGCCTGAACGATCTCCTGTCCATCCACAATGCGATAGACATATTTACCTATTTTGCCTCTAATCTTTCCATTTTTAATTACTGCCATAATTTAGGTTTTACGGTTAATCTATAGAAATCGCTAAGATTAAAAATTTAAAAGATATAAACAAAAAAACTAATCTTAATTTGATAGTAAGCTTATATTAATTTTAGTATAATTCGAGGTCAGTGTGTTATTAGTCTGTACTCAGTGTGTACTAAGTCTGTATTATTTGATAAAAATACGGACTTAGTACAGAGAAATAAAGGATTAATTACAAGCTAACATAAAGATAATAATGAGTGATTATAGCAGGATTATCATTGTTTTTAAAACTAACTATTTATTAGTATGTTTGGAGCTAACCTGATTGTTTTACACTACAACCTTTATATTATGGCTACTTATGAACAAGGCTTACTTGGCACTTTCAAGGGGAAAGTTGGAAATATCGTTGGATCGAACTGGCGCGATATCGATATTTTGCGCTCGCTTCCAAGGAAGCCTAATAAGCCTGCATCAGAAAAACAATTGGCCCAGCGTTTAAAATTCTCAATGGCAGTAGATTTTCTGTCCCCAATGCGTAAGGCTATCCGGATATCGCCACAAGGAAAGCAGAAATCAAAAACCGATTTCAATGAAGCTTTAACTATTGTTATGAAGAATATGGAGGGTGAGTATCCTGATTTCATTATCCCTTTCAAAGCGGTAGTCTTCACGAAAGGTTCTCTGATGAATATTCTGCCTTTGGTTGACACGAAGAGTGAAGGGGAAATAAAGCTTTCATGGTCATCACGTTTAGGATATGGAGCAACCGAAAATGATGTAATCCATGTGATCGTTTATAATGGGTTATTAAAAGATTTCTTTTCTTTTAATGCGGTAAAAAGAAGTGATGCTGAATATACGCTTTATGCGGATGAAATAGGAAATGGACCGATTCATATCTGGACTTTTGTAACCGCAGCAAATGGAACCAATCAGTCGAACAGCATGTATTGTGGTGTATTTGAACTGAAATTGGCTAATAAAAATAAGTAGTAGTTAGAATGTACTACTTATTATCAAACCATAAAAAAATTAAACTTTGGTAGCTAATTAATGTATTGATGCTGCTGCTTCAATTATGATTTTTCTCTAAATACACTACTTTTAATAGTCTTATTATTTTAGATTAACATACAAATAAACTTGATAAAAATATGCAATCATCACTAAAAATTGGACTTTTTGGAGTAGGATTAGAGACCTATTGGCCACAGTTTGACGGTTTGAAAGACCGTTTAGAAGGTTATTTATCAGTAGTTGAAGAAAAGATCTCTAACATTCATTCAGGTGTTATCAATTTGGGCTTAATAGATAACGCTGAAAAAGCATTTGAAGCGGGTGCCATTTTTCGAAAAGAGGATGTAGATATCATATTTTTATATGTTTCTACGTATGCATTATCTTCTACCGTTTTGCCTGTAGTGCAACGAGCAAAAGTTCCGGTTATCATTTTGAACCTTTCGCCAGAAGCGGCTATTGATTACGCATCATTCAATAAAATGTCAGACCGTACAAAAATGACCGGTGAATGGCTGGCCTATTGTTCTGCTTGCCCGGTTCCTGAAATAGCCAATGTGTTCAATCGTACCGGTGTGAAATTTCATCAGATTACGGGAATGCTGCATAATGATACAGAATGTTGGGACGAAGTGACTGAATGGGTAGAAGCCGCAAAGGTAGCAAATATAATGGCTTATAACCGAATGGGTTGTATGGGTCATTATTATAGTGGTATGTTAGATATTTATTCTGATCTGACCCTTCAATATTCCCATTTTGGCGGTCATATAGAACTTATAGAAGTTGATGAACTGGCAGGTATAAGAAAAGAAGTTACCCAAGAAGAAATTAAAGAAAGAGTAGCTTATTTCAAAGTAACTTTTGATGTACAGACAGATTGTTCGGAAGCCGAATTAGAAAGAGCGGCAAAAACCTCAGTTGCGTTGGATATGCTGGTGCAAAAGTACAAACTGGGCTCCATGGCTTATTATTATAAAGGAAGTGGCAATTTTGATAACGAAGATACCATTAGTTCAATTATAATAGGTAATTCACTGTTAACGGCTAGGAATATTCCAGTTGCTGGAGAGTATGAAATCAAGAACGCACAGGCTATGAAAATTTTGGATAGCTTTGGGGCAGGGGGATCATTTACAGAATATTACGCTATGGATTTTAAAGAGGATGTGGTTTTAATGGGTCATGATGGTCCTGGGCATATCGCCATAGCAGAAGGGAAAACAAAGATTCGCCCATTAGGTGTATATCACGGAAAAGTGGGCAGCGGTTTATCAGTAGAAATGTCAGTAAAAAAAGGACCCATAACCTTGCTTTCTGTAACTGAACAAAAAGGCGGAAGATTGATGTTATTAGTTGCCGAAGGTGAGTCTGTAGCAGGACCAATTTTAGAAATCGGTAATACAAACAGTAGGTACAAATTTTCCATAGGTGCCAAAAAGTTTGTCAATGATTGGAACATTTATGGGCCTACCCATCATTGTGCAGTAGGTGTAGGGCATATTACTTCCAAAATAGAGAAATTTGGATCCCTTTTAAACATGGATGTGGTAAAAGTGTGTTAATAGTTGGTGCATTGTGATACGATTTAGAAGATTTATGAGCTATGATAAAGTTGAATAAATCTTTTTGGCAATCAATCCAGTAATACAGAAAAAGAAAACCGCCGCCGCACCAATAACATTGAGCCATAAAAAGGATATCAGGTCTAATTTATAAATAATAATGACTGTGATTTCTGCTAAAACAGCTGCAATAAACACATTCGTACCATCAATCTTTTTATAATAGAAAGCCACTAAGAATATTCCTAATATGGGTCCGTAAAATAAAGATCCCAAAATATTTACCGCTTCAATCAGTGAGCCCATTTGTGTGGCAAACATCGCTACCCCAATAGAGAATATCGCCCAAATAAGGGTATGTAATCTGCTATACAATAATTGTGTTTTGCTGCTATGCTCTTTTTTATAAAAGCTCAATTGAATATCCTTATAAGAAGAGGAGGCCAGTGAATTTAGAGCAGCGGAAATAGATCCCCAAGAGGCTAGAAAAATAACGGCAAATAGCAGCCCGATCATTCCTGGTGGCAGGGTGTTCTGTACAAAATAAAGGAATATATAATTGGTGTCAGTTTTTTCTATGCTTATTTTTTTTTCGTTGATGGTTGTTTCAACTTTGCTGTGTAGTTTCCTGATATCCTGCTGGGTTGATTTATAGTCATCAACTGTAGAATTTAAGTCTGAAGAGCCAATTTTGCGTTGCTCCAATAATTTATTGGATAAAGCTATTTGTTTGTTTTGTAAGGTAGTGTGTTCTTTTATGAAATCCGATGCTATTTCAGGATATCCTGTTTCCAATAAATTAAAAGAACGTTCATTAAAATAAACAGGTGCTGGTTTTAAGGCAAAAAATGCAAACAACAAAGCCCCGATTAACAAAATAGAAAATTGCATGGGAATTTTTACCAAACCATTTAAAAGCAATCCAATTCGCCCGGTTTTTGTGCTTTTAGCAGAAATATACCGGCCTACCTGGCTTTGATCAGTTCCAAAATAGGAAAGCGCCAGGAAAAATCCTCCAATTACTCCGCTCCAAATATTGTATTTATCATCCCAGTCAAATTCCGTTGTAATCACATTTAATTTTCCAGATTTCCCAGCAATAAATAAAGCATCGTTAAAAGACACTCCATTAGGCATATTTTGAATTAATAAGTAGCCGGCAAAAGCCATTGTTCCTAAAATAATCAAGAATTGTAGCTTTTGAGTATGGGCAACAGCTTTTGCTCCTCCGGAATAGGTGTAGAGAAGAAGCAAACCTCCGGTTAGGATATTCGTTAAATAAATGTTCCAGTCAAGAATTGTGGATAATATAATGCTTGGCGCATAAATGCTGATTCCCGTAGATAGGCCCCTTGAAAGTAAAAAAAGGAAGGAGGTTAAAACGCGGGTTTTTAGATCGAATCGTTGTTCTAAGAATTCATAGGCTGTATAAACTTTTAACCGTTGAAAAATGGGTATGAACGTGATTGAAATTACAATCATAGCTATTGGAAGCCCAAAGTAATACTGTACAAAGCGCATTCCATCTGTATATGCCTGACCGGGTGCGGAAAGAAAGGTAATAGCACTTGCTTGAGTAGCCATTATACCTAGCAATACAATATACCATGGCATTTGTTGATCGGCTAAGAGGTAAGAGCGTGCGTCTTTTTGACCACGGCCTTTGTAAATCCCGTAGATTAGGATTACAATCAGGGTAAAGAAAAGAATGACCCAGTCAGTATTGCTCATTCCCAATATTTAGTAAAGAGGTAATAAAATAAAATTTGAATAAACAAGGCCAGCAATGATAGAAAATACCATAAACCCCACTTATTAAAGTTTCTTTTTTTCATTTTTCCCAATAGAAATCATGTTAAAAAATAATTTGGCGGCACCTTTATTTCCCATCGGTAATTGCCTGAAAAATGATAAGGAAGTATAGATAAAATGTCCTTTTCCATAGGAAGTATACAAAGTAGACCCAGTTAGTGCTTCTTCACCTGTGTCATGCATTTCAAATAGAGGTATATATTGCTTGTCCCATGAAGTCGGAAAATAAAGTCCCATTTCCTGCACCCATCCCTGAAAATCAGAAGTGGTGATTTTATTTGGGTAATTTAAAAGCGGGTGATTGGGATCTAAAAATTGAACCTCGGCAGTTTCCTCTGTAACCCGATCTCTTCCAATGGTGAAAGGATAAGGACCTATTTTGGTTGTTGACATATCCTGTAAAGTATTAAATTGCATAATCAAAGTGCCACCATCGTGAATATATTGATTTAAAATTGACATCCAGTGTGGCATTCTTTTTTCCACATTGATTACCCGGATGCCAGCTATAATAGCGTCAAACTCAGCGAGGTTTTTGGCATTTGAAAAATCATTATCATTTAAAATAGTAACTTCTATTCCAGCCATTCTTAAAAAATCAGGAATGAAATCTCCGGCGCCTTGAATATAACCAATTTTATGAGCTTTAACTTTTAAATCGCCACTCATTAATCTGGTATTAGCAGGTGTGAAATATTGTAAGGTTGGTATATGATTATAACGGATTAACTCTTGATTTTTATTGTATAGCTTTCCAGAAACTTCTAATATAGCTTTTAGGGAATTATCCATTGCATTTGAAAAGTTTTTTGTTTTGTCTGAATTAATTAAAACCTCGATCGTAGTATCGGTATTAGCTGAAAGGTTGATGTTTTTTAATGAGCTTAAGATTTGATCGTTGTTCTTTATTGTTAAAATGCCATTTGTTATGTTTTTATGTGAATAAATATTCACTCCAAGCTTTATGGGAGAACCTTCTTTCTGAAAAAATAAGGATTGGGAGAATTTGATATTTACATCAGGAATTATCCGTAAAGGTTCCACTACATCTCCTTTGATGGGATCTAGTTTTTTGTAAGAAAAGGGAACACTAACTTCAAATGACTCATCTTGTATATACAAAGTTAATTTTGCGTTTAATGGTGATTCACGTAAAGGCAATCCGATTAATGAGTCGACTTTAACATTATACTGGGATGCGCTTTTTTGTGGATATTTTAACCAATAAGGTTCAGCTATTTCGGCATCATTAGGAATCGTTATTTGAAAATTGAAGCTTGTTAAAGAATCACTGTTTAATGTCGTATTTAATTCCTTTACATCTGAAGGCAGTTGTATTTTTTGGATGGATAGCGGGGATGTTGATCTGCTTATTATATTCAATTGGAAATTTAATTCTTCGCCGGCTAGAGCTTCGGATTTGTTTGTGATCATCTCTGCCATAAAGCCTGCAGCACTTAGTATGATGTGATCAATAGCTGAAAGCTTTTCTTTTTTTAATTGTTCATCATTCAGTGTTCTGATAAGCTTTCTAAGGTTTAAAAGATTGGGAATACTTAAATCCGGTTTTAGAAAATCATATTGTTCTATTAGTAAATCGATAGCCTGGTCGATATCACTTCTTTGCAGATCGGTCCAGTTTAATTTAATTCCGTCGAACAGGGAGTTTATTATAGGCTCACCCAAAACTGATGTAAAATATTCTGTTGTGGTTCCAGCTACAGAGGGGGTTCCTGCACCTTGACTTTGATGTAAACTTCTGCTTACTCCGGCTAGTTCGCCATATCCCATCCCCAATAGAGGATCGTATTGTCCTACGGTAACTTTAAATTGGTTTTCATTTGTGGTGTTTGTACTGCCAAAACGGAAAGTGTTCCATACTAATCGTTTTGGTTGCCAAACATCTAGGTGTGTAAGTTGCTCTGGATAGCGGTTTTTATCACCAGCAGCTTTGAAGGCTTCGGCTGCAATAATTGCAGAAGCTGAATGTTGACCATGACCGGCTGCCGATGTTGGGGGAAAGCGGGTAATAATAACATCGGGTTTAAATTTCCTGATAATCCAAACTGCATCAGCGGTTATGCTGTCTATATTCCATTGTTTAAAGGTGTCTTCAGGATTTTTAGAAAAACCAAAATCGATAGCGGTTGAGAATAATTGTTTGGCACCGTCCACTTTGCGGGCTTCTAGTAATTCATGTGTTCGAATCAAACCTAATGCCGCGCCTTGTTCACTCCCTATCAGATTTTGTCCGCCATCACCCCTTGTTAAAGAAAGATAAGCAGTATTAATATACTGTTGATTTACCAACCAGGAAAGCAGCCCGGTATTCTCATCATCGGGATGTGCTGCAAAGTATAAAACTTTAGGAAGTCTTTTTAGGGTGTTAATTTCTTTGTAAATTCCAGCTGCTTGTGTAGGGCGAATTTGCTGTGAGAAAGTGTTAAAAGAATATAAAAGGATAAATAAAAGAAGTATATATTTCATTACGCCAAAGTTATTTGGATAAAAATAAGAAATTCTTCTGCATTTAAGGTCTTTTGAAGAGGGTGATTGTTTTGCTTTGCAGGAAGCCTCGTTAAAATAAAACGAATAATTTGACAATTATCTGTCTTTTATATTTGGTTTTCTAAATTTTATACTATATTTGATTTAACTAATTGTAATTCTAATAAAAAAGGCAATCCGAATGGGTTGCTTTTTTTATTTATTTGAAAAAGATAAAAATTAAATACATAATTAAATTAAAGAAGTAATGAAACAGGAGTAAGGTTCCGATATATTCTTTATACTTCGTCAAGTGAGCTTTGATAAACCCCAAACCTGCATATAATTGCTTTTTTACAACGTTTTTAGTAATAGAAAGTTCTTCAGCAATCTCATCAAGTGTATAATCTTCTTTCATTCGGAGTTCAACGATCAAACGCCTTCTTTCAGGAAGAAGATTAATAGCATTCTCCACTATCTGATAATACTGATTGTATATTATTCTCGCATCGGATTGCTCATGGCTTTTTTCACTTTCCGGTTTCAGTCTATCTAAAATTTTTGTTGAAACTTGTTTTCTTCTGATTTCATCAAGTAAAAGATTTTTAGCCATTTTATAAATATAGGCTCTAAATGAATAAATAGTATTTAAAGATTCTTTGCGCTCCCATATCTTTAAAAACACATTCTGACTAATTTCTTCACTATCTTCTTTGGATTTAGTGAATAAATAAATATACTTATATAAGTCATTTAGATATAACGAATACAGATGATTAAAAGCTTTACGATCGCCCCAAGCTATCCTTTTAATTAATTCGTTTTCATCGTCAAATTCAGTCATTGCCTTGATGGTATTTCAGTTTTGCTGTTAAGGCTGACATGTTTAGCAATCGAACATCATTCCTTTTCCGAATTTTTAAATAATCTATTTATCAAAATTATTTGTTAAAACATTATCAATGCTTGTTTAGGCATATAAATAATGCATTATACTTTAATTTTTAGTGTATGGTAATGATCTCATAATTATAGGACGATATATTAAAAGATTTGGTAAAGTCTTAAGGTATAATATAGTCGTTGTATAAAGTTGTAATATAGACAGCAGTTATTTTATAACTGTTATGTACTATCCTGAAAATACATAAATAAAGTGAAACGCAATAAATTAAATAGCGAGGGGTCCTTTGATTCGTTTCGTTCGTCTTATTGGTAATTATGAACGAACAAGCCCTTAATGAATTTCTGAAAAGATTCGCTGACAATCGTCATACGGAACAAGAGCATATGTTATTTATTAACTGGCTGAACACTGCTCCTGTTGAAGAAATACAAAAGGTATTGGATAACTATCAGCATATTTCTGAAATGCAACTCCGTGAAGAACCTGTGCAATATCCGCAATTGGTTGAAAAGATTGAGGCGAGGCTCAATGAACTAAATGAGGAAGAAACACAAGCTGAATATGCTGTCAGATTATGGCCACTGATAAGAAAAATAGCTTCCATTGCGGCTATATTTTTTATTACCACAGCAATTGGGTTATTCTTTCTTATAAACCGGAACAGTAGCAAACCACTAATTGTAAAAAATGAAAAAAATAGAATTTATAAAAATGAGATACCCTCTAATAAAAATAGAGCCATATTAACTCTTTCCGATGGATCTAAGATAAACCTAGACAACGCCAAAAATGAAATATTGGTCACTCAGGACGGTGTAAATATTCGTAAAACGAGTAGTGGGGAAATTGTATATGAGGTTCAATCGCTTGCCAATCAGGATATAAAAATTTCTTATAACACCATTTCTACACCCAGAGGAGGACAGTATCAGATTGTTTTGCCTGATGGGAGTAAGGTATGGCTGAATGCAGCTTCTTCTTTAAAATTTCCTGTTTCCTTTTCTCATGAAGAAAGAAGAGTGGAGTTGGTGGGAGAAGCTTATTTTGAAGTAGCAAAATTAAACCCCCATTCAGGTGAGCATGAAGGAAGCCGCATACCTTTTAAGGTTACTTCGGGAAATCAGGTCTTAGAAGTATTGGGTACCCACTTTAATATTAACGCCTACCCTGATGAAGCGACAATAAATACAACGCTATTGGAGGGAAGTGTGAAAATAGAACAACTCGAAACTCATAATTCGAAAGTTTTAAAGCCTGGCCAACAGGCAAAAGTAGGTGCTGATATTCGGGTGTCAAATGTAGACGTATCTCAAGTAATAGCATGGAAGAATGGCTATTTTATTTTTTCACATGAAAATATCGAAAGTATTATGCGCAAAATTTCAAGATGGTATGATGTTGATATTGAATACAAAGGGAATATTACACAAGAAGGATTTGTAGGATCAGTATCCAGATTTGAAAAGGTATCCCAAGTGCTTGATATGCTTCAAATGACCGGCTTAGTACATTTTAAAATCGAAAAATGGACGGATGAACCGGGACAAAAAGAAAGGAGGATTATTGTAATGCCTTAAATTACACCTTTAAAAGACAATCTGATAAGAAAACCATGGCTCCGCCCCCACAGCGGAACCTGGTTAATGTCTGGGTTCTCACGTAAATATAATTGACAAACAATTCAAACTCAAACGTTCAAATGTATGAAATTTTTTACTCAAAGGGGATGTAGGCCTTGTGCTTATGTCCTTAACAAAATAATATTAGGGGAAGATCTTAAACTTTTTCTGTTTAATCTGACTAATAAAAGAGAAATCATTATGCGAATTAAAATCACATTTGCTTTATTGATTACAGCTTTCCTCCAAATAAGTCTAGCAGCAAATGCTCAGCATGTAACTTTCTCAAAAAGGAATGCTTCACTTGAAGATGTATTGAAAGAAATCCATAACCAGACAGGCTATGAATTTCTTTATACTGGTGAAATGATGAAAGAATCAAAGTCAGTTGATGTAAATTTTAAAAATACATTACTTGATGAAGTGCTTAAACGCTGTTTTTCTGATCAACCTTTAACTTATACCATTAACCAAAAGACCGTTATTATAAGAAGAATACCCAAATTAATGGAAGCTAAAATACCTCCTGTTATTATTAAAGGCATAGTAACCGATAGTTTAGGATTGCCACTTCCTGGTGTAAGCGTCGTGCTCAAAGGGTCCTCTACAGGTACAGTTACTGATGCAGAAGGTAGGTATTCAATTACTATCTCAGATGCTAATGGTACACTGGTATTTAGTAACATAGGATTTAAGCTCCAAGAGATTGTCATAAATGGGCAGAACCCTATTCATGTCAAATTAATGGAAGAATCTTCTTCATTAAGTGAAGTGGTTGTAGTAGGGTATGGAACACAAAAGAAAGTTGAATTAACCGGATCAGTAGCTTCCATTGGAAGTCAGGAATTAGTCAAAGCTTCTGCTACTAATGTAAGCAATGCGCTAGCGGGTCGCCTGCCGGGTTTAATTGCAGTAAGTGGAAATGGAAAACCGGGTTCAGGCTCTCAAATTTCTATTCGGGGAGTCAGCACTTTTGGCGATAACAGTGCCTTAATTGTAGTAGATGGCATTGTAAGAGGTTTTGAACAAATAGATCCAAATGAAATAGAAAGTGTATCCATTTTAAAAGATGCTTCAGCAACGGCTGTTTATGGATCAAGAGCTGCAAACGGAGTTATTTTAATAACTACAAAGCGAGGAAAATCGGGTAAACCCACCATTAACTATAATAGTTTTGTCGGCGTGCAAAATCCTACTGTTTATCCTCGTTTAATGAATGGTTTGGAGTATGTGAATACTAAAAATGTGGCAAGGGAAAACATGGGTTTACCCCCGGCTTATTCAGCACAAGAAATAGAAGATATACAACAAGGCCGGGTACCTGAAACAGACTGGTATGATTTAACGTTAAAAAAACAATCTTTTCAAACGCAACAAAACTTAAGCGTAAATGGAGGAACCGAGGCCATTAAATATTTTATGTCGGTTGGTTATTTAGATCAGGATGGTTTATACGATAATTTAAATTATAAAAGATATTCGGTACGTTCAAATGTAGATGCAAGTATTAATAAGAACCTGGTCATTTCTGCTGATATTGATGCGAGTACACGAAAAAATAATGGTAGCGGTTATTCACCTGAATCGATATTTAGTGATATTCTAGCTGCTTATCCATTTGACGTGACCAACAATCCGGATGGCACCATTTTTTATACTCATGAACAACACCCCGTTGAAGAAATAAACACAGGCTATGATAAAAATACAGCCAATATACTACAGGCCACTCTTTCTTTTAAACAGGAGCTGCCTTTTGTGCCCGGGTTGTCTGTATCAGGAAAAGCCTCATTTGGAAAAGAATCATCGACCGATAAGCTCTATCAGGTGCCCATTTTGATGAATAGACAAGATGAAAACGGGGAGACTTTAGAGATTTATCCTTATGGTGGTTGGAACGGAAAAACGGGACTTACTCAAAGTTTTTATGAATATAATACCACGACCCTAAACGCCAGTTTGAACTACAAACAAACCTTTGGAGATCATAATATCAATGGAATACTCCTTTTTGAACAATTTGATGCAAAATCAACCAATTTTTTTGGTTTCAGAACAAATTTCCCTGCCAATGGATTGGATGAGCTATCGTGGGGAGGGCAAATTCAAAAAGATGCAAATGGAGGTTCTTTTGATGATGGTAGACGTAGTG
>Ga0160445_100268_pt1 | contig 35665 bp, 29 predicted proteins | sample HID1972M_E1MG_FD_108215 | JGI IMG/M metagenome (GOLD analysis project Ga0160445, IMG submission 108215) | Enriched pill bug-associated microbial communities from UW Madison campus, WI, USA - HID1972M_E1 MG | ecosystem: Host-associated > Arthropoda: Insects > Digestive system > Unclassified ... | reverse complement strand
TTTTGCTACCGCTTGTTCTTCTACAAACTTTACTAAATCCATGATTGTAAGTAATTAATGACGATTTTTAACCCGTAAAAATCGGATTGCAATATTAGGTATTTTTTTCGGGATTTTAAACGCTTATTTTAAAAATAATTTAGAAATCTCATGTTTAACAAGATTAATCGTCTAATAAATCCGGACGCCTATCTTTTGTTCTTTGCAGTGCTTCCTCATAACGCCAGTTTTCAATAGCAGGTTGATTCCCACTTAAAAGAATTTCGGGAACTGCGTGCCCGTTCCAATTTGCAGGACGAGTATAAACAGGAGCGTCTAATAAATCTCCTTGAAAGGAGTCAGAGAGAGCCGAGGTTTCATCTGATAGTACTCCAGGAATCAATCGTACCACTGCATCAACTAAAATTGCTGCAGGCAATTCCCCACCTGATAAAACATAATCTCCAATAGACATCTCCCTAGTGACGAAAATATCGCGAATGCGTTGATCAATGCCTTTATAATGCCCACATAGAATGATAATATTATTAAGCATAGAAAGTTCATTTGCAATACCTTGATTAAGTGTTATCCCATCAGGGGTCATAAATATAACTTCATCGTACTTACGTTCAGCTTTCAGCTTTTCAATGCAGTTTGCGAAAGGCGGTATTGACATTACCATACCACCACCACCACCATAAGGATAATCATCTACGCTCTTCTGCTTGTTTTCAGCATAGTCACGTAAGTTGTGTACTACAATCTCTACTAGGTCCTTCTTTTGTGCACGATGTAATATAGAATGCCCAAAAGGACTCTCAAGTAAGCCAGGTAATACAGTTAAAATATCAAAACGCATCGCATACAGATAATTATGAAATTATTTAAACTAAGCCTGATCCAAATAGATGTCCAACAAGCCATCGGGTAAATTTATGTGAAGCTCTTTTTTCTCTTCATCAATTTCTTCAATAAAATCATCGCTCAATGGAAATAAAATTTCTTGTGAATTATAGGAAACTGTAGCAATAAATTGCTGAGGATATTCATTTATTTCAATAATTTCTCCCAATTCCCCATGTTTACTGTCAAAAACATTAAATCCTTTAAGGTCTTCAATCAAAAATTCCCCTTCGTCTCTTTCTGGTTTTTTACTGTTGGGTAAAAAAACATTTTTTCTAACCAGTTCTTTTGCTTTGTCAATATGATCAATATCCTCGAAGAAAAGATAAGCTGTATTATTTGATTGTAATTTATAAGAGGAGACGAAAAAAGGTACAAGCTGGCGATTTATTTCGATAAAAATTAAATCCAGATCCAATAAATCGAATTCTTTGAATTCAAAAAACAATTGAATTTCTCCTTTTAGCCCGCGTGTTTTTGTAATGTAACCGATTCTAAAGCTTTCGTTATAATCCATAGTACATTAAATAAAAAATGTCATTTCTAAAGATAACTCTCTTGAAATGACATCCTATAATTTTATGAAAGAACCTATCCTTCGTTAGCTGGAGTTTCTTCAGACGATTCAACATTAGTTGGAGCCTCTTCAGCTGGAGGAGTGTTTTTTGCAGAAATTGCAGCAGCCATTTCCTCTTTCTTCTTGGCTTCAGCAGCCAAAGCCGCTTTTTTAGTTTCAGCTGTTGTAGAAGCTAAAGTTTCCTTCTTGTTTGAAATCTTATTTTCTTTTCCATTTAACCACTCTTCGAAACGAGCTTCTGCAGTAGCTTCATCAAAAGCACCTTTTTTAACACCGCCTTGTAAATGTTTCTTATAAAGAATTCCCTTATAAGAAAGAATCGCACGTGCAGTGTCAGTAGGTTGAGCACCCTTGTTCATCCATTCCAAGGTTTTATCAAAATCTAATGAAATTGTGGCCGGATTGGTATTGGGATTATAAGAACCTAAACGTTCTATAAACTTTCCGTCTCTTGGTGCACGAGAATCTGCTACCACTACATGGTAAAAAGGCTTACCTTTTTTACCGAATCTTTGCAATCTGATCTTAGTTGCCATTGTAATTAATTTATGTATTCAACATATTTCCCGGAGCAATATACTGCGGGGCTGCAAAGATAATTATTATTTGCATAAAATATTTAATAATTATTCTTTATTCCTTATCTTATTTTAATCAAGAGGTAAATCCAACCCAAAATAGCCAATATACCTATTAATCTACCTAACCAACCTTTGAAATTTTCAGGTGCCCGTTTGTAAAAACGTTTAAAAAAAAAGACTCCTAGCAAGAATATCAAACTGAAAATTAAAAGAATCCGCATTTACAAAAGTAAAGCATCTTTGAAAACATCCTATTATTTTCAAACTTTTTAACGTATCTTATGTAATTATACATAAAAAACCATTTTAAAGTGAGCAAAACAGTTATAGTTTCTAATCGTCTACCAATAAAAATTACCCAAGAAGATAACCAGTTATTATTTAATTCAAGTGAAGGAGGCTTGGCTACAGGCTTAGGCTCTATTTATAAAGAGAAAGATAATATATGGATAGGCTGGCCAGGCATGACCATTGACAAAAGTGAAGAAGAAAACGTCATTAAGGAACTCAAAAACTTAAATCTTATCCCTGTATTTCTAGAAGAAGAAGATATAAAGGGTTATTATGAGGGTTTTTCAAATGAAATATTATGGCCAGTTTTCCATTATATCTCCACATATGCGCGTTTTGATTCTGAAAAGTGGGAATCATATAAAGCTGTAAACGAAAAATTTGCCCAAGCAATTTTACCCCACTTAAACTCCGGAGATACCTTATGGATTCATGATTATCAATTACTCCTCTTACCAGAAATAATCCGAAGAGCCCTTCCCGACATTTCCATTGCCTTCTTCCAACACATACCATTTCCTTCACAAGAACTTTTTCGATTAATTCCTTGGCGAAAGGAATTATTAACAGGTATGCTTGGAGCTGATTTAATCGGCTTTCATACATTCGATGATGTTAGACATTTTATAAGTGCTGCGACTCATTTATTAGATCTACATGTCGACGGAAACATGATCCGGACTGGAGACCGCGCTATCGCAATCGAACCCTTTCCTATGGGTATTGATAGTGAGAAGTTCTCTTCTCTTTCAAATGACAAAACGGTAAAAGAACATATTGAAAGCCTTAAAAATCATTATAAGGATCAGAAAATATTCCTTTCAATTGACCGTCTTGATTATAGTAAAGGAATTATTCAGCGTTTAGAAGCATTTGAACTCTTTTTACAAGAAAATCCTAATTATCATGAAAAAGTAGTTTTATTTATGATCGTTGTTCCATCTCGAGATACGGTATCAGAATACCAACGATTAAAGGATGATATAGATCGCATAGTAGGTAATATCAATTCCCATTATAGGAAATTGGACTGGTACCCAGTTGCCTATTTTTACCAGAGCTATCCAATTGAATTTTTATCAGCATTATATAATATTGCAGATGTTTGTTTAATTACTCCTATGCGTGATGGAATGAATTTGGTCTGCAAAGAATATGTTGCCAGTCGAAATGATAATACAGGAGTGCTAATTTTGAGTGAAATGGCTGGGGCATCAAAAGAACTTATTGATGCGATCACGGTAAACCCAAATAATATTCATGAGGTAAAAAATGCTTTAATTGAAGCCTTAAACATGCCCTCAGATGAAATGGAAGAGCGCATGATCGCTATGCGTCAAATGGTTTTCAAATATAATATACACCATTGGGTAAAAATATACATGAGTAGATTGGAAGAGGTCAAAAAGATCCAACTATCCATGAAAGCTGGCCGAGTAAAAGATTCAATAAGAGATCTTATTAAACAAAATTATGAAAAAGCACAGAATCGGCTAATTCTATTAGACTATGACGGAACACTCGTTGGATTCAAAAAACAAATTGATTTAGCTTCTCCAGATGATGAACTTTATGCGTTGCTCAATCGCTTTGTTTCCGATAAAAAGAATCTTACCGCAATAATCAGTGGAAGAAAACATGAAACTATGGAACAATGGTTTGGAGAAAAAAATTTGGACCTAATTGCTGAACATGGTGCATGGAGAAAAAAAATTAGAGGCTCTTGGTTACAAAAGGAAGATTTATCAAATACTTGGAAAGAAGAAGTCCATCAACTAATGGATGCTTTTTGCGATCGAACACCTGGCTCTTTTGTAGAAGAAAAGAGCTATTCACTGGTATGGCATTACCGAAAAGTCCAAAAAGGCTTAGGTTCTTTGCGTGCGAATGAGTTGATGGATAATTTGCGTTACATGATCGCTGCCTATGGTCTTCAACTATTAAACGGGCATAAAGTTGTTGAAGTAAAAAACTCAGAGGTTAACAAAGGTAGGGCAACCTCCAGTTTAATAAACAATGAGGCCTATGACTTCGTAATAGCCATAGGCGATGATTATACTGATGAAGACATCTTTAAGGCTTTACCCGATGATGCTTTTAGTATAAAAGTAGGCAACCACATATCAGCGGCACGTTATTTTGTAGAAAATGTGGATGAAGTACGCGATTTATTAAAGTTCTTAGTTGATTCCTAGTTATTCTTGTTTCATTAAGAAAGTCGGTTTATCAAGTTTTTGAGCAATTCTGTAAGCAGCATTCATTAAACCAACATGGCTATAGGCCTGTGGAAAGTTACCCCATTGGCTACCATCATCCTCATGAATATCTTCGCTAAAGAGCATTAAATGGTTACCATAAGTTAATAACTTATCAAAGGTTTCTTGAGCCTCTTCAATTCTGCCGACACTAGCCAATGCTTCAACATACCAAAAAGCACAGATTAAAAATGTTGTTTTTGGTTTGCCAAAATCATCTGAATGTAAATAACGATAGAATAAACCTCCAGGAGTTTTCAATTCTTTCTCTAGTGCTTTAAGGTGATCTTTAGCCCTGTCTGAATTAGGATCGAGGTAATTCATTAAAATTAGTTGTAAAGTGCTGGCATCTAAATGCTGGCTATCAACGGCATGCGTATAAACTTTACGTTTTGGATCATAGCATTTTTCAATATGTTCAGCTGCACGGTCTATTAAATTCTGGGCACGCTTTTGTATTTGGATATCCCCAATCGCTTTGCCAATTTTTAATGCAGCGTTACTTCCTGCCCATTGAAATAAATTACTGTAACTATGCCGATTGGCAAAGTTTCTGAATTCCCAAATCCCAGCATCCTTTTCATCGATTGTTTCTTCAATCTTATTTAAGAGAAAAGATACCCATTGACTAGAATCAGTTCGTTCCTTAAAAACAAAACGATGATCTGTAAATAGCGGAAGTAAAGAAATTACAGCCTGTCCATATACATCATTCTGAATATGCTCATACGCTTGATTACCTATCCTCACAGGCTGATTACTTCTATAGCCTTTTAGATGGTCCAACGTACTTTCAGTTAATTCCTTTTTTCCGGTAATTCCATATAATGGCTGAAATCTTCCTTTCGTTTCATAAGAGATATTAGCTATATAATTTGCATACCCTTCCATTTCTTCAAATTGACCTATATGGTTTAAAGCTGTTAAGACGTAAAAACTATCTCTTAACCAACAATAGCGGTAATCCCAATTTCTACCACTCCCATCAGCCTCCGGAAGGCTGGTTGTTCCTGCTGCTATAATAGCTCCTGTATCTTCGTACTGATGTATTTTCAATGCTAGGGCAGAACGGATTACAGCTTCTTGATAAACAGGAGCAATTGTTGAATGCTTAATCCACTTTCTCCAATAATTAATAGTTTCTCTGAGAAAATGTTCGGCTGTGCTAACTATGGGCGCTTCCAACGGATTGCCATAAGTTAAAAATATGTATTTAGCTTCGGTAAGAACAAAAGACTTATCTTCAACAAAATTACTTAAAGGAATGTCTGTTGTTAATCGAATAGGTTCTGGACCACCTTGAAAAAGAAGATGATTGCTTCCTATATGCGTTGACAGTTCAAGCTTTCCATAATCATACATAGGTTTGCATCGAACTTTTATCTTTGGATTCTTATCGATAGGTTCAATTTTACGAATAAACATAAGAGGCTTAAAATAACGATCGTATTGGCTAAAACGCGGGGCGAAGTCTGTTATACGATAGGTCCCATCTTTACTTGTTATTTCAGTCCGTAAAACGTTTGTATTCTCAATGTAATATTGTTTAGAGGAATATTCTGATGAAGACGGCGAAATTGAAAACTCCCCACCTTTCTCATCATCCAACAATCCGCCAAAAACAAAAGAACTATCAAATCTAGGCCAACAAAGCCATGAAACATTTGTATTTTTATTAATATGTGCCATAAAAGCACAATTTCCTATTATACCTGTTTGATAGGTTTTAATACTCATAGTAATATTTGTATAATTTTCCAATGATTTACATTTGATTTACATCCAAATATCATGCCTCCAATGGAAATGTGTACTTTTGTACGGATTAATAAATAATATATGCGAGCCTTAATATTTGGAGCAAGTGGTTTGGTAGGTGGTGAATTATTAAAATTACTTTTAAACGATTCGTCCTTTTCTTTAATAACCATAGTAGTCCGAAGAAAACTCCCTGAAACGAATCCTAAACTTACTCAAATAATATCAACCTTAGATGAATTAGGAGAAAATAGCAATAAATTGGTTGGCGATGTTATATTTTCTTGCTTGGGAAGCACCAAAAAGAAAACACCAAACGTTGAAGATTATTATAAAATTGATCATGACTATCCTTTAATAGGCAGTGAAATAGCTATTAAGAATGGAGCTGCATTTATACACATGATTTCTGCGTTAGGTGCAAATAGCTCATCATCAAACTCTTACCTAAACATGAAAGGGAAAATAGAAAATGATATTTCCAAATTACCATTTCAGGGTGTACATATTTACAGGCCTTCTTTAATCACAGGCAAAAGAAATGAATCTCGTCCTTTAGAGAGAATCAGTACAATTATTTTTTCTTTAGTCAATCCTTTCTTGCTCGGATCATTGAAAAAATATAAAAGTATTTCTGCTAAAACTATTGCAAAAGCAATGCTTTCACAAGCTAAAAAAGAAATAAAAGGAATCTACATTTATCCATCAAATATTATAAAAGAATTAGTGTGAGTATATTATCAACAGAACAACTTGGTCATATTTTTAGTGATCGATGGTTATTTAAAGACCTCTCTTTTGGAATACAAAAAGGGGACCGGGTTGCATTAGTAGGAATTAATGGGACAGGAAAATCAACACTTCTCAAAATACTTGCAGGAATAGAAAGTCCGAGTATAGGAAAAGTAGTTACGGAACGAGGAATTAACATCGGCTATTTGGAACAGGATCCTAAATTTGAAGGGCTTACTACCATTAATGATTTTGTATTCAGTGTAGATAATGAACAGCAGCAATTAATCAAAGAATATGAAAGATTAATTGAGATGAATCCGATTCAAGAAGAAAAACTTGCTGACGTAACTGAAAAACTTAGCGCTTCCAATGCGTGGGAGTATGAATACCATATTAAAACTGTTCTAAGCCGCTTAGGATTAAAAAACTTAAATCAAGAAATTAATAATTTATCCGGCGGCCAACAGAAACGATTGGCATTGGCAAAGCTATTAATTAACGAACCTGATATTTATATTCTTGATGAGCCAACGAATCATTTAGACATAGAAACGATTGAGTGGTTAGAAAAATTACTTACTACAAAGCAGAAAACATTAATTTTTGTTACGCATGATCGCTACTTCCTTAATAACATCTGCACAGAAATCAGGGAACTTGATCATGGCAATATATATACTTATAAAGGAAAATACGATAATTTTTTGAGAATAAAGGAAGAAAGAGAATCGGGGGAAGCCTTGGCATTAGAGCGGAATCAAAATCTGTTAAAGCGTGAATTGGAATGGATGCGTAGGCAACCACAAGCACGCGGCACCAAATCCAAATCTCGTATTGAAGCTTATTATGACTTAGAAGAAAAAACACAAAATAAGAATACAAAAGAATCAGTGCAACTAAGTGTTAAAATCTCTAGACAAGGCGGAAAAATTCTCGAAGTTAATAATTTAACTAAATCATTTAATGGCCATTCTATTATTGAAGATTTTACTTATACGTTTAAAAAGGGTGATCGAATTGGTTTAGCCGGTAAGAATGGAACAGGAAAATCAACATTTTTAAATATTATTACCGAAATTTTAAAACCTGACCAAGGAAATGTAATTAAAGGAGAAACAACCGTTTTTGGTTATTATCGTCAATTAGGTTTGAAACTAAATAACGATGATCGGGTAATTGACGTTGTAAAAAATATAGCTGAATTTATTAAAATGGCAAATGGTGATTTAATCAGCGCTTCACAATTATTAACTCATTTTCTTTTCCCACCTGAAAAGCAATTCGGATTCGTAAATAAATTAAGTGGCGGAGAAAGAAAGCGTTTACAATTACTAAGGGTTCTTATTACAAATCCTAATTTTTTAATTTTAGATGAACCTTCAAATGATTTAGATATTGATACATTAAACGTATTAGAAGAATTTTTAGAAAATTATGCAGGGGTTCTTGTTTTGGTTTCTCATGATCGTTATTTACTGGATAGACTAACTGATCAACTTTTTATATTTACTGATTCTCCGGAAATAAAGGTTTATAATGGAAACTATTCTGACTATAAATTGGAACAGGAAGAAAAGGAAAAAGAAGAAAAAAAGAAAGATGTAAAGAATGAAAAATCGGTTCCACTTAAAGAAAGTATAGTAACTGTTAAGACGGCTTCAATTTCATTTAAAGAAAAACAGGAATTAAAATCGCTTGAAACTGAGATAACAGATTTAGAACTCAAAATTAAAGAGAAATCAGAAACCATGAATTCTACAAGCGACCATAATTTACTTTTGGAAATCGCTCAAGAGGTGGAGATATTAAATAAAGAATTATTAAATAAAGAAGAGCGTTGGATCACACTCTTAGACAAAGAGAATTAAACGTTCCACGTGGAACGTTTAGAGATGTTCCACGTGAAACAAAGCAAAAAACAACATGTTTAAAAAATATAATGTAATCGTTGTAGGAGGAGGCCACGCAGGCTGCGAGGCGGCAATAGCAGCATCCAACTTAGGCTCGAGTGTTTTGCTAGTAACCATGAATATGGGAACTATTGCACAAATGAGTTGCAACCCAGCCATGGGCGGCGTTGCTAAAGGTCAAATTTTAAGAGAAGTTGATGCAATGGGAGGATTATCTGCTATTGTTGCTGATAAAACGACCATTCAATTTAGAATGTTAAATTTGTCGAAAGGACCAGCAATGTGGAGTCCGAGAACTCAAAATGATCGAATGCGCTTTTCGGAAGAATGGCGCTTACAACTTGAAGGAAGACCTAATATCGATTTTTGGCAAGATACAGTAAAAGAAATAATAGTAAAAAACGGTCAAGCGGTAGGTGTTAAAACTTCTTTAGGAATTGAGATATCATCTGATTCTGTAATATTAACCAATGGCACATTCTTAAATGGATTGATACATATCGGAGAGAAGCGGTTCGGTGGAGGACGGGCAGGGGAGAAATCCGCAACTGGTATAACCGAACAATTAATTAGTTTAGGATTCACTTCTGGAAGAATGAAAACAGGCACGCCACCACGGGTTGATGGCAGAAGTTTAAACTATTCCCATATGGAAGAACAGTGGGGAGATGAAAAAAAAGGAAAATTTTCTTATACAGATGTAGAGACGCCAAAAGAACAACGTTGCTGTTGGATAACCTATACCAATGAAAAGGTGCATGAAACGCTGAAAGAGGGCTTCGAAAAATCACCCATGTTTACTGGCCGCATAAAAGGATTAGGTCCGCGTTATTGCCCATCGATTGAAGATAAAATAAATCGATTTGCAGGTAGAGACAGGCACCAAATATTTGTAGAACCGGAAGGTTTTAGCACAGTAGAAATTTATGTTAATGGATTTTCAACTTCATTACCAGAAGATATCCAATATAAAGCATTGAGGAAAATACCCGGATTCGAAAACGCGAAGATGTTCAGACCAGGATATGCAATTGAATATGATTATTTTCCACCTATGCAATTGGATGCAACATTAGAAACTTTCTTAGTTAAAAATTTATTTTTTGCAGGTCAAATAAATGGAACTACTGGATATGAAGAAGCAGCAAGCCAAGGAATGATGGCCGGAATCAATGCACATCAACGGATAAACGATCAGCATGAATTAATTTTAAAAAGATCCGAATCCTATATTGGAGTGCTTATTGATGACCTCGTAACAAAAGGTACAGATGAACCTTATCGCATGTTCACTTCAAGAGCCGAGCATCGTCTATTATTAAGACAAGATAATGCCGATGAGCGTTTAACACCGTTAGCATTTAAGTTAGGTTTAGTAGGGGAAGATCGTCTTATTAAAGTAAATACTAAAATTGATAATTCAAATGAAATAATTAAATTTCTAGAGAAAACATCCATTGATAAAAATGAAATCAATCCTTTCCTGATTGAAAGAAATAATAGCCCGCTTTCACAAAACATAAAAATGATTAACTTGCTAACAAGACCACAACTTAGTATTTATGATTTGGCTAATTCAAATTCAAACTTTAAAAATCTACTTAATAGATTTGATGAGGAAACAATTGAACAAGCAGAAATAAAAGTGAAATATGAAAGCTATTTTCAAAAGGAATTAGAACTGGTTAACAAAATGAAAAAAATGGAAGACCAAGCTATTAACCCAGATTTTGATTATTCCAATTTAAAATCTCTCTCAAAAGAAGCTAAAGAAAAGATGATCAAAATAAGACCACGTACTATAGGGCAAGCATCCAGGATTTCAGGTGTTACTCCATCAGATATTACTGTTTTAATTGTTCACTTATCGTAATGATTACTTATTTGTTTAAAACCCTAATAATCAACAAATTACATAAAATAAAATTAACTTATTTTAAAAGCGTATAATTCAATAAATAAAAAAAAATGAAGCCAAGGTTTAAAAAGTATAAAAATTGTTTAAAACGCCTAAAAATAGGCTTAAATCAAATTTTCTTTTTTTCATTGGTTTTATTTGTACTTTCTGCCTTCATTCCTGGATGTGCAAGCATCCAACAACCATCTGGTGGGCCAAAAGATTCAATTCCTCCAAAAGTGCTTAAAGAAACACCAGCAAACCTTACAAAAAATTTCAAGGCACGAGATATAGAGATATTATTTGATGAATATGTTAAATTAAAAAATGAATTTACAGAATTTAGTATTTCACCTGACATCGAGGTAGCACCAGAATTAAAAATTAAAAAAAAATCATTATTGATTAAATTGCCAGATACCTTGGAAGAAAACACGACCTATTCAATTAATTTTGGAAAAGGGCTGGTAGATGTCAACGAAGGGAATGAATTGGTTAACTATCGCTACGTATTTTCAACAGGTGATGAGATTGATTCATTAACAATTTCTGGAAATGTAACAAGCGCAGTTACCTTAGAACCACAACTTGATGTTGCAGTATTATTAATTCCAATCAAACAAGATTCCATATTTGGTAAGAAAAAAGCTAATATATTTACAAGAACAGATAGTTCGGGGAACTTTAAATTACAAAACCTAAGTGAAAATACCTATAGAATTTACGCCTTAAAAGAAACTAATAATGACCGCATTTTTAACAGTCCGGATGAAGAAATAGGCTTTTTAAAAGATAGCATTCATTTAACAGGAAATATTTCTGGCATTAAATTAAAAACCTTTAAAGAAATCCCAGCTACATCCAGAACGCTAGATCGCAAAATAGAAAATACCGGAAGAATTATATTCTTATTTAATAAACCCGTAAGCAATCCGGTTTTAAAAATAATTGATAATGCTAATTTAAATGATAGCAAAATTACAGAATTTACAAAAACACGTGATAGCGCTTATATGTGGCTACCTGAGTTAACTTTTGACACTCTACAAGTGGAACTAAGTCAGAATAACCAACCACTTGATACAATTCTGTTAAAACGTGGTAAAAATGATAAATATGATAGGGAAATAACTATAACAGATAATCTTTCCAGTCAGCGGGTAGATGCAGTGAAAAATATTGTTCTTACCGCATCAGCTCCAATACAATCAGCAGACCGGTCTAAAATCAAGCTTATTGAAGATTCAACCAGCCGAACAAATTTTCAATTATCATTAGATAGTGCACATCATAGAAAAGCTTATTTAAAATATAGATGGCGTTCCAAAAGAACCTATTTACTTGAATTGGAAGAAGGAGCGTTTATTGGTCAATTTGGAGAAAAATCAAAAGCAGGCCAGCGAAAATTTACGTTCGACGATTCAGAAAATTATGGCGATATTATACTGGATATAAAACTTCCCGACTCGAATAACTATGTAGTTGAATTGATCAAGGAAGATAAAACAACTGTAGCCGATATAAAAGCAATTAATTATTCGCAAAAAATCAATTATAAACAATTCCCGGGTGGCAATTATTCTGTACGAATAATATATGATGATAATGCAAATAAAATTTGGGATACGGGTAACCTAGAAACTAAAACACAACCCGAGCAGATATGGTATTGGAATAAAATAATAACAGTTAGGCCCAATTGGGAACAAGAAGAAATAGTTACAGTTCCTACAAAAAATGAATCAGTTAATTTACCTCCCCCAGTCTCTATTGAACAAAGTCAAGAAACCAGGCAAAACCAGGAATCTGAATCTCAAAATAACGCTATGGATGAACCTTATATCAAATCAGGTATTATCACACCGAAGGAATCTGAATAAATTTTTGATAATTAAATATCTTTAAACCAATCAGCATACATCACATAATTATGAGGTAAAGTATTCAACATAGTTCTTTGTTCGTCAGTAATAGGCTTAATTTTACGTGCCGGAATACCAGCGTAAATATAGCCTGATTCACATAACGTATTTTCCAAAACAATAGCTCCAGCAGCAATAATAACATATTCCTCTACAATGGCGTGATCCATCACAATGGCACCCATACCTATTAAAACATGATCTTTTACAACACAACCATGAACAAGAGCTTGATGGCCAACCGAAACATAATTTCCAATAGTAGTGGAGGCTCTTAGGTACGAACAATGAATCACTGCACCATCCTGTATATTACTATGATGTCCAATTTTTATATAATTAACATCACCTCGAATAACAGCGTTAAACCACACTGAGCAATTATCACCCAAGGTAACATCACCAACAATCGTTGCATTATCAGCTATATAACAATTTTCCGGAAGCTTTGGGTAAATATCTTTAACTGGAAGTATCAAAGGCATATAATAGTATTAAAATAGTGTATCATGTATTTCTTCTGCATGTTTTGGGTAATCTGTTGTATAATGCAACCCACGGCTTTCCTTCCGTAGCATAGCACTTTTAATTACCATATATGCAACCTGAATTATATTCCTTAATTCGCATAATTTCACTGACAGCCGAGTGTTTTTATAGAAGCTTTCAGTTTCTCCATACAATAAACCTAACCTTCGCATTGCACGGTCAAGCCTAAAATCAGAGCGTACAATACCCACGTAGTCGCTCATAATCTTTTGTGTTTCACGCAAATTATGCATAACTAAAATGTCTTCATTTGATAACTGAGTATTCGATGAATCCCAATCCGGGATATCTTCAGGAATGATATAAGATTCAAATTTTTCTATCGCATCTTCATAAATCCGATGTGCAAAAACAGTTGCTTCCAATAAAGAATTTGAAGCCAAACGATTTGCACCATGTAAACCCGTTGAGGCACACTCACCGCAGGCATATAAACGATTAATTGTAGTTTGTCCCATCTCGTTTACTAAAATACCTCCACACAAATAGTGCGCAGCCGGAGTAACAGGAATATAATCTTTGCTTAAATCTATTCCTATCGTTAAACATTTAGCATATATATTTGGAAAATGCGCTAATAATTCATCTTTTGATCGATGCGTAATATCTAAATAAACATAATCTTCACCTGATTTTTTCATTTCAGCGTCAATTGCCCTGGCAACAATATCACGAGAAGCTAAAGATCCACGCTTATCGTATTCAAACATAAATTCTTCACCATTCAACCGCCTTAAAACGCCACCAAAGCCACGCAAAGCTTCAGAAATTAAAAACGCTGGATATTCACCTGGATTATATAAAGCCGTAGGATGAAATTGAATAAACTCCATGTTCCTAACCCTGCCTTTCGCACGATAAACCATTGCAATACCATCTCCAGTAGCAATAACGGGGTTGGTTGTACTTGAATATACATGTCCTGCGCCGCCACTTGCAATAACCGTAATCCTGCTTAAAAATTTCTCAACTCTATTTTCCTTGGTATTTAAGGCATAAATTCCATAGCACTTAATATCTTTAGAATATCGGTCTACATATTCACCCAAATGATGTTGCGTAATAAAATCAATCGCGAAATAGTGAGTTAATATTTCAATATTCTCATTCTCATGTACTTTAGCCAATAAGGCCCTTTCAATTTCAAAACCCGTGATATCCTTATAATGTAAAATACGATTCTCAGAATGTCCTCCTTCCTTAGCCAAATCATATTTACCTTTCAAGGTTTTATCAAAATGAGTACCGTATTCAATAATTTCATCAATACGAGAAGGTCCTTCCTTAACAACGATTTCCACAATCTTTTTATCACATAATCCATCGCCAGCATTCAGAGTATCAGCTATATGCTTCTCAAAGGAATCAGACTTATCCACAACTGCCGCGACACCACCCTGTGCATATTTAGTATTTGATTCATCTTCATTAGATTTTGTAATGATAAGAACCTTACCATGTTGCGCAGCTTTCAAAGCAAAACTAAGTCCCGCAATACCAGATCCTATAACTAAGAAATCAACATTATTCATTTGATAAAATTATATTAAAATACTTCTCAACCTTTCGGTGGATAACCTATATAAAGGTGTGAAATTTATGTGAACTAAACGTTAGTTAATAAATAGAAAACATTAAATTACTAGAAAAACATTAAATCTCTACAATACAAGTCTAAGTTATACAGTAAAAACCTCCACTTGTAAACGGTTCTATAGCTATATATTAATCAACATATAAATTGTAAAAATAAAACCAGCAAATAGTTAATACTTGTTTTCCAATCGTTTACTATTAAAACAATGTTAAAAAACTGTGAGTAAAAACAACATAAGTAAATTCCAAAATAAAATAGACGCTTCTTATAAACATTACCAACACCTTAATAAACAATAAAAGAATTTTATATAAAAAGAGTTTTATTATTGTTGTACATGTTAAAAGGTCAAAATTATGAATTCATTAACTTTATGTACTTTTGTATTGGGTTTTAAAATAAGTAAATGGAAACTTACGAAATTGATTTAAATGAAAAGGGATTTATTGACAACCCAATTGATCCTTCATTAGATTTAGTTGAAGCAATTAATCAATTAAAAATAGAAAAAAATGCTGTTATTTTAGCACACTATTACCAAGATTCTGAAATACAAGATATTGCCGATTATATTGGTGATAGCTTAGGTTTATCACAAGAAGCTGCTAAAACCGAAGCTGATGTAATTGTATTTGCTGGAGTACATTTTATGGCAGAAACAGCTAAAATTTTATCGCCACAAAAAAAGGTTTTATTGCCAGATTTAAAAGCTGGTTGTTCATTGGCAGATAGTTGTCCGCCTCATTTGTTTTCCAAATTCAAAGAACAATATCCCGATCATTTAGTGATAACATATGTTAACTGTACAGCAGAACTTAAAGCTTTAAGCGATATTGTTTGTACATCTTCAAATGCTGTTCAAATTGTTGAAAGTTTGCCTTTAGATCAGAAAATAGTTTTTGGTCCGGATAAGAATTTAGGTGATTATGTAAAAAAGAGAACAGGCAGAAATGATATTGTTTTATGGAATGGTGCATGTATGGTTCACGAAATTTTCTCGCAAGAAAAGATTAATAAATTAAAAGATGAATTTCCATTAGCCAAATTGATAGCACACCCAGAATGTGAAAATCATATTTTACAAAATGCAGATTATATTGGTTCTACATCAGGATTATTAAAATACACCAAGGAAAATTCGGCAGATACTTTTATTGTTGCAACAGAAAGCGGTATCATTTACCAAATGCAAAAAGCAAATCCTGATAAGATTTTTATACCTGCTCCACCAACTAATTCATGCGCCTGCAACGATTGCCCGCATATGAAATTAAATACCCTAGAAAAGCTTTATAACTGCATGAAGTACGAACTTCCGGAAATTAAATTAGATAAAGAAGTTATTGAGCGTGCAAGAAAACCGATTGAACGTATGTTGCAATTATCTGCACAATTGGGTTTATAGAATTAACTTAAAGATAATACCATGTTTGATAATAAAGAGAGAACAAATTTAGAAGAATTAGGTGAGTTTGGTTTAATAGATCATTTAACAAAATCAATTGTTCTAAATCAAAAATCTACGCTTAAGGGGATTGGTGACGATGCTGCAGTATTAGATTTTTCAAATAAAAAGACACTTATTTCTACTGATTTATTATTGGAAGGTATTCATTTTGATTTACGTTATGTTCCTTTAAAACACCTGGGTTATAAAGCTGTACAAGTCAATTTAAGTGATATTTATGCAATGAACGGTACGGCTTCACAAATTACTTTTTCACTTGGTTTGTCGAGTAAATTTCCTTTAGAAGCGGTTGAGGAAATTTATGAAGGAGCTTTAATAGCCTGTAAAAAATACAATATTGATTTAGTAGGTGGTGATACTTCTGCTTCGTCACAAGGTTTAATTATTAGTGTTACCAGCATTGGTTATGCAAATGAAGATAAGATAGTATATCGTAATGGGGCTAAGGAGGGTGATTTAATATGTGTATCGGGTGACTTAGGAGGTGCTTATATAGGGTTGCAATTATTGGAAAGAGAAAAAGAAATTTTTTTGGAAAACCCTAATATCCAACCCGATTTGGAAGGCAAGGATTATATTGTAGAAAGACAATTAAAACCTGAGGCAAGAAGAGACATCGTGGAATTATTAGCGGAAAAAGATATTCTTCCAACAGCCATGATAGATATTTCGGACGGATTAGCATCTGAGATACTTCATATTTGCAGACAATCTGATAAAGGCTGCAAAATTTATGAGGAAAAAATACCTATTGATCCAATGACCTATGATACTGCTTTTGATTTTGGCCTAGATCCAACCGTTTGTGCATTAAGTGGCGGAGAAGATTATGAATTATTATTTACTATTTCACAAAACGATTTCGAAAAGGTGAAAGGTTTATTGGATATTACTGTTATCGGGCATATTACAGAACCTTCAGCTGGTTGTGATATGATTTCTAAGTCAAATAAAATACATCCATTGGTGGCTCAAGGCTGGAATGCCTTAAGAAAGAAAGATTAATAATTTCGCATTTAAGAATTAGCTTCGTGTGCGGTTTTATACTGATTTTATACTCGATCGAAACTCAGTCTACATTCTTAAGGAATAGAGATGGTGTTCGTTGGGAGTAGGGTGACACTTTAGTAGCAATACACCCGGCCTACTCCCAGAGGAGTCTCTTCCGACACCGTAGGAAATTAGATTCAGTATCGATTGAGAGTAGATTGAGTATCTGTAGAATTATGAAATTAGCTTGATAATAAATCTTCATCAATATATTTAGGATCGAGGCCTTTTGTAGCTTTAGCTCCTAAGGTTTTAAGTTTTTCAATTTTAGAAATTACATTTCCTCGGCCAGTTTCTAATTTTTTACGAGCATCTTCATGAGTACGTGCTAAAGTATTAATTTGCTTTTCCACTTTATCCATATCCTCTGTGAAGCCTACAAACTTATCATAGAGCAAACCAGCTTCCCGAGCAATTTCGATTACATTTTTATTCTGACGTTCTTGCTTCCATAAACCCGCAATGGTTCTTAAAGTTGCTAATAGGGTAGAAGGACTAACAATTACAACTCTTCTGTCCCAAGCAAAATTAAAGAGATCTGCATCTAAACTGATGGACATACTGAAAGAAGACTCAATAGGAATAAATAACAACACAAAATCGGGGGAATTGATCTGGTAGATATCACAGTAATTTTTAGCTGATAGTTCTAAAATATGGTTTTTTACTGATTGCAGATGCTGTTTGGCATGTTCCAGTTTTTCCTCTTCAGATTCCGTATTAATCCATCTCTCATATGAAATCAATGACACCTTTGAATCTATTACCAAGTGTTTTTCATCTGGCAAATCGATAATGGCATCTGGTTGTAAACGTTGTCCTTCTTTATCTGTAAAACTTGCTTGAAGGCGGTATTCTCTGTCTTTTAATAGTCCAGAACGTTCTAGTACACGTTCTAAAATTACTTCGCCCCAGTTACCTTGTTTCTTATTATTTCCTTTTAGTGCTTTGGTTAGGTTATTAGCTTCGTCTTGTATTTGCTTGCTTTGTTCAATCAACAGTTCTACAGCACCTTTTAAAGAATTGCGGTCTTTAGTTTCTTCATTATAAACCCTGTCTACCTTTGCTTCAAAGTTTTTTAAATTCTCTTTAAGTGGATCTAATATTTGGAATAGATTTTTATGATTTGATTCTGTAAAGCGATCGGATTTTTCTTGAAGAATTTTATTGGCTATAATTTCAAAATCCTTATTCATTTGAAGTTTAACCGACTCTATTTCCTTTTTTTGCTCATTGATTTTTTCAGTTTGAGCGTTAAAATAAGATTGACTTTTTTCTATTTCTTTTTGAGCTTGTAAATGATTATTTCTTTCTTCAATCAATTCATTGCGTAATTGGTTATTTTCTTCTTTTAGCAAAGCAAGGATATTATTTTTCTCATGTTGTAAACTGATAACTTCTTGCTCAGAGCGTGCTAATTGCACATTTAGCTCATCTCTGTTCTTTCTTAACAAATCTAGTTCCACAGCATGTTCACTTGATTTTTTAACATGAATGAAGGCTGCAAATAAAAATAATATAATGAGCAGTATGATAATTATATAATCCATTTGATAAAAATATTAGTAATTCAAAGATAATAATATTGATGAGATAAAAGATATTCATGTTATTTTGTCAGATACGGCTCTATATTTTGCTGCCTGTTTTGGCATCATCTTTAAAATATTACCTCAAAATGCTTTTTAAAATGATTTATTCCATTATTTTTACAACGGTATATCTTTTGATAAGATGTGATAGTATATTGATGTTTAAACAAGAGAAGAAATTATGGGAATGATATTATTTATAGGTATTGCGATTATTAGTTTTGCAGTGCAATGGCGATTTAAAAATAAATTCAAACAATATTCGGAAACACCATTAGCTAGCGGTATGAGCGGTAAAGACATTGCTCTAAAAATGCTTCATGATAATGGTATTTATGATGTTCAAGTTTTATCGGCACAAGGGAGGTTATCAGATCATTATAATCCTGCTGATCGTACAGTTAATTTAAGTCCGGAAGTTTACGAAGGAAGAAGTGTTGCTTCGGCAGCTGTTGCCGCTCATGAATGTGGACATGCTGTTCAACATGCGAAAGCCTATTCATGGCTAACATTACGTTCTGCAGTAGTACCAATGGTTAATATAGCATCGAAAATGACTTCTGTTGTTTTATTAATTGGTGTACTTATGTTTTTCTCGTCAGGTAATCCAATAGTACTGGCAATTGGTGTAGGTGCGTTAGCAATTACTACATTGTTTACATTCATCACTTTACCCGTTGAGTTCGATGCATCCAAACGTGCATTAGCATGGCTTCAATTGAATCCAGGCATTATGGCTGATAGTGTTGAGCACAGTGGTGCAAAAGATGCTTTGAAATGGGCGGCAATGACTTATGTGGTAGCTGCTTTATCATCATTAGCTACCTTAATTTATTATGCAAGTTTCTTGTTCGGCGGAAGAGATTAATTTTTAGATAGCGATTTATTAGCAAAAAAATCAAAATACATTCGTCTAAAGGGCTGATCATTGATGAGGTGATCAGTCCTTTTTTTGTTTATTCTTTTTTAAAGTTTAAACTTGACTTGTCTGTATATACGTTATGTATTATTATGTAATAGTATATTATAATTTAGGAATAGTTACCGCAGCGCAGTGCATATCCTATTTAAGAAATAAGAATTTAGTTTGGATTTAAAATTTAGGTTTTTAAAAGGGAATGATGCTGAGGTATTGATTTTCCTTTGAAGTCATTAGGGTTTTATCAGCAATTGTTTTATCCAGGAACCCAAGCAAATGCAATACGCCGTGAATAATGACGCGATGTAGCTCGGTTTGCTGATCAATTTTAAATTTAGAGGCATTATCTGCTACACGTTCTATACTGATAAAGATATCACCCGAAATTTCTTCTTCTTCGTTGCTATTATCGAAAGTAATAATATCAGTATATGTATCATGGTTTAGGTATTCTTGATTAATTTTTAAAAGATATTCATCTGAGCAGAATATAAAGTTCAATTCCCCTACATATGAACCTTCCGCTTTTATACTGCCAATGATCCACTTTCGTAGATGAGTTTTATTCTTTAATTTGAACTCAACGTCTTCCGTAAAAAAATTAATCTTTGCCATCATCGATTAGTAGGAGTATGAATAAAAATCTTTAAATTTTATGTTGCGAATTTATCGTTTTTATTTCAACTTTTAACTGACACTTTTGAAAGGGCATAAATGCTATCTTTGAACGCTATGGAAAGATCCTTATACAATCCGTTTGATAAATTCGATTTTGATAATAATACCTGTTTTCTAAGTGGTATTGCATTAGATACGCCTCAATTTTATCCTGTTTTTCCTGGTTGGATATTAAAGGAGCATAAAATGGGAGATCAGCCTTTTAAAATGTTAGATGAAAGCTATAAAAATTATAATGAGCTCAAACTACCATGTTCAGCAAAAGTAATAGAGGAATTAACTAAATTGGATGAAACTGTCCGCATTGCTTTTGAAAATGGTTATGAAGGAGTGCAAGCGTTAGATAAGGAAACCTTATTTCAATGGATTGGCAAATGGGTATATGGTATAATATTTAATGAAATACAGGCTGGCATCCGGCAGCAGGCTTTAAGTGGAGAACCCTTAAATTTCTCGCAAACGTTAGTTCATAAATTTAAAAATCTTCACATCATGCTGCAATCTATTGTTGAAGAAGTTGAATACGAAACTATTTTGCCCTTTAGTATATCGGTTTTTAAAGTTGATAATCCTGAAAATACTTACAATTACAGAGATGAAATTAATACGTTAGTCTATTCCCTACGAATTAAAGATTTAGGTATTATAGCATGTTTGCAAGATAATGGAACCAATTTAAAATACAATGAAGAATTTTTATCATTGGTTAATAATAAGAAGATACATCCTATTCAATTTGAAGAGTTATGCGCACGTTTTTTCTATTCTTGTTATCTGTTTAATCGTTTACCCGATTATATGATTTCACCAATGGAAGATAAGATATATATTGAACCAATGCCTTTAGTAGGTGTGAACTCCCGTCCTATTTTTGATCACTTTCAAGCTAAAACATACGGTCAGGTATTAGAAAATTTTTGGAAACCCTGGGGATATACTCTGTTCGAGATTATTAAAGATCCCGAACACCCGATGTCTTTTATAGCAGATAAGAATAATGATTTTATTTCAATAGATAAGCTCAGCTTACCTTCTTAAAGCATTTTACTTACTTCACTGATAAAATGCCCAATAATTTTTGGATACATTAAAATTGTTACGCTCAATCCGCTAAGCGCTCCATAAAAGTGGGCGTCATGATTAATGCTGTCTCTTGCTGCATTCGCTGCCCAAACACAGTAAACCAAAAATAATGGGCCAAATATTACCGCAGGGATAGGTATGGGTATAAAAAACAAGTAAAGCGACATGGTTGGGTTAAAGAGTATATAGCTAAAAAGTACTGCCGAAATAGCTCCTGATGCACCTAAACTATGATAGTTGTAATTGTTCTTTTGCTTGATTACAGTAGTTACATCACTTAAAATTAATGAAACAACATAAATCAGCAAAAATTGCAGATGTCCCCAGCTGCTCAATTGAACCAGGATCTGTTCCAAAGGAAAGGCAAAAAAGAAAAAAGTTAACATATTAAATGCAAGATGCATCCAATCACGATGAATAATACCACTTGTTAATACGGTATAGATATTCTTACCTCTACTTACACTATAAGGATGAAGCATAAATTTTCCAAATAAATTGGGATTGGAAAAGGTATAAATGCTTGTTACTAACGTAAATATTAAAATAATACTGGCAACAGGAGTTTGGAAAATGTATTCTTGCATATGTTTAATTAAAACAGTTTTTATTGGAAGACTGGAATTTTAGAAAGTTAACAAAATTAAATGATTTGATATTTTTTTGTCTAAAACAATTCTAATTGCTTTCCATTTTTTGGTGTAAAAAGATCATTACGCAATATCGGCATACTGCAATCACCCATATAGCGTTTTTTGGAAATGCGAAAGAGAGAATGAATGCTTTCAGCAATGACACCGCTTCCTCTCATTCTCCGCGACCATTGACTATCATTTAATTTGCCGCCGTGACTTTCTGCAATAGCATGTAAAACCTTTTCTGCTCGGTCTGGGTAATTCTTGTTTATCCAATCGACAAAGATATCGCCAATTGCTCCGTTTAATCGAACCATGGTAAAGGAAGCCGATTTGGCTCCGCATTCTGCTGCTGATTTAATTAATTGGGGTATTTCATCGCTGTTTAAGCCTGGAATAACAGGAGCACACATTAGCATTACTGGAATACCGGCTTTACTGAGGTTTTCAATGACTTTCAACCTTCCTTTGGCGGTTACCGTCCGCGGTTCCATTTTGAGTCTTAATTCTTCGTTTAAAGAGTTTATCGTGATAGCCACTTGAACTAAATTTTCTTGAGCTAATTCTTTAAGAATACCAATATCACGTAGTATTAAATTATTTTTTGTGATAAGCGAAACCGGATGGTGATAGTGCTGAAAAATCTGAAGTAAAGACCTTGTTATTTTTAATTTTCGCTCAATGGGTTGGTAACAGTCAGTGTTGCCTGAAAGTAAAATAGTTTTCGCCTGATAAGATTTTTTATTAAAAGCTTCTTCTAATAATGCAGCGGCATTATATTTAATTATAATTTTTCGTTCAAAGTCTAAACCTGCACTAAAACCCCAATATTCGTGAGAATTTCTGGCATAGCAATAAATACAGCCATGCTCGCATCCTTGGTATGGATTAATGGAATGCATGAAAGAAAGATCCGGGCTTTTATTCTCACTAATTATCTTTTTTGGTGTCTCCTGGTAAAATTTTGTGGATGAATTTTCTAAAACCTCCTCATCGATCCCTTCAATAAACTCCGATAGGTATTTATTTTGCGTAAATTTATTATTGGGATTTATTTGTGACCCTCTTCCTTTAAAATATTCTCTTTCTAAATCCATTGATACAAAAATACTAAAAAAATTAGCAATATTATATTGAACACAATTTATTATCAAATAATAAATTAAAAAATACTGATAAAATTATTCCAGCTATTTTGCGATGGAATCGTCAAGTAAGAATACGTAGAGATCTTTTGGGCCATGGGCACCTAAGACTAATGTTTTTTCTATATCAGCAGTACGGCTGGGTCCGGTAATCAAATTTACCATGGATGGAAGTTGATTGGTATATTTGGTTCTTAAAAACTCCAAACCGTCTTTTATATCGCCTAATATTTGAGAAGTATAAGCAATTATAATATGTATATGGGGATAAATGGTAAGCCTTCTGCCTGCTCCACTTGCATTGCTAATTAAAACGCTTCCGTTTCTAGCAATTAAAGCTTCACAATAAGTTATTCCTGCATCGGCTTTTTTAAAATCAGTATCTGTACTATAGAATGGAAAACCGTATTGTTTTAACAGTTCCTGTAATTTTGGTTCCCATACATACATTTTTCTTAGGGAATCCCTTTCTGCTAATGCCAAAAGATTTTCTATTAAATCAATTTCATCTTCGCAAAATACAAATTTACCTGCAACTGCTGAAAATTGCTTTGCAAACTCAAACTCTAATGGTTCTTTGAATGGAGGATATATAGGAGTATCTTCGAGATTAAGGTAAGGGTTATCTCGTTTTTGAAGTAAGGCTGCCCTTATCTTTTTTAGGATTTGCTCTTTTGAAGTAGATTCTTTCATACGAAAAGAAAGGCTAAGAACAAGAGCTCTTAGCCTTTAAATTTACTTATTATCACTTAGTGTTGAATCATCCGTTGACTTGTTATCAAAGGTTCCAGAATTATCACCTACTCCGTCGTGAATCAGGTTTTCTGCAATCTGCTCTTGATCACCCGTTCCGCTATTAACAAATTCATCATAGGTTGTGCGGGTATCAAATGGGCGTTTGCCAAGAATCTCTTCCAAATCTGACTGAAATAAAATTTCTTTATCTAATAACTTATCAGCAAGCTTTTTTAATCCTTCCTTATTGTCTTGTAATAGTTTTTTAGTTCTATCATACGAATCGGCAATTAACATACGAACTTCATCATCAATTAATTCTGCTGTCTTTTCTGAATAAGGTTTATTGAATTGATTATTTTCTTGGGCTTCGTTAAAGGAAACATTCCCAATCCGATGATTCATTCCATAAACGGTAACCATAGCATAGGCTAATTTTGTGATACGCTCCAAATCATTTTGTGCACCAGTTGATATTTTACCGAAGGTAATATCTTCAGCAACGCGTCCACCCATGGTCATACAGATACTATCAATTAATTGTTCGGTAGTATATAAAAACTGTTCTTTCGGTAAATACTGAGCATACCCTAATGCGGCTATACCACGCGGTACAATGGAAACTTTAACCAATGGGTCTACATGTTCTAAAAACCATCCGGCAATTGCGTGACCCGCTTCATGATAAGCTACAATGCGTTTTTCTTCTGGAGATATTATTTTATTCTTCTTTTCCAGTCCGCCAATAACCCTATCGATAGCATCCTGAAAATCTTGCATATCCACAGCTTGTTTGCTACGGCGTGCTGCAATAAGTGCTGCTTCATTACATACGTTTGCAATCTCAGCACCTGCAAATCCAGGAGTTTGAGCAGAAAGTTTTTTGGCATCTACTCCTTCAGCTAATTTAATGGGCTTAAGATGCACTTTAAATATTTGCTCCCTTCCTACAAGATCGGGTTTATCTATTGAGATTTGACGGTCAAAACGACCTGGACGAAGCAAAGCTGTATCTAACACATCAGGACGGTTTGTAGCTGCAAGAATAATAATTCCTGAATCGGTTCCAAAACCATCCATTTCAACGAGTAGTTGATTTAAAGTATTCTCACGTTCGTCATTGCCCCCCATCATACTGTTTTTACCCCTGGCACGACCGATAGCGTCAATTTCGTCAATAAAAATAATACAAGGTGCTTTTTCCTTTGCCTGTTTAAATAAATCGCGTACACGTGAAGCACCAACACCAACAAACATTTCTACGAAATCTGAACCGGATAGCGAGAAAAACGGTACTTGAGCTTCTCCGGCAACCGCCTTTGCCAATAAGGTTTTACCTGTACCAGGAGATCCAATTAACAGTGCTCCTTTAGGAATTTTGCCTCCTAAATTCGTGTATTTTTTAGGATTTTTAAGGAAATCAACAATTTCCATCACTTCTTCCTTAGCTTCCTCTAAACCTGCCACATCGTTAAAGGTAATATTAACTTGAGATTCTTTATCAAAGAGTTTTGCTTTGGATTTACCAATATTAAAGATCTGTCCTCCTGGGCCACCGCCACCGCTTCCCATTCTACGCATTAGAAATACCCAAAAAGCTATAATTAACACAAAAGGTAACAGAGTAAGTATCCATCCCGTCCACGGACTATTTCTTTCTTCAAGTTTTAAACTTACACGTTCATTCGTTGGGATATCTGCCTGTGCTGCGTTTAATTTTCTTTCTAAAGCATCAAAAGAGCCATCCTGAAATATATATTGAGGACCCGCTTCCGCTGACATATTAAGTGCATTGGGTTGCGGTTTTACTTCTTTGTATTTTGGATCATCAAGTTTGTCCTTTTTAATATAAACTTCGACGGCAATGAGTTCATTCTTTTTATAGGCTATTAAATGATCAACATCACCTGTATTTAACATTTGTTCTTCAAAACGTTGATAAGTGATGGGTTTTGCAGTATCACCGCTAAATACGTATTGTAATACAAAAAAGCCTAAAAGTAGCGCCATCCAGAGCCACATAATATTAAACTTAGGCGGTTTTGGAGTAATTTTTTTACTGGGAATTTTTTTTCTACCACTCGCCTGGTTTGAAGATTTTTCTTTCATTCTTAATTTCGTTATCGCAACTTCTAATTGGGTTGCTCTATATTTTAAATTATTTACCTAATTAAAAGGATTTAAGCGCTTTTATAGTTTTTTAGTTCAGCATCTCCCCACAAATCTTCTATACCGTAATGTTGGCGTTTTTCTGTTTTAAAGATGTGTACTACAACATCTACATAATCTAATAAAATCCATTCTCCTTGTTCGAACCCCTCTTTATGCCAAGGGTCTTGATTTAATGCTTTAAAGACTTCTTTTTCTACGCTTTCTGCTAATGCGCGAACTTGAGTTGATGAGTCAGCATGGCAGATTACGAAATAATCTGTGACTGAACTGTTTAATTTTCTTAAGTCAACTCTTACTATTTCATTTCCCTTTTTTTCTTGAAGACCATGAATAATGATTTCGGAAATGTATGTTGATTCATTTGAATTTTTACTTTTTGTCATTAATTATATTAGTTTTGACAATTATTTACATTTTAATTGAACACTTGCAAAGTAACACTTTTTCAGCATTTTTTGGTGGTCAAAAATTAATTACACTTAAACGTGTTTCTTCCACAAATGATTATCTAAAGGAGGAACTGTCAAAATCTACGCCATTTAACGAAGGAACTGTTATAATGGCAGAAGACCAACTGGAGGGAAGGGGTCAGGCTGGGAACAAATGGCTAACTGAACCTGGAAAAAACCTTACTTTTAGTTTGTTGCTAAAACCTACTTTTCTAAATCCAATCTTTCAGTTTAATATTAACATTTCTATTTGCGTAGCCATTTTCGAAGTGCTATCTCCTTTATTGGGAAGCCAGTTAAAAATTAAGTGGCCCAACGATATTTATGTGGCCGATAAAAAACTGGGAGGAATTTTGATTGAAAATAGTATACAAGGAAATGAGATAAAAGATTCTATTATTGGAATTGGAATTAATGTGAATCAGGAAAATTTTACAACTGTTAAAAACGCATGTTCTATAAAGCAATTATTACATCGTGAGTACATTTTAAATGACTTATTATACGAACTTTGTAAGTCGATTGAAAGAAATTATTTTCAATTAAAAAAGCTTGGTATTGTACATCAGAAGCCTATTTACATTAAGAGCCTTTACGGGTTGAACAAAATACGTAAATTTAATTTAGAAGGAGTTTTCGTTTCAGGAAAAATTATAGATGTGGATATTGATGGACGGTTGATAGTAGATTTTAATGGTCACTCAGCAAAGTTTAATTTTAAAGAGATTGAATTTGTGTTAAATAAATAATTATGAAGAATATTTTCTCGGTAATAGTTCTGCTTTGCTTAAATATATTGGTTAGTGCGCAGATCTATAATCCGGTAAGTTGGAAATTCAGTGCTGAAAATATTAGTGATAAAGAGGCAACGGTGGTTATTACAGCTAATATCGAACCAGGTTGGCACGTTTATTCACAATTTATTGAGGATGGCGGTCCAATCCCTACCACCTTTAATTTTGAAAAGGGAAATGGTTTTACACTGGTTGGAGGTGTAACGGAAAGCCCAAAAGCTATTAGCGCCTTTGATCCAAATTTCAATATGCAAATAGCTTGGCATAAAAATCAGGTAAAATTTTCACAGAAAATTAAATTAACTCAAGCTAAGGTTACTGTAAAAGGTATGTTGGAATTTATGACCTGTAATGATTCTAATTGTTTGCCACCTGAAGAAATTCCTATTAACGTTCAAATTGACGCTTCAAAGTTTTTTGCTGCACCAGTTTCAAATCATGATAAATCAGAATTTGAAAGTTCTTCAACTAATAAAGAATCAACCAATAGTGCGATTCTTCAAAATGAAATTCAGCCTGATTCGCTTGGAACTGGAACAAGCTCAACGTTAATAGATTCGGATAATAACGCAATAGGTAATGATTCCGTAGATACTGTAACTAATGCAGAAAATGTTAATAATAGTCAAGGAGAAACATCTTCCAATCAAAGTCTTTGGGGAATTTTTATCGCTGGGTTAATTGGAGGCTTCGCTGCATTTCTAATGCCCTGTATTTATCCAATGGTTCCTTTAACAACTTCCTTCTTTACCAAACGGAGTGGCAGCAGATCTAAAGGAATTTGGAATGCAATTATCTATGGAATCTCCATTATTGTAATTTATGTAGCTTTAGGAATGGTCATTACACTCATTTTTGGAGCTTCGGCATTGAACGAAGCAGCCAGTAGTGCAGTGTTTAATCTTTTATTTTTTGCGATTATAGTTGTCTTTGCCATTTCCTTTTTAGGAGCCTTTGAAATAACTTTACCTTCTCGTTTTGTAAATAAGATGGACCAAAAATCGGATCGTGGCGGATTGATAGGTATTTTCTTTATGGCTTTTACCTTGGCATTGGTTTCTTTCTCTTGTACAGGTCCAATTATCGGGTATTTGCTTGTAGAGGCGGTGTCAAAGGGAGCTTTGCTTGGTCCGGCTATTGGTATGCTAGGCTTTTCTATTGCTTTGGCTATTCCATTTATTCTTTTTGCTCTTTTTCCAGCATTTTTAAAAGAAATGCCAAAATCAGGTGGATGGTTGAATACAGTAAAGGTTTCTCTTGGATTTTTAGAACTTGCTTTGGCCTTTAAATTCCTTTCAAATGTTGATTTAGCATATCATTGGGGATTACTGGACCGAGAAGTATTTTTAGCGATCTGGATAGTTATTTTCGGGATATTCGGATTCTATCTTTTAGGAAAAATTAAATTATCAAAATCGGATGAGATAAGTATATTATCCTTACCCCGTTTGTTTTTTGCCATGTTGATTTTTTCTTTTACGATTTATATGATACCTGGTCTTTGGGGAGCTCCGTTGAAAGGCATTAGCGCTTGGTTACCCCCACAGCCAACGCAGGATTTCGATTTGAATAAATTAACCTATGGAACTATTGCAGGTGAGGGGATTGAAAATAAAGATATTGAGGAACGAAAATATGCAGGAATTTTTCATGCTCCGCATGGATTAGATGCCTTTTATGATTATCAGGAAGGACTTGATTATGCACGAAAAGTCAATAAGCCTGTACTAATTGATTTCACTGGATGGAGTTGTGTTAATTGTCGTAAAATGGAGGCATCTGTTTGGCCAGATCCAGAAGTACTGAAAAGATTGAGACAAGATTATGTTTTGATATCCCTTTATGTAGATGATAAAACTGAATTGATAGAATCAGAAAAATATGTTTCGGACTTTAGTGGTAAGAAGATCTCTAAAATTGGCCAGAAATGGAGTGATATGCAGGCTTCAGTTTTTGGAACGAATTCCCAACCTTACTATGTAATTGTTGATGCAGATGGAAAAAAGCTCGTTCAGCCTCAAGCTTATAACCTGGATATTCAAAATTATATTGAATTTTTGAATAGTGGCTTGCAAGCCTTTAAAAATAAATAGAAATATTGTCTACTCTTATTATAAAGTATAGTTAATTGTAAAATTTATCTTATACTAGTAGCAGGAATAATGAAACAAATAGTATTTAAATGAAAGAAATTAAAAGTATTGGTCTTTTTACTTCGGGTGGCGATGCTCCGGGAATGAATGCTGCTATTCGTGCTGTAGTGAGAACGGGTTTATATTATGATTTAAAGGTCTTTGGTATTAATCGTGGTTATGACGGATTGGTTAAAGGAGACCTGTTTCAGATGGATGCAAAATCAGTAGCCAATATTATTCAGCGGGGAGGAACTATTTTGAAAACGGCCAGGAGTAAGGAATTCATGAATGCAGGCGGAAGGCAACAAGCTTATGATCACCTTCAAAAGATTGGTATTGATGCCTTAGTTGCAATTGGCGGTGATGGTACATTTACAGGTGCGAAAAAATTTATAGAGGAGCATGATATTCCAATTATTGGAATTCCAGGCACAATTGATAACGATTTGCAGGGTACTGATTTTACTATTGGATATGACACGGCTATTAATACGGTTGTAGATGCAGTAGATAAAATTAGAGATACGGCAGAATCGCACGATCGCGTATTTATAGTTGAGGTTATGGGAAGAGATTCAGGTCTAATCGCATTAAGAAGTGGAATTGGAATTGGCGCTGAAGCAATATTGATTCCTGAAGCTAAAATGGATTTTACCAATATGTTGAATCGTTTGGACAAGACCAGAAAAAACAAATCATCAAGAATAATTATAGTTGCTGAAGGTGATGAGGCCGGAGGAGCATTTGAAGTTGCAGATAGGGTAAAAATCCGTTTTCCACATTATGATGTTCGCATTTCAGTATTAGGACATATTCAAAGGGGCGGAAAACCTTCCTGCATGGACCGTGTACTAGCGAGCCGTTTAGGTGTAGCCGCTGTAGAGGGACTTCTTGCTGGGAAATCGGGGGAGATGGCCGGACTTTTAGGTGGTGATATTGGATTTACGTCTTTTGATAGAGCTATTAAACATATACGGGAAGTAAACCCTAATTTATTAAAAATAGCTGAAATCTTATCTCTTTAACAGGAAGTTAAGCAATGGTCATGATATTGTTTTTTCCTGATTTACATCATGTTCCACTTCAGTTTGTATTACGCGTACTGCATATTTGGAAGGTAAAATCTCCCCACATGCTAATCTAGTATGCACTTTGGTGTATTCGGCACCAAAATATAAAATAGTAGCTGTATAATATACCCACAACAGGATGATGATGATGGATCCTGCTGCGCCATATGCACTTTCTGGTGCGGTAAATTGCATATATAAGCTGATTAAATACTTGCCGATAATAAAAAGTATAGCTGTAAAAATTGCACCGCTCCAAACATATTTCCATTTAATCTCCGCGTCAGGTAAAAATTTAAAAATAGCCCCAAACAGGATTGATATTACGATAAAAGTAATACCGAAATTGATCAAATTAAAAAGAACGGCCATCGTATCCGGAAATATTGTTAATAAATAGCTACTTAATAATTCAATTACAGTGCTTACCATTAAGGAAACTATGAGTAAAAAGCCCAAACCAATGACAATGGAAAAAGATAATATCCTATCGATAATCATTTTTTTCCAGCCTTTTTGAGGTTTGGCTCTTACACCCCAAATTGAATTAATGGAGTCCTGGATTTCAATAAATACAGTGGTTGATCCTACAATTAAGGTACCGATACCAATAATAATTGCTGTGCCTGACTTTTCTGAGAGACTGATTTGTTGAATAATATCCTGAATCTGGCCGGCTGCCTTTGCTCCGACAATATCATTTAGTTCATTAAAAACCCGACCTTCTATTGCATCCTGTCCATAGAAAAAACTTACAGTCCACATAATGATTAACAAAAGTGGGGCAAGTGAGAAGATTGTATAATAGGCTAAAGAAGCACTCTTCTTCATTATTTTATCTTCTGAAAACCCGGCGAATGTCTCTTTAACTAAGGTAAATGTGCTTTTAAAATATGTTTTATTGATCGGCATAAATAAGAATGTTTTTATGAAGAACGTAAAAGCAGCAGATTGGTTTCATCAACGATGGGAAAAGGCTATCAATTCTAAATCTTTAGGTGTTATATTGAAGCGTTCTCCAATATCTTTATTGGTTAAAGCTCCTTGATACAAGTACACAGCATTCCTAATGCCAGGCCTATTCCAAATTAAATTCATCATACTTCCTCTTTCACCCATCTCTAATAATATTGGCGTGAAGATATTTGTAAGCGCGTAGGTAGCGGTTCTGGCAACGCGTGAAGCGATATTAGGAACACAATAGTGTATTACATCGTGTTTTCTAAATGTAGGTTTTAAGTGATTGGTGACTTGTGAAGTTTCAAAACATCCGCCTTGATCAATGCTGACATCGATAAGAACAGAGTTTGGTTTCATTTTAGCTACTGTTGCTTCTTCAATTAAACAGGGGCATCTTCCATTTGTAGAGCGGATGGCACCAATAACCACATCAGATGAGATAATTGCTTTTCGAAGAACGATTGGTTGTATAACTGACGTAAAAACTAAACTTCCAATATTAGTTTGTAGGCGGCGCAGACGATATAAAGAACTGTCAAATACTTTAACTTGTGCACCTAATGCTAAGGCCGTTCTTGCCGCATATTCTCCAACGGTGCCAGCACCTAAAATAACTATTTCTGTTGGGGGAACACCTGTGATTCCTCCAAGCATTAAGCCCTTTCCATCAAAGACATTGCTTAAATATTCAGCGGCAATTAATATTGATGTTGCCCCGACAATTTCACTCATGGCCCTAACTACAGTAAGGATATTGCCTTCATCTCGCAAATATTCATAGCTTATTGCAGTTATTCTCTTCTTCATCATTGCCTGTAGCTGCTCTAAGCTGATAAAAGAAGGCTGTTGAGAAGAAAATAATACTTGTCCATTCTTCATCATTTCAATCTCTTCCATCGTGGGAGGTGAAATCTTTATGATGATGTCGGCTTCATAAATGCCTTTTTTATCAGGAATAATTTCAGCACCTTGTTCGCTATAATGATGATCTAAGAAGTTTGCTGCAGAGCCAGCGCCACTTTCCATTACAACTCGATGCCCATTTTCAACTAATAAAGCTACTGAGAGAGGCGTTAAAGCAATCCTGTTTTCCTGAAAAGACGTTTCTTTAGGAATGCCAATAAATAATTGGTTCTTTCTTTGGCCGGTTTCTTGTAAAACTTCTTGAGTTTGCCTTAAAGCCTGCCGGGCTAAATTAGAAAATTCACTCATACCTAGATTCGTTCGTAAACGGGGATTAAGGTACGGAAAAGAAATCAAAAAGCTTGGATTCAGCGTGGATTATTGATTTTTAATAACCGTGTTTGATCAGGGTTTACATCAATATGAATGACAAATGCATCAGTAGGTAGTATTGAATCTATTTTTTCTGGCCATTCAACGAAACAGTAATTTCCAGAATAAAAATACTCTTCATAGCCTAAGTCATAAGCCTCTTGTTCGTTCTTTAACCTGTAAAAATCAAAATGATAGATTGGACTATCCCTTCCTATATATTCGTTAACAATTGAAAATGTCGGGCTTGTAACATGTTCTTCCACGCCCAATTCCTTACATAAAGCTTTAATAAAGGTTGTCTTGCCTGCACCCATGGGTGCTTTAAACAAAAACACCCTTTTTCCGCCTGCTAACTTTATAAGTAGAGATGCCAATTGTGGTAGATCTCCAAGTGTATTTAAATTAATTTGTTTCAAGTTATTTAGTACTATATGAAATATATGGAATGATAACTTCTTCTAAAGAGATTCCCCCATGTTGAAATGTCTCATTATAATAATTCACGAACTGATTATAATTATTAGGATAAACAAAGTAGGTATCTTCTTTTGCAAAAATAAAACTAGAGCTTACATGGAGCTTTGGTAGCATAGCGTCATGTGGATTTTTTATGTGAAATACATCTTTTGCTATAAAATTCAAGTTCTTTCCTTGTTTATATCTTAAATTTGTATTGGTATTCCGGTCTCCAATAACCTTGCTTGCATGTTTAACGCGGATTGTTCCGTGGTCTGTTGTAATAACTACACGTACATTCTTTTGAGAAAGCTTTTTCAAGGTTTCTAACAAAGGGGAATGTTCAAACCAGGAAAGAGTTAATGACCTGTAAGCAGATTCATCACTTGCTAATTCCCGGATCATTGCCATATCAGTACGTGCATGAGAAAGCATATCTACGAAATTATATACCAAAACATTTAAGTCATTATCCATTAGATTGCTCAGGTTCTCTGCAATATCTCTTCCTTGCTCTAGTGTTAAGATTTTATTGTAGGAGAATTTGCTGTCTTTGCGCATAATGCGTTTTATTTGATCGGCAATAAAATCTTCTTCATGTAGGTTCTTTCCACCTTCATCTTCGTCATTTTGCCACATTTCAGGATAGCGTTTTTCCATCTCTAAAGGCATTAAACCGCTAAAGATAGCATTTCTTGCATATTGAGTGGCAGTAGGTAGAATACTATAATAGTGATCTTCCTCGTCTAAGCGGTAATAACTGCTTAAGACATTGTTGATGATCCGCCATTGATCGTATCGAAGATTATCAATCAAGAAAAAGAACGTAGGTTTATCTTTTTCCATAGAGGGAAAAAGCTTTTTAGCGAATAACTGATGTGACATTACAGGGCCAGATTCAGGAGACTTTATCCAATCTAAATAATTATTTTCAATAAATTTTGAGAATTGTGCATTTGCTTCCGCTTTTTGAAGGGTAAGTACTTCATGCATTCCTGCGTCTTCCAGTTTCTCTAAGGAAAGTTCCCAATAAACAAGCTTTTTATATACTTCTGCCCATTGTTCATGGCTTAGGCGGTCATTTAGTGTCATGCCGAGCACCCTGAAATCTTGTTGATAGGCGATTGAAGTTTTTTCACTTACCAATCTTTTATTTTCGGTAAGTTTTTTTATTGTCAATAGAATTTGTTTTGGATTTACTGGTTTTATTAAATAGTCATCAATTTTCGCCCCAATTGCATCTTCCATCAAATGTTCTTCTTCATTTTTGGTTACCAGTACCATTGGAACAGCCGGGTTAATGCTTTTTAATTCTGCCAGGGTTTCTAATCCTGTTAAACCAGGCATATTCTCATCCAAAAAAACCAAATCAAAATAAGCTTTTTTAAAAGCTTCTACTGCATCTCTTCCATTTGTTACTGTTTTTACAAAATACCCTTTTTCATTTAAAAGCATGATATGTGGTTTGAGCAAATCAATTTCATCATCGGCCCATAATATATTTGTTTCTTGCATTATTGTTAATTTACTTGTAAAAATACTAACTTAAAGAATGTTTTGTTAGCTATTGCTAACTTTAACAAACATTAACATTGACTCGTTTCTTCAGGAAGAAGATTTTCGTGTAAATTTAACTATTTGTATGTATACGTTAACAAGTAAATTCTGGATAGATCTTTATTATTACCTACTAACAATTGAATAGGTGCATTCTGGTTTTTAGTTAAAAAATAGCACCTTTGTGTAATTTATCTATACAAATTGAACAAGAAGAAAATAATCAATGATCCAGTTTATGGATTTATATCTATCCCTAGCGGCTTGATTTTTGATTTGATTGAACATCCTTATTTTCAGCGCTTACGATATATTAAACAGGTTAGTTTAACCCATTTGGTTTATCCGGGTGCGCTTCATACCCGATTTCAACATGCTCTGGGTGCTATGTATCTAATGAGTCTTGCAATTGAAACGCTTCGTGGAAAGGCTGTTGAAATAACCATAGAGGAAGAGGAGGCTGTTATGATTGCCATCTTATTACACGATATTGGTCATGGCCCCTTTTCTCATTCTTTAGAACATTCTATTG
>Ga0160445_100265_pt1 | contig 36394 bp, 17 predicted proteins | sample HID1972M_E1MG_FD_108215 | JGI IMG/M metagenome (GOLD analysis project Ga0160445, IMG submission 108215) | Enriched pill bug-associated microbial communities from UW Madison campus, WI, USA - HID1972M_E1 MG | ecosystem: Host-associated > Arthropoda: Insects > Digestive system > Unclassified ... | reverse complement strand
GCCCTGTAATTTTGTACTCATAACACCCTTTATAGGTTCGATATGCGAATCAACTGTAACACTAAATGTTTCCTGCGGGAAATCGAGTTTCATTCTGGCGTTTGCCAAATTAAGTGTAGAACCCACAACTACGCCACCATAACCCTCTATCACAGGTCCGCTTCGAACCGTTAAACCTATAGGATCTAATTTTACGAGCGCTCCAAGATTAGCGATAGATAAAGCACCATTGATGTCTACCATAAAATCTTTGGTAGCTGTATTGTATTGGAAGCCTCCGCCTACACGCTCTATGGTTACAAAACCTATCGGGATGGTTACATTTGCACTAAACTTAGCACCGAAGTCTATTCCACCTGTTACTTTGTAATAATGGAAATCTATACCCGCATTTACCGGTGTACCAGGAATGCCAAGTTTACCCGATCCGGCAAAACCGTTATCTTTCATATCAACCTCTATTTCGGTTTTTAAAACCGGAACATCTAAAGAGGCCTTTATTTTGCCCACCGTTACACTTATGCCACCACCGCTATTTTTAAAGGATATATCTGCAGCGGTTAATTTTAAAAGTGGAACATCTACCGAAACTGCTCCCTGAACACCGATGAATGGAGTGCCGCTGGTATTATCAAACTTAATGGCTTGAACCTTTAACTTGGCAAATGCTAGATTTGTCTCAAAATTTACTGGTGCATCAACTAGGAAACGACCGTTGGTATGCACTTCGAAAATTGGAATGTTAATCTCGGAAGTAATAAATTTGGTAAATTTGATTTTGCCCGAGCCGCCTAGTTTATAAACCCCAGACTGGTTTGGCACCTGCCCAAATGAGATAGGAGAAGCGCCTTTTTTAATACTTACAATATTAAAAATGTTAATTCCGTTATCAGGGATTACAAACTTGCCCCCGAAAAACATATCCTTACCGATGGTAACGTCAGAAAAATTAATGTTAGAAGTTCCAGAAGCAGGAACTTTTATTACCATGTTACCGCCAATTTTGAAACCGTCTTCATTAAATAATAGCGAAGCGATATTAGCGCTCCAATCTAAAATTTTAATGGCTGGCAAACCTGTTTGGCTAACATTAATTCTTTTAACCAGTAAGTCTGCGCCGATTAAAAGTTCTTCAATTTTAAACACACTAGATTTAATAACGCCTAGATCTGGTGTATGTAGCTCTCCTACAAAGTGTAATCCGTCTTTATCTACAAACGATTGTTCTGTTTGAGCCATTAATTTAAAGCCATACAAATTACCTTGCCAACCCGCTTGTGGCCCTTTAATTTTATATTTAGCGTTTACTTGAGCTGTAGCTGAAGAAGCAAATGCAGTTACGAAAGTTGTAGCCGAAACATTGTCTGGCAATAATTTAACATCAGCATCGTTTAAACCCCAGCCTCTTCCACCTTGTATTGCCGTCATATTCGCAACAATCTCTACATTTATTTTTCCACCTCCATTGCCATCGGTTTCAACGGTAATTCCGCTTGGCGATTTTAGTGCAACAGGAATAAAGTTCAACAACTTAAATTGTAAAGAAATCTCGTCGGTTACTATCTTATTGCCTTCTGGAATGGCGTTGTTACTTGCATCGAAGTTGATTTTTATATTGCTAAACTGTAGTTTGGTAGCTATAGCAGATTTCAACTCCGTTAATGCTGGCTTAAGATTTACGAAAGCACCAGAAACTCGATAGCCGTTGCCTTCTGGAGTCATTTGATCCAACTCTACATCAAAACCTAAAATTTTAGCTATGTTTCTTCCGCCACCGTCTGCTAACTCGAAATCTAATTGAACTGCAGTAGATGCAGCATTTACCGCCTGCACTTTAGAAATATATCCAGGTTTAGATGCTTTTAATTGAAACTTTCCTGTGGGAACATACAAACTGTAGGCTCCAGTAGCGTCTGTAGCGGTTAGCAGATATGGTTTCTCTTCAACCTTAATAGTTACGCCATCAATTGTATTGCTGGCTTTGCGTACAAAGCCACTAACTTTTATTCCCTTTTGTAATTTTATTGATTTCGCAATTTCGCTTCCTGTTTCATTAATCAACAAACTTTCTTCGGTCATTACATAGGCAGTTCCATTAGGCGCAGATACCGCTACTTTAGCTTCGCCACCAAAACCTTCATAATACCACTCGCCCTTATTGTCGGTTACGCCAACCGTATCGAAAAGTTTAATTTTTGCTTCCGCGATAGCAGAGTTTGTCTCCGCATCTAAAACTTTGAACCTGATTTTCCCTAATCGCCTTTTTAAGAAACCTACATCGCCTAAATCTAAAGTGGTTAAGGTATTGCTACCATAATTTGAGCTGGTAAGCGCATTGGTAAACACTTGGCTCATAGAAGTTGCAGCAGCAACATCTGTAATTTTGGCATTCGCACTAAATGTGTTCGATGAAAAACTTACCACGTTTCCGCTGGACCCTGCAACATTGGTAGCCACAGGCGAACTTGTAGAAGTAAGGCTTTTAATTCCTGAGCTATTAACCTTTGAAGCACTTTGACTACCTGCTACGCCAAACATTGATGGAGAAAATGAAGCTCCTTTTGCAATTTCATTTTTTATAGTCGGCGTGTTCAATAGCTGTATACTCAAATCCAATGAGTTGGCCTGTGTATTTTGCAAAGCTTTTGCTCTGGTATCATCAAATACATTTGCCACTTGAAAAAGGTGATTATTCTGAAGTACGTTGCTTGGTAATTGAGTTGCCTGATTCGCTGTTGCTCCGCCCCCGTTGCTGCCGCTGGATTTCGCAGGAACTATAACTTTGATTTTTGCGTCGACATAGCCTTCTTTTTTTACAATTAGATAATGTGTTCCAGGAAAATAGGTTGTCGTGAACAAACCCGTTTCACCAGTAGTAAACATATCTGTAGAGCCTTCGAAATTTAAGCGTGCATTGTTTAACGCTTTCTTATCTTCCGCCACCACGCGACCGGCGATTTGAACTAAGTCAGGTTTTATCCTAAACGATACATCTTTTTGCTCTCCATCTAAAACTCTGTTTACGATGGCAGAATTAGATGGTTCTATCTGAAGATTTTGAAATTCTGCTGGTACTTTTAACAGTTTTACCGTAAAAGTCTTCCCTTCTTTTAACCTTGGCAAATTTCCGATCGCATAATTACCGGCACTGTCTGTTTTAGTGGTATACGGCCCGCTATATTGATCTAGCATATTCACTGCAGTTGGTGCATTAGCCAAAGCATTACCAACGTTTGCCATAACTGCTCCGCCTTTAAATATGGAAGTTGTTGCACCGCCAGTATAAAAATTACTTGCAGTAGTTGATTTTGCTGTACTTATGGATTGCTGAACCGCAGTGGCACGTTGCAAATTTGTATTGGCATTATTTACGCCGTTAACCAATTGAGCCGAATATTGATTATTTGCAGTTACAAAACTACCGGGCAAAACACCAGTTTGCTCTTCAACGTCATCCTTGTTAAATTCTACCCTAACTACCGCATCTTTTACCGATGCAAATCCGCTTTGTAGCGATAATTGAACAGAGCCAATAATTGATGGGGGAAGCGCAGTAAGCGTATAGGTAGGTTTAACATTGGCTACTTGTGCACTAGACAGATCAGTTTGTGCAAGTTTTAATCCGCCAGAACGTTTGTTTACGTTGCCACCTGTGCTAACTTGCACGGTATAATTAATTCCCTCAAAAAGCTTTGCAAATTTAAATTGAGCAGCACTTTTTGCGTTGACACTATCAGCTGCAATAAGTACCATACTTTTTCCACCTATTACCTCTTTTGTTTTCCTATCGGGAGATAAATTTCCATCGTAAGCTAAAAACGGATAGGCAATAGCATCTGCTTCTTCCCTATAAATTTTAACAACAATATTTTTATTATCGTTTGCTGTACCTTGAATCTGAGGGAGCTCTACTTTAGGTGTATATCGATAAGTTGAAGCGATACATAAAACTTCGCCTAAATCAACATCAGGATTTTGGAGCGTACTTATTGGGATGGTTTTTGTTTCCTCAATAGCGCCTTTTGTAATTACAATTTTAATGCTACTGAAGCGATTACCGCCAGTATAGTTTAAGTCAGCAAAGCTGATATCAAAATTTCCTTCGGCATCCGTACGACCGGAGGCGATCAAATTTGGCTCTAATGGTTGTATGTTAAAAGTAGCTCCATTACTGGTAGCTTTATTTGTAGAAGCTGGCTGGTTTTTCGAATTAGGAGTAGGCTGTACTACACCTTTTTGCGGTGCAGGTGTTCCGTTTTTATTAAGTGTTAAAATACCAAACTGAGAAGCCTCTTGTTCTTTTTGCTTCTCCTGTTCTTTCTTAACGGTAGTGTTAAAAATTCCCAAATTTACCGGTGTACTGCTAACAACTCCAATAATTTTTACCGTAGCATTAGCCAAAGGCGTTTTGTTGTTTGATGCTGTTGCACTAATCGCGTCAATACTAAAATCCAATTTTTGGTTTCCGGTAACAAATATTGATGAAGATAAAGAAGCGGCGGCATCTGCTGCATTTTGCGTAACCAGTCCACTTACATAGCTGTTGCTTGCAGCTGTTGCCAAAAGTGTTTTATCGGTAGACAGCGCTTTCTTAAAGTTAGTTGGATTGTCGGTTAATGGGTTAAACGAATTAAACACAACGCCACCTATTACTTGGCCACTTGTTTTCAAACCAGTATTTGTTGGTGCATTTGCCTGTGCAGCAATAGTTGTCTGTTGCAATCCGGCAGTTGCAAAAGCCCTTGGCATTTCTACAACATTGTTCGTTATATTTGCTAATGTGCCAAGTTGCACAGATGATCCACTGCCTCCTACCGCCATGGCTCCTTTATAACTTTCTTCGCTAGCTTTAAATGCCCATAATGCCTTACCTCTAATACTATTAGTAGTCATCGGCTTTTTAGGTTCTTTCTTTGTTTCTGTAGGTTTACTCTCACCACCAGCTGCAATATCTGGCGTACCATAAGTAAAAGAGCTTACCTGGCTTATACCGTTGTTTCTAAATGTATAACTTCCATTCGGATCGAAAGCCGTTACCGCAAGTACATATCTCCTACCTGCGTTAAACTGTGGATCTGACGGGTTGTACACATACACATTTCCCATTACTTCTTTTTCAAAGAAATAAGGTGGCACAGCCGATAAATAAGCATCGTTAGGATTACGGTTAGCTAATACTTCAATGATCCTAATTTTATACCTAACCGATGGTGGTGCACCAGGAGGTGTTGTCCAATTGATAGTAAAAATATTTCCCACGGTTGGTTTTAGTTCATCGCCATCCAAAGGCTTAATAATTAATGGGGGCTCCAAACTACTAATAGAAAACCTGTTGCTACAACCTACCGGTTCATCTGCACTTATAGGCGCATTGGTATTGTAATCAAAGGCTTGCATACAAACCTGATAGCTTCCTTCTGGCAAGCCATTTCCTCTTATAAATTCTTCTTTTGTAATACCGGTGTAGGTAAGTTGGTTATAATCAAAAAGCGTAACTAGGTCTGCACCATTAAGGTTGCGTACTTGACCAGGCGCTAGTGTTATTGCCGACGAACTCTTATAATTTCTACCTACTTCTAACCGAATGCCATTATCGCCAACTACTGAGGCACGCAACTGAATTTGCTGTGTTCCGGCAGATTGATTTGTAAGCGTTATTAGCACTTGCTGTGGCCTACTTTCGTAGTCGGTAATCCGGTTGGGATAAGGAGGCAAAATTCTAATAGAAACACCTACTTGTGCACTTAGTGTTTGTGTAAACCCAAATGCAAGTATTAACACGATAAAATAGATTAATCTCTTCATAACTAAAATTTTATTTGATAAGCCAATTCACCTCTTAACTCGGAATATTTTTGTTGTAACCCCCCGCTGTTTGCCGGCGAATTTCTCAGAAAATAAAGTCCGAAATCTATGTTATGTCCTTTGGTTAACCGGTATTTTGTATTTAGCGAACTGTTGTAGATAATACTTTTTCCAATGTCTTGTTTACCTAACGTGATGGAATGATTTGTAGACAACCTGAGTAGCGACTTAAGTAGCGAAACATCGCCACCTAAAGAAAAGCCTGTATAGGTTTGGTTAATACCCATTCCACTTAGCTTTGTGGTGTTTACACTTGTATTTAGATTGATGCCTTGTTTTATAAAACCGATACTATAATTAGCCATTAGCTGCTTAGTATCCATGTTTCTACTAACAGCACTGTCGGCAAAAAACTGGTTAAAGTCATTCAAATTACTCAGTGTTGCTGCAACAGTAACCATATGCGTATAATTTTCGTTGCTAACTATGTACCTCGGCATTAAGCTGTACATTTCAGTAGTTTGTACAATTCTTAGCGAGTCTGCAAAGCGCACGGTGTTTGGAGTTTGGTTATTGGAATAATTGCTATAACTCGCATCAACTCCCAACTTATCGGTAAACTGTAAACTGGCATTACCAGCGCCAATAAATCTTTTGTTGGTGGCATTCTTTTGATTTTGAAGATTATCTTTCTGGATACCAATACTTCCATTAAAACTGATTTTATTCTTCCAGGCTATAAAAGACGGAGCAATCGTCCAAGCTTCAATATCTGAAGTAATAAAATAAGCACCCATCGATTTAAACTCAGGATCAATACGTCGGTAGTTTAATTTCAATCCATATTTTTTATCGCGATAGCCAACACCTGCACTAAATGCAGTATATAACTCGCTAGTGGCATTAACCCTAGCAAATTTTCTAATCGTTTTTAATATTGGATCTTCTAAAGAATCTATAGGTAGTGTGGTGTGTAAGTTACGCGTATACAGACTTACCGCACCTTCACTTTCTACAGAGAAATATTTAAGAAAAGATAGTTGACCCTTGTAACCCACCACAGAATTTGCAGATGGAGCGATTGGGTTAAACTGCCTGTTGAGTTGACTTTTCTGAAAACCAACACTGTCATCCTTAGCATTTAAATAGCTGAAGTCGATAAAACTCTTTTTTGTTCCATAACCAACTTTTACAGCATAACCTTTTCTGGTAAATGCTTGGGGCGCCAACGACTGCGTTACCGAATCTATTACAGTAGCTTTATTTAACCGGCCGTACATAAATCCTAGTCTAAATTTACCGGGATTTAGCTCTGCACCCGCCCCTAACATGGTGTGGCCTCCTAATGTATATGGAGAAAAATTCAGGTTTCTATAACCACCGTGCAAGGTTATCCATTTATAAGTCGGACTTAAACCAAATTGATTAAAGGGTTGTTGGAAATTGGTTTTCCTATCTGTGTAAACCACACTAAAAGGAACATCCCATCCGTAAAAGCTCAACGTCGGACTTCCGCTGATGATTAAGGAAAATGGATTCCGCCTATTTGCGGCACCATTCATCTGGTAGCCAATAGTTCTTACCTCAAGCGCTCCACTGTAACTAAAAGGCTTTTGATTTTTAAGGTTGCTCAAATCTTGGGCATAAATTGTATTGGTAATTGACAACGCAATTAACAAACAACCACAATTTCTTATAACAAACGAAGACTTCATCATTATCCCTTGTTTAATTTATAGGTTAAAAAAACAGCTTTATTACAATGGTTTTCTGACAACTTATCCAGCAACCCTTTTTATTGAGTGAACTACTATTTTTAACTAGAGAAAATGCTTCGCATTGCGAATACGCTCGCCTTCAATTTATAAAAGGCTGAAATAAACTAGCGGTATTTGGGTAAATGAACAGCTTTTTTTAAATGCACCCCAATACCATTTATTCGCTAACGCTATACAAATGTATTACAGGTAAAAGCTACCACTATTGTAAAAAACGGAGATTTTTAGCTGCTATGCATAAATAGTAGCCATGTCTTATTTTTCGATTAAATTTTCGTTATATTAGTATAAGACGAAAGAGAAACTTCTTAAACCAAACTGTTGCACCTGAAGCATTTTCTATGGAACTTATCCAACTCCCAATTTGTGGAGCGTTACAAGCCCACATTTCTAAAGCATTATATATAAAGCAGCAAACAGAAAACTCTGTTAGGTTTAAACTTGTGCCTCGCTTTTATGGCTTGTGGGCTTTTACCTTGGAGTCAAGCGATCCGATGACGATCAATTTTGATAATGGGAAATTGCATAATACTGCGCCAGGAAATATCTACTCGGGAGGCTCCGGTTATGTGCCTATCGATTTTGAAATTCCTTGTAAAACAGAATGGATTTTGGTTTTACCAAAGCCCCACAGTACTGCGCTGTTTTGGCGTGAAGATGCCAATCATTTTGCCAACACCATGTACTGTGTAACAGACATGAACAAAAACTTGCGGATTTTAAATGATAAAATAAACAGCTTTAAGTTAGTTTCAGCGAAATGGGAAGCAATACAGGAATATTTGTTACAGAAAATTGGCTATGCACCAACTAATAATATCAATTACGTGAACAGCGCTTTGTCTATGATGTTCAAATATTCTGGGATGGTAGACATTAGAGAAATTGCTAAAAATTCTTGCACATGCGATAGAAACCTGCGAGATAGCTTTCAGTAACATGTTGGATTTTCTCCAAAAAAATTTGCTTCAATGGTACGCTTTAATACATTGGTTAATCAGTGCTTAAAACAACCAATTTCCAAAAGCATTTCAGAAACTTCTGCCCAGTTCGGCTATTACGACTTATCACATCTTAATAAGGATTTTTTACGCTTTACCGGATTAAGCGCAGAAAAATTTCTATTGCAGGATCAAGGAATAAATCAATTGATTTTAGAATAAACCACTTAAAACAAAAAAGCCTCGAGAAAACTCCCGAGGCTTTTTTGTTTCTATAAAATCATTAAACTTTGATTTCAACTTCAACACCGCTAGGTAATTCAAGTTTCATTAAAGCATCAACTGTTTTAGAGTTAGAGCTATAAATATCTAAAAGACGTTTATAAGCACACAATTGAAATTGCTCTCTAGCTTTTTTGTTAACGTGTGGAGAACGTAATACAGTAAAGATTTTTTTCTCTGTAGGAAGTGGAATTGGTCCGCTTACTACTGCACCCGTAGGTTTAACAGTTTTAACGATTTTCTCAGCAGATTTGTCTACCAAGTTATAATCGTAAGATTTTAATTTGATTCTGATTCTTTGGCTCATTTTGTTTTAATTTATGACGCCTTGTTAGAGCTATTAATAACAAGGAATCGGTTTATTTTTTGAGATGTGAGAAATGAGACATTAGATGTGAGACAAATCTCAATTCTCATATCTCAATACTCACATCTAATATTAGTCTTCAGACTTAATTCTGCCTTTTGATTTAGCAATTACTTCGTCTTGTACGTTTTTAGGCGCAGCTTCGTAGTGATCAAACTCCATTGTAGAAGTAGCACGACCAGAAGTGATCGTACGTAACTGAGTTACATAACCGAACATTTCTGATAAAGGCACTGTAGCCTTAATTACTTGAGATCCATTACGAGTATCCATACCTAATAATTGACCACGACGACGGTTCATATCACCGATAACATCACCCATGTTTTCTTCAGGAGTTAAGATTTCGATTTTCATGATTGGCTCCATCAAAGTAGGTTTACATTTAGGTAAAGCCTCACGATATGCCATACGAGCAGCAAGCTCAAATGATAAAGCATCTGAATCGACAGCGTGGAATGAACCATCAATCAAACGTACTTTCATATCAGGAAGTGGATAACCTGCCAACACACCATTCGACATTGCAGAAGCAAAACCTTTCTCTACAGAAGGAATAAACTCACGTGGAATTGAACCACCTGTAATTTCGTTTACGAATTGTAAACCACCTTTTTCAAAATCAGCATCAATTGGAGAAATAACAACTTGGATATCCGCGAATTTACCACGACCACCAGATTGTTTTTTATAAGTTTCGCGGTGTTGAGTTGTACCAAAGATAGCTTCTTTGTAAGCCACTTGTGGCGCACCTTGGTTAACTTCTACTTTAAACTCACGTCTTAAACGATCGATCAAGATATCTAAGTGAAGCTCACCCATACCAGAGATTACAGTTTGACCAGTTTCCTCGTCAGTTTGAACTCTAAATGTAGGATCTTCCTCCGCTAACTTACCTAAAGCCATACCTAATTTATCAACATCTGCTTGAGTTTTAGGCTCAATTGCTAAACCAATTACTGGCTCAGGGAAGTTCATTGATTCAAGGATAATTGGATTTTTCTCTTCGCAAAGTGTATCTCCAGTTTTAATGTCTTTAAAGCCTACTACCGCAGCAATATCTCCAGCACCTACGTTAGGGATTGGATTTTGCTTGTTAGCATGCATTTGGAAGATACGAGAAATACGTTCTTTGTTTTCAGAACGAGCATTGTAAATGTAAGAACCCGCCTCTAAGTTACCCGAGTAAACGCGGATAAAGCATAAACGGCCTACAAATGGATCTGTTGCAATTTTAAATGCTAAAGCTGCAAAAGGCTCACTTTCTGATGGTTTACGTAAAACCTCTTCGTTTGTATCTGGGTTTGTACCTACAACACCTTCGCTATCTAATGGTGAAGGCAATAATTCCATCACATAATCAAGCATAGTTTGTACACCTTTGTTTTTGAAAGATGAACCACAAACCATAGGAACAATTTTAGCATCAAGTACCGCAGCACGTAAAGCATCTAAAATTTCACGCTCTGTAATTGAGTTTGGATCTTCGAAGAATTTCTCCATCAAAGTCTCATCATAATCAGCTACAGATTCAAGCAATTTCTCTCTCCATTCTGCAACCTCATCTAACATATCCTCTGGGATAGGCACTTCAGTAAAGGTCATACCTTTATCATGCTCATTCCAAACAATACCACGGTTGTTGATCAAATCAACCACACCTTTAAATGAGTCTTCAGATCCGATAGGTAATTGCAATGGAACTGCATTACTACCTAACATATCTTTAACTTGCTTAACAACTTTTAAGAAGTCAGCTCCAGAGCGGTCCATTTTGTTAACAAAACCAATACGAGCAACATTATAGTTGTTAGCTAAACGCCAGTTAGTTTCAGATTGAGGCTCAACACCATCAACTGCAGAAAACAAGAATACCAAACCATCTAATACACGTAACGAACGGTTTACCTCTACGGTAAAATCCACGTGTCCCGGTGTATCGATAATGTTAATATGGTATTTGCTACCACGGTAGTTCCAGTTTACGGTTGTTGCAGCAGAAGTAATGGTAATACCACGCTCTTGCTCTTGTGCCATCCAGTCCATTGTTGCTGCACCTTCGTGCACCTCGCCAATTTTATGGCTAACACCAGCATAATAAAGAATACGCTCAGTTGTTGTGGTTTTACCCGCATCAATGTGAGCAGCAATTCCAATATTTCTTGTAAATTTTAAATCTCTTGACATATTTTTGAATTAATGAATGACGTAAATGAGAAAATGATTGAATAGGAATTAACCAATTCAATCATTCAAAATTCACTCATTCAAACATTATCTTAGAATCTGAAGTGAGAGAACGCTTTGTTAGCCTCAGCCATTTTATGCGTATCTTCTTTCTTTTTAACTGCTGCACCTTCACCTTTAGCTGCTGAAACGATTTCACCTGCTAATTTCTCTTTCATGGTTTTTTCTCCACGCTTACGTGCATACGTAATTAACCATTTCATGCCTAAAGCAATTTTACGATCTGGTCTTACCTCTGTAGGTACTTGGAAGTTTGCACCACCAACTCTACGAGATTTAACCTCTACAGCTGGGCTGATATTTACTAAAGCACGTTTGAAAATTTCTAATCCGCTTTCGCCAGCTTTTTGTTCTGCAATTTCTACTGCATCATAAAAAATAGCATATGCGATAGATTTCTTTCCATCGTACATCATGTTATTTACAAATCTTGTAACCTGAACATCGTTAAATTTAGGATCAGGAAGAATAATTCTCTTTTTTGGTTTTGATTTTCTCATGTCTGTTTCCTCCTAATTATTTTTTCTTTCCTTTTGCTGGTGCTGCAGCTGCTTGTCCTGGTTTAGGACGCTTAGTACCATATTTACTACGACGTTGGTTACGACCCGCCACACCTGACGTATCTAATGCACCACGGATAATGTGGTAACGTACACCTGGCAAATCCTTAACACGGCCACCACGAATTAACACGATAGAGTGCTCCTGTAAGTTGTGACCTTCCCCAGGAATATAGGCATTCACCTCTTTTCCATTGGTTAAACGTACACGGGCAACTTTACGCATTGCTGAGTTTGGTTTTTTAGGGGTAGTAGTATATACACGCGTACATACACCTCTTCGCTGTGGACAGCTGTCCAACGCTGGAGACTTACTCTTGAACTCCAGTGCTACTCTACCTTTTCTAACTAATTGTTGAATGGTTGGCATTTCTTGCTTTTTGTTTTTTCTATTTTATTTTAAAAACTCCCTAATGGCCAGCCTACAACGAGGCCACATTAAGGGACTGCAAAAGTAGAACAATTTCTTTTAACTATCAATAGGTTACACCAAAAATTTTAAGATTTGTGCATTGCTTAACAGAAAGTTTACCCACAATTAAATTATCGAGCATTTTATTTAGAAAAGCAAGGGCAGTAGTCCTTATGTAAATATAGCCCAGCTTTCTGTTCCAATCTTTTTGTCACCTCGGTTCCTGTTATAACATTCATCGCTATTAGCACCAGCGAAGCAGCGTTGTAAAGCCATCACTTCAAAAAGTATTTACACGCCAATCTGGTTTAGCTAACCAAGGCACATCACAAAAATTTAGTAAAATATAAAACCAAGCGCCAAAATTTCGTTATACGAGAAAAGATTTCGACATTAGTTCATATTATTACCTATGCAATCTAACTCAAAGAGCAAAACCCAACTGGTTTTTGAAATATCATTAGCATTCGTTACTTGGTTTGCTTTAATTTTACAGCTTGCTATTTTAAAAGACACAGTAGCCAACTTCTTCAGTTACTTCACCATTTTAAGCAATTTATTAGTAGCTAGCACACTAACCATTTCAGTTTTTGGTGCCACAACCAGATTAGGGAGAATGCTCTCGCAACAAACAAGCAAATCGGCCATTGCATTGTATATATTAATTGTTGGTTTAGTGTACAACCTTGTACTTCGAGGAATTTGGGCACCAAAAGGATGGCAACTCGTAGCAGATAACTTATTGCATGTAATTGTGCCCATCGCTTACGTCATCTACTGGATAATTTTCACCCCAAAAAACTCGCTAACCTGGAAAAACGGCATCGTTTGGAGCTATTTTCCGCTCCTATATTTAATTTACTCGTTAATTCGAGGACATTTCGTTGGTTGGTACCCTTATCCTTTTTTAGATGTTGCAAAATTTGGCTATCATCAAGTACTAATAAACTCTGGCTTTGTGTTACTGGCCTTCATTATATTCGCCTTAGCAATAATTGGCTTTAATAAAATCGGCTCTGCCAAAAAATGATTACCGCTTAGTGGTTATTACCCTATCTGTATTTAGGTAAAACTCATAAACTTTGTAAAGGCCATCGTCTTCAATTTCCACAGATTCTACCCTCCCGGTTTTACTAAAACCATCGGTTATCATATCCCCCACTTTTACTTCTTGCAAGGTTTCTGTAGGCGTTTCGTCATTAATTCTAATCATAAAAACTTATTTCATTGCCCATTTAATGCCCGCCAACAAATGCATTAAAAAATTCGGATCAGTGTAACATTCTTTTGTGTGGCCTAAAGCGGTGTAGAAAACCTTTCCACCATCATACTCATGATACCAGCTTACAGGGTGATCATTATTCATTTTTCCACCGGAGTAAGAAGTTTCATCTACCTTAACCAATACATTTACCGCTTTGTTAAATGATTTAAAGTTGTACCATTCGTCTTTGTGCATCCATGTGTTTGGCAAACCTTTTACAATTTTATGCTTAGGCATAACCACATCCAACTTTGCTGTTTGTATTTTAGGGTGACTTGCAAAATAACCACCAACCATTTTACCATACCATTCCCACTCATAGTTACAGTCCGTCGCTGCATGTATACCTACAAATCCACCACCATTATTAATGTATTTCTTTAAAGCATTCTTTTGCTCATCATTAAATAAATCTGAACCCGTAGGATTTAAAAACACGACCAAAGCATATTTTTTCAAGTTACTTTCATCAAAGGCACTAACATCTTCGGTGGCATTAATTTCGAAGTTATTTGTTAAGCCCAAATTTTTCAGTGCTTTGATTCCTTCATCAATTGAATCGTGCCTAAAGCCTTTTGTTAACGAGAACACTAAAACGAGTTTCTTTTTTACAGGTAATGAATTATCAGCCTTAAAGCCAAAAAAGAGGATTAAAACAAATAAAAACGCAAAAAAACGGATAATTTCTTTCAAAGCACACGAGATAAATGAACTGCAATTTAGTTATTCTCTTCTGCTTTTAATCGAGGCAAGATCTTTTTTTCAGCTGGTAAAAGTTTAAACTTATCGTAAGCATCGATCAAATAAAATTTAAAATCATCAGCGCTAGCCTTCTGTACAAATTTTAATGTTGGGCGGTACATTACTAAAAATGCATCTAGCTCTGGTTGCTTTAATGGAAGTAAGGCGGTTACAGTTTTTAGGTTAAAACGTTTATCAATCTGATTTTCCTTCACATCTTGCTTTAACATTCTCTTAAATCGTCTTGCTTGTTTCCCTTCTCTACTAAAATAGGCAGAGGGATAAAACAAAAGACCGCGACCTGGCTTAAGCAATACAGCGTTAGCTTTATTAAAAGTTTCGGCATATTGCTCTTTGATGCTCTGGTTGTTTGTAACCGTAACTGTATTCAATAAATTAACATCCTTTTCAAGATACCGCCTTACAGGGCCTAAACTAGTTAGCAACAAGGTATCTTTTCTGTAGCCTAGGATTGAAAAAACCAACAAATCGTTTACCGAGGCTTTAATTTTAAATTCGCCTTTGGCATTTGTTAAAGTTTGCGCTTTATTGCTCAGGTTAAAAACATCCACAAAATCAATTGATTTTCTGCTTGTTCTATCCTGTACCATACCACTTACATCACTTTGCGCCTTTAGTAAGGGTACTATAAAAAACAAGAAAATTACCTGAAAGAAAATACACTTCATGCAATGAAGATAAGTACAGAAAATTAAGTTAAGAGTTTTTTAACCCTTTTTAACAGAGGCTTAGTGAAAGGTATTTAAATATAATTTTTCTACCTTTTTACGTGCCCAGTCTGTTTTACGCAAAAATTTTAGACTAGACTTTAATGAGGGATCGTTTCTGAAACAGGCAATTTTAACCAAATTACCCAATTCCTCCCATCCGTAATGGAAGAATAACTGCTTAACAATAAATTCTAAAGTTAAACCGTGTAATGGATTGTTTTTTTGTTCAGTAACTGCCATACACAAAAATAGAGATGTTTAGTGTAACGTCAAAATTCTATTTTTTTATGCTAGATCTGATTACCTTATAAAAAAATCGCTGCAAGATTACAACTCACAGCGATTTTTTCTCTTTTTATGCCGATTTCATCTTTTCCACTGCGAATACCGCTTGAAATGATGCTATAACGTCTTTTCCCGGAGCGGATTTAAGCAACATATTCTCAACCCCTAAATCAGTTAATCGTTTTGCTTTATTCGTTTCAATGGCATACTCCGAAAACATAACAATCTTTGTACTTTTCGCCATCTCCTTAACAAATTCCTCAAGCTTTTGAGACCCCGGCATATGCATATCCAAAATCATCAGATCGAAAGAGGCTTCCTGAACATTCGTCACCACTTCTTGCAAACTGCCAGCTTCTGCAATTGTAGCATTTGGCCAGCATTTGCTGATGTAAGATTTGATTACATACCTATAAATCAGAAACTCGTCCGCTATAAGGATATTCATTTTATTAATAAACTATTGTTTAACAATTTTAAACTCGGTTCTTCTATTTAACTGATGTGCCTCTTCGCTACACTTAACCCCGTTGGTACATTCGTTAACCGGCACACTCTCGCCATAACCTTTAGCCGTAATTCTAAACTTATCTATACCTCTATCAATAATGTATTGAACCGCAGAGTTTGCTCTGCTTTGAGACAACCATTGGTTATATTGATCTTTACCTCTGCTATCCGTGTGCGAGCCTAATTCAATCCAGATAGTTGGGTTTTCTTTTAAGATAGCTACCAATTTATCTAACTCTTTTGCGGCATCTGGCCTGATGTTAGACTTATCAAAATCGTAATATATATTTTCAATCCTGATTGGTTTATCAATTACGATCGGAGTTAAATAAAGATCTTTTTTAATTACCTGCGAAGTTTCCATTCCCTTGGTAGTCACCTTATCAGCTGCGCTTCTAAAACTGGTTTTTTCTCCTAACAAATCATAATCGGCATTTTCTGCCAAATTAAATTTATAAGCTCCGGTTTCATCCGTTTGAACCTTTAAAGGTGTACCGTCTACTTTGGTTAAACTTACAATAGCGTTTGCCATTGGTAAATTTGTCTCTTTGTTAAATACGATACCTTCTAACCTAAACGCCAATTTTTGCTGTTCTATAAAGCTGTAAATATCATCGCTCCCTAACCCGCCATCTCTATTTGAGGCGAAATAGCCTTTAAGCTTTCCGGTCAAATTTAAAGCGAAATCATCTTGTGGAGAATTTACCGGATAACCCATATTTTCTGCTCCACTAACCAATTCGTTATCGATATTTGCTTTGTAGATATCTAAACCGCCCATGCTAATATTTCCATCGGTAGAGAAATAAAACTCGTTCCCAATTTTAACAGGGCTACGTTCATTTCCCGCAGTGTTTACATTAGCTAGCGCCACTGCCTCGCCCCACTCTCCACCTGCATTGCGCTTGCTGTAATAGATGTCTGTGCCACCTTTACCTCCTGGTTTGTCAGACACAAAGTACAAGGTATTTCCATCTGCAGTTAAAAATGGGTCGCCTACCGACCATTGCTGAACATTGTTGTAACGAAAAGGTACAGGCGTTGTCCAGCTATCGCCCTGTTTTTTACTACTGTAAATTTCGATATTTAACGTACTTGGGGCATTTTTAACACGATTGATGTTTCTAGGAACTCTAGTTAACGTGAAATAAATTTCATTTCCATCTGCACTAAAACTTGTTGCGCCAACATGATAATCTGAACCCGCATTTAAAGGAAATAATGAAACACTATCTGTTCCTGGAACTTTCGAATAGATATTCAAATAATCATTTCCAGTCCAGCCGTAAACTTTTGTATCAGGCATTTTGCCGGTATCAAATCTTAGAAATGGTCTATTAGACTTTACAGAACCAGCGTTTCTGTTTGTTCTATCTGATGTAAAAACCACGCCGTTGTTGTAACTAACTGCTCCCCAGTCAGATTGAGCGCTGTTTAATGCCTTTTCGTTAGTAATAGCAATATTTTTAGGATTATTCATCCATTTAATTGCCGAATCGCAAGATTTAACTAAAATAGCTAGTTGGTTGTCTTCAGCTGGAGTAACATTTTTAACCGCTGATTTATATTTTAAAAATTGTGCTTTCGCTTCGCTGTATTTAGAATTGCTTTTTAACATTTCTGCATACCATTTCGTATCTTCTGGTTTTGCGCCTTCCATTGCAGTCAAAATTGCATACCAGCTTTCTGCTTGTTTAAAATCTCTCATTAAACGGTAGCTCTCTGCTAATCTTTCTGCAGCCTTTAAAGTTTTCTTCTTTTGATAAGCTTCGGTATAAAGCACAACGGCCTTATCATAATTATAAAGTTCAAACTGAAAATCTGCTTCCTTTAAAACATACTGAGCAGTAGCTTTGGTATTAATAGCCAATGTACTTGCAAGGACAAATAGTATGATGATTATTCTTTTCATTATATGTTGATTTTACCTTTTGGGTAGAAATGCTTAATTATTTTAATCGATTTAGAAATACCTAGGAGTTAACATTCTAACGTTTTTAGGTTTGATGTAAAAACCTACCGAAATCTCATGTGTTCCGCCGCTGTAGCCAGAAAGCTGACTTAGCGAGTAATCAAACGCATACCCCAAACGTAAACGTGGCGAAGCATAAATCTCGGTCATTGCTACGATAGAGTTTTTCATATCCAAATCGTTCTGCAGGTAAGATTTGTCGTACAGTTTTACTGCAGTTCTATAACTTCCACCAAGCCAAATTTTATCTGCTAGTAATACAAATGCATTTATGTCCAAACTTGTTGGCCCACCTCTATCGTCTTTTAATAAAAAAGATGGTTTTAATTGTACAACTTCGTTAATTGGAAGTAATACACCGCCCGTTAAATAATAATGTGCTTTAGGTGTAGGGTAATAGGCTGCATCGTTATTTTGTTTAACCGCATATTGTGCAATTAAATTATCTACAGACAAACCAGCGTACCATCTATCGTTTGAATAGAAAACACCGGCTCTGGCATCGGGCAATAAATTTGTTTGTTTGCCTATCGGAATTCTATTATCACCTGGATCAAGCGGATCAAGCATATTGCCGTCTATCCCGGTTTGTACCATACCAGCACCTACACCAAGCGCCAACCTAGAACTTTCAGAATTACCAATTCTTAGTCTATAGGCATAGTTGGCATAAGCAGATAAACTACTTTGTGCACCTAATTTGTCTGAAGCTATTTGCAATGCCAAGCCAACGTTTCCGCTATTTGCAATTGCATCAACCGCCAACGACATACTTTTTGGCGCTCCTTTAATACCTGTCCACTGGTTACGGTAAAAGCTGTGTAAGTTAAGCTCTTCCTTATATCCCGCATATGCTGGATTAATATATATGCCGTTAAACATATACTGGCTGTACTGAGCGTCTTGTTGCCCTTTTACCGTAAGGGATAAAACAATAAGTACAAATAAAATTATTCCATTTTTCATGTTATATTTTTCTTTTGCCTTTCCAGGCCTATTTCTTTGCCCCTATAGGGAGTGATTGCAGCTCTTATTTCAATTTAAGTGCCGCATTTATTAAAAACACTTCTAGCTTAAATAAACCATATGTGCACCAATTTTAAGTGGGAATTAAATAGTTGATTCTACATATTTGAGGAACTATTTCCCCACAACTCATTCGCAGTATTTCATTCGTCTAAATATAAAATCTTCCCTTCAAATTATTGATCTTTCAGCAACGTTATCCATCCTTTTAAAGCCTGCCATTGGCCTGTACGGTCTTTAAGTTTAAGTATGTAATAGTATGTTCCTTCGTTTAAACCTTCTCCCGCCCAATTATTTTTATAGCTTCCATTACTATGGTAAACCTCATTACCCCAACGGTTAAAAATTTGAAGATTATTTTCTGGATATAACTCCAATCCTTGTATTACGTAGGTATCATTTTTACCGTCTCCGTTTGGTGTAATTACGTTTGGTTTGTTGTTAAGAACAAATATCTCCTTCAAATCCGTTGCACTGTTATTATTGGTTGCTGGATCATCTTCTGCAGCTTTAACGGTTACAGTATTACTTACTAAACCAGATTGTGTTGATTTTACTCTTAAAATTAACACCATACTTTCGCCAGCATTTAAACTTGGCACTGTCCAAACAAGGGTATTGTTTGCAAGCTGATGAATGGCATTACCTGCAATAGTGCTATGAGAATTATAAATCATACCCACCGGCAATAGGTCGGTTACCACAACATTATTGGCAGTAAACAAGCCGTTATTTTTAACGGTAATCACGTACTCGAATTCATCATTGATACCCGAAACCAAATTACGATTGGAAAGTTTAGTAATACTCAAATCATTTCTTATCTGCGGAGCAATTTCTTTCGTTGTTAAAATATCATCATCTGTAAACACGTCTGGCGTAGCGCTACTTACTCTAACGGTATTAGACAATGGTAATTTAGAAGTTACTGAGGTTTTAACCGTAACCTCATAAACTGCTTCTGCGCCATTTGGCAACAAGGCAATGGTTTGGTTTAAATTACCCACTCCCGAAGCAACAGGCAATACAACTCCGGTTGCAGTCGCTGTCCATTTTGTAATGTTTGTTTCTGCTGGCGCATTATCTACAACATTTACATCAACCGCGGCGCTCGGACCTCTATTTGTCATTGTAATTAAAAACACTACTTCTTCGCCCGGAATATAAGAGGTCTGATTTGAATTTTTGAGCTGTTTTACGGTTACAATATTTGCTCTTGCGGTAAAATAAACTACAGTGGCATCATCAAGTTCTGGTGTAGATGGATTATCAGATAATTGATTGATTGTATTTCCTTTCGGATCAATGCCCGAAACATTTGCTTGGTTGCTAAAACGTCCAGCATTTAATTCTGCTTGTGTCAAGGTATGTTTGGCACTAATGGTTACCATCGCCCCTGGCAATAAACTTGTAATTGTAGCTGGCGTAATGCTGCCTGCATCAGCACCCGCATCTGTAACAACCAAATTGCTCAATGTAACATTGCCTGTGTTTTTAACAACTAAAGTATAATTTATTACATCGCCTGCTTTAACAACTGTATTATTCGCAACTTTTGTTAGTTGTAACTTAGGTGTAGTATTTAACGAAATAACTGTTGGCGTATCATTTGAAGCATCTGTTCCAGAAATATCCGATACATTATTGCCTGCAGGTGATTTGGAATTAACCGAAGCCGTATTTGTTACCGAACCTAAATCTTTATCTGCTTGAGATAAAATATAAACTTCGGTAGTATTTAAACTAGCTCCAACTGCTAACATTCCCGGCACCACTTTATTCAACCCAAGCTTGGCATCTACTAAAGTAATGTTATCTAATGGCACATCGCCCACGTTCGCTATTGTAAACGTATAGGTAATCGAGTTTCCATCCAGACTAACAGTGCCATTTTTAACCAAGGTGATTTTACCTTTTAATATAGGCGTTGTTACGCTTGCACTGTTATTGGCAACATCTGGATCGCTTGCACCTGTTGCCACATTTACCGTTGCAACATTAACAATACTATTTTGAGCATAAGCAGAATTAATTTTTCCATCGACAGTTAACGAAACTGTTTGCCCGGCTAAAACGTTGGCAGCAACCATGAAACTTTGGTTACTCGCGTTGTAAGTTCCTCCATTGGCAGTAAATGTTACATTATCTAATCCTACCGGGATGTTTTCAACCAAACCAATAGTCTTTCCCGCTAAAATACTAGCAGGTCCATTATTTTTAACGGTAATTGTATAGCTGATATTCTCATTCTGCTCAACTCCCGATTTATTCGCAGATTTAGTAATCGATAAATCCGTAATCCAATCCGGAACAACTATACTAATGGTAGCGGTCGACTTTCTGCTTGCATCTAATTTATCGACAATTTCATAAGTTAAAGTGTATGTTCCAGGTAAAGTGCCTGCAAGGACATTTACAGCTCCCGTATTAACATCTATATTTATATTTGAATTACTGGTAGACAATTGATTAATACTAACATTGACTAAACTTGCAGGCATACCTCCGTTGTAGGTATCGTTTGCCAAAATGTTTGCTACGGCTATTCCGCCAGCAAAACCGTTCGCAGAGCCGTTATCATTAACGGCAGTGATGGTTCCTGTATTTACCGTAACCGTTACGCTCGCTGTTTTAAACTGCCCAGGATTTAATTTATCCTCAATTCGGTATTCTACCGTATAAGTTCCGGCAGGCGTGTTTGGTGCAACGTTAACTTTTCCAGTCAAAGGATCAAGCGTTACCTTGGTGTTGGTTGTAGAAACCTGTGTTAGGTTTACGTTCGCCAAGGTTGCAGGAATTCCATTATAGGTATCGTTTACCAATACGTTCGCAACTGCTTCGCCACCGGTAAAACCATTTGCAGAACCGCTATCCGCTACCGCGACAATTGCAGGTGCATCAACCGTAACCGTTACGCTCGCTGTTTTAAACTGCCCAGGATTTAATTTATCCTCAATTCGGTATTCTACCGTATAAGTTCCAGCAGGCGTGTTTGGTTCAACGTTAACTTTTCCGGTTAAAGGATCAAGCGTTACGTTGGTATTGGTTGTAGAAACCTGCGAAAGATTTACGTTCGCCAAGGTTGCAGGAGTTCCGTTGTAGGCATCGTTTGCCAATACGTTTGCAACTGCTTCGCCACCGGTAAAGCCATTTGCAGAACCTTTGTCATCAATTGCCAAGACGCCGGTATTTACAATTGTAGGATTGTCGTTATTTTCGGCTGTACCAGAAACATCACTTACATCAACGCCAGAAAGAGTTTTGCCAGATAATGTTGCCGTATTACTCACCGAACCGAATTCTTTTTCACTTTGCGAAATAATATAATTTGCACTAGCCGTAGTTGTAGCACCCGGCGCAAGTGTACCAGAACCTAATACAATTGGAGAATTTATTTTAGCATCACTAATAGCTAAATTATTTACAGTTACATTCCCTGTATTTTTAACTAAAAACGTATAGGTAATTGTATTTCCATCCAAAGCCAAAACACCAGTTTTCACTAAGGTTATTTCCGGAGAAACGGTAATATTCACATCTGCATTCGCACTTTGTGCTGAAGCTATTTCAGTAGAAGTAACCGTTGCAGTATTGCGAATTATTTTGCTGTTAACTGTTGGTTTGCCATCATTGTCTATATCGCTTTGCAAAACCGTATAGCTTCCGGTATAAGTCCAAGTTTCTCCTTTTTCCAAAATATTGTTACCATTATCGCCTGTTGGATTTGATAAGGCAACAGCACTTAGCATTGGATCGCTAACAATTACTCCATTTTGACTTGCATTACCCGTATTTTCAACTACGATAGTATAGTTGACTACATCTCCCACTTTCGAAATTGAGGCTTTATCAGCAGATTTCGAAATCGCAATTGACGAACAAACCGGAACGGTTACCGTTAGCGTAAAACTATTTCCCGTACAATTACCAGCACCGGTTGCAGTTGGTGTTATCGTATAAACAAGTTGTTGAACGGTATTGCTCGTGTTAAATAAAGTTTGATTTATTGAAGTACCATTTCCGCTATTAGCCCCCATTACATTCGCATTTGAATTAACCGTCCAAGTAAATGATGAAGCTAAATTATTGCCACCGTTTGTTGTATTATTTACGTTCGCCTGTAAATCATAAGCTAATATCCCAGCACAATCTAGCGTTACCGCATCGTCATATCCCTTAGGAACTGGATTTACAACTACAGTTACCGAACCAGTTTGAACATTTGAACACTTGGTTGAAGTTGCATCCTCAACACTTATCAAATTATAAACAAAAGTTCCGGCATTTGCCGATGATTGGATTAAAGTTGCAACGTCGCTTGTAGAAACTACAGTTTGGTTTGTTCCTCCATCTATGTTATAAGTAAAAGTATACGGGGCAGTTCCACCCGCACCAGTAAAAGTAATCGTCTGATCACCAGCATTCTGACAAACCGTTACGTTACCAGAAATTACAGCTGTTGGTAGCGGATTTACCGTAACCGTTACCTCTTTGGCCGTGTTCGCTAAATTTTCGCACGCATCTAAACTTTGAACCGTTACATAATATTTCGTAGTGTTGCTTAAGTTTGGAGTTTCAAAATTCTCTCCGACAAAAATCGGAGCAGTGCTTAAATCAGCTGTGCTGTACCATCTATAAATTGGATTACTTAAGCTTGAACTTGCTTCTAAAATCACCTTCTGTCCTGCGCATATTTCCTTATTTTCTGCCGTTATTGCAGTTGCAATATTACGTGGAGTAATGGTTAAGTTTACGGCAGTTCGTTCCAGACTTTCGCATCCAGTATCGTTGTCTTTTGTAGCGGCATAGTAAGTTATGCTACCTACCGAATTTAATGAAGGTGTAATCGGAGTTCCGCCAGTTGGCGAGCTATACCAAATTACACTATAACCATTTGGAACCGGCGCAGTAGTAGCAGTTAAAACCTGTAAAGTTGAAGTAGCACATTGTATCTGATCTCCTCCGCTGGAAGGTGCCGATGGAAGTTCATTAATCTTTAAAGTAACCAAGGTACGTGTGGTACTTTCGCAACCTGTAGCTGTATTTTTAGAGGCCGCATAGTAATTTTTTACGCCTACAGTATTCAATGTTGGCGTTGCTACAATATTTCCATTTACCGCAGCATCATACCAAACAACAGTATTTCCGGCTGGTGCAGTTGCTACTGCTGTTAATGTTTGTATTGGTGTGGCAGCACATTCTATTTGAGGAATACCTGCTACTGGCGCTGGCGGCAAATCGTTAACAGTTATTGTTCCTGTTAAGCTAGCCTGCGTTGCGCACGACAAAATATTACCTGTTGTGGTAATGGTATAGGTTTTTGTTTCCGTCGGAATGCCCATAATTGTTACCGTTTTAGCATTATTATCAACGTTAGCTGTTAAACCAGCTGCCAAATTATTTACAGATACACCAGTTGCACTACCGCCCCAAGTATAAACGATATTGCTTATCGCATTGCTACTACATAAATTTTGTGAAGCATTTCCAGCTAGCACTAATGTTGGTACATCTTGAACAGTTATAGTTACAGTGTTACTAGTTACCGTACCGCAATCGCCAGAAGTAATCAATACCCTGTAGAAAGTTGTAACATTTATAGGAGCTGGAGTATAACTTGCATTAGCAGATAAATTTGTAGCTAAAACCGTCGCGAAGTTATCTAAAGAGCTCTGCCAAACATAGGTATAGGTATTGTTTCCACCAGATGGCGCTGTGGTAAAAGTTAAAGCAGTTGGATTTACCAAGCCATTTCCTATTCTACATAGAGACTGATTACTACCAATAGTTCCTGAAGCCAATGGCAATCTTAGCGTTAAAGTGACCGCAGTTCTCTCGATGCTTTCACAACCAGTTGTGGTATTTTTAGAAGCAGCATAATACGTTATCGTACCACTAACATTCAACGTAGGGTTTGTTACCACCGTACCACCACTCGCCAAAGTATACCAAACAACCTCATGGCCTACAGGCACCGTTGCATTTGCCGTTAAGGTTTGCAACGGAGAACTAGCACATTCTGTTTGATTATTTGCTATTGGAGCAGACGGAGTTTCATTTATAGTTAATGTTATCGGAGTTCTTGTCGCACTCTCGCAACCCGTAACATCATTTTTCGCGACAGCATAATAGGTTACAGAACCTACAGCGTTAAGCGTTGGATTAGTAATATCCCCTCCGCTTGGCGCATCGTACCAAACTACGCTATTACCGGCGTCTACTGTTGCCATAGCGGTTAAAGTTTGTACAGTCGGATCGGCACAAACTGTTTGATTGTTTCCTGATGGAGCATTAGGAATTTCGTTAATAGTTAATTTTACCGCAGTGCGAGATGAACTCTCACATCCTAATGAAGTTTTTGCGCTTGCATAATAGGTAACAGTACCAATGGTATTTAAAATCGGATTTGTAACCAGATTTCCGCCAGATGGCGCACTAAACCATTCGATTGCCGAGCCAGCTACCGTTGTTGCCGTAGCAGTTAACGTTTGCAATGGGCTACTTGCGCATACATCCTGATCGCCTCCGCTTACAGGAGCTGGTGGAAGCGAAACAGTAGTTACTTTAATCTGACTTCTCGGGCTTTCACATCCGCTGGCATTAACTTGGCTGACATAAAAATATTCCTCGCCTACAGCGGCTTTACTCGGTGTTGGCGCAGTATTACTAGCTACCCCACCAACTGCTTGAGTATACCAATGTAATGTATTTCCACTGTCTGCGGTTGCTGTTAAAACATTAGCAGTTGCTCCAATACAATATTCTATTGTAGCCGTTACAGTTGGCGCAAGTGGAGTAGACGGTTGCGGATTAATAGTAACTGGTAAAACATCACTTAAACATCCTGTAGAAGATTTAACTCGGGTTTGGTAGGTTCCAGGTGCCAAACCAGAAAAAATATGATTACTTTCGTAACTAGTGCCACCATCAATAGAATACATTAAATCAGCATTCTGCCCTAACGTGATTGTTCCTGTGGGCGTATTACAATTAGGTTGAATAGTTGATAAAATAATTGGAGGCCCCAAAGCAGGATTAATGGTAACATCTAATTTAGGACCAACACATAAATCCTTCCTCGCTAAAACCTTATAATTAGGCGATGGTGGCAAACCAGGGAAATAAGGATCTGACTGCCATGTAACACCATTATCGATTGAATATTGTAAAGTTGGATCTAATGGTGATGTAACTAAAATACTTCCAGTACTGCCATCACTACAATTCGGATTGATTACCGTAACCTGCGGTACATTTATTTCTAAAACTTTAACGGTTGTAGATGAACCTGCGCCGGTGCAGTTTGCATCACTTAAATTAGTTACCGCATAGATACCATCAGCAGCTGCCGAAATCGTAAAAACATTCGAATTATGATTGGTTACGGTAGTCGGAGTTCCATTTACAGTATAAATAAAATTCCAAGGTGCAGTTCCCGTTAACGATATGATGATATTCGGTCTTGGATCTGTATAACAGAAAATACCTCCGCCACTAATGGTAGCAGTGGGAACAGCATTTACACTTACAGTTGCACTACCAGACGCCGTTCCGGCACAACCACTCGCATCAGATATCGATGTAACTGAATAGTTTCCAACCGCTGCATTGGCAATAACAAAAGTTGATAAATTGGTTGTCTCTGTTACTGTCGTAGATCCGTTAGTATACGTAAAGTTAAAAGGTGCTGTTCCGGTTAAGTTAATATTTACATTTGATGTCGGTGAGCCGGCACAAGTTGCCCCACCTCCACTTACAGTGGCAGTTGGTAAGCCATTTACAGTAACTGTAGCACTTCCTGTTGACGTTCCTGCACAATTTGCATCGCTTAAAGAAACAACCGTATAATTACCTGCTCCAGCCCCATTTATAACGTAGGGACTCGCATTAATATTAGTTACAGTGGTATTTGTTGTGCCGTTACTGTAAATTATATTCCACGGAGCTACACCCGTTAAAGCAATACTAACTTTCGGTAAAGTTGCTCCTTCGCAAACCGTCCCTCCACCACTTACAACCGCAGTAGCATTTGGGTTAATATTTACTGTTACAGCAGTTCTATTTTTACTCTCGCAACCATCAACGATTTGGCTTGCATAATATGTGCTGCCACTTACTAAACTTGTATTCGGCGCCAAAGGCGAGCCACCGGCACTTGTTGCATACCAAACAATGCTACTGCCTGAAGCCGTTAAATTACTCACTTTTGCGTCATCACTGGTGCAAAAACGCTGTGTTGCATTAGCCGCTGGTGGCGAAACAATAGCTATACTAACCTTTACCGCAAAACGTGATGCGCTCTCGCAACCGCTCAGGGTTTGGCTAGCGTAATAGGTTTCTCCGTCAACCAGCGCTCTTGTTGATGCTAGCGGAACGGTACTTGTAGCTGTCTCATACCATTTCACTAAACCTGTAGCGTTGGTTTGCAAGCTGGCAATAGTAGCGGCAGTTAGTTCGCAGAAGTTTTGCAATACACTTCCAGTAGGTGCGGCAGTAACCGTAACCAAAGCGGTAATAGCAAGCCTATTTCTGCTTTCGCAACCATTCAAAGTTTGAGATGCGTAATAAACCGTGTTATTAACCAAAGGCGTTGTAATTGGCAAAACTGTTCCTCCGGTAGCCGCAGTATACCATTTTATGTTGGTTCCAGTAACGGCCAAATCGCTTATTTTAGCAGCCGCTATTTCACAAAATGTTTGTGTTGCTAATGCTGTAGTTGGAGCAGCCGTTTGGGTAATTGTTACGGTTACCTCCAACCTGTTTGTGCTCTCAGCTCCTGCGATGGTTTGCGTAGCATAGTATTTTGTATTGTTAACCAATGCCACTGTACTTGCTAAAGCACTACCACCGGTAGCATTTGCGTACCATTTTATATTTGCTCCACTTGGAATTAATCTGGCTACAGTAGCGGCTTCAATTTCGCAAAATGTTTGCGAAGCCGGTCCATTTGGCGCCAATGGCGCAGGCTGTGCCGAAGAAGTATTATTTGCCGTATTAGGGTCTCTTGTAATACTATTACCTGTAGCAATATTTACGTAATTACCTGTCGAATTTAAGGTCGAAGTAAGGGTTAAAGTAGCAGAAGCACCAGAAACCAAATTACCAACCGTCCACACCCCGGCAGCATAACTACCCGCTGTTGCACTATTAGAAACGTAGTTGTAACCTGATGGTAGCGCATCGTTAATGGTAACATTGGTAGCGGTACTGGCGCCATTATTCGTTACACGTATGGTAAACACTGCATTGCCATTATTTAGGGAGGCATTGTCCAACGATTTTATCACCACTAAATCAGCGCTAGCGATAGGAGTTGTTAATACATTTGCATTATTGTTGCTCGGTACCGGGTCTGATTGTGTTGCACTTATGCTTGTAGTATTCAAATAATCGCCATTAGGCTTAACTCTCGCAACAATATTTAGCGTAGCTGAATTTCCCTTTATTAAATTTCCTATATACCATATTCCGTTAACCGGATTATAGGTTCCTACCGATGAAGTAAATGAATTAAACTCATATCCGGATGGCAACTGATCAACAATTGTAACCTGCGTAGCGTCGCTACTACTGCTTGCATCGTTAGTAGCTGTTAAAGTAAACGTAACTAGATCGCCCACGTAAGGACTAGCATTATTAACATTTTTACTTATGCGAACATCTGCAGCAGTATTTTGCGAAGGCGCAAACGCTTCGTTGTTTGATAAGTCAGGATCTTTTTCTGTACCAACTATTTTAACTGAATTGGTATAATTTCCGGTTGATAAAATTGTAGCATTAATAGTTAACGTTGCGCTTGCCCCATTAGCTAAAGTCGGTATAGTCCATAAGCCAGTTCCTGGCGCATAATTTCCAACAGTAGCATTATGAGATGAATATGTATAACCACTCGGCAACTGATCTGTAGCAACTATATTGGTGGCATTTGAAGGTCCAGTATTCGTTACCGTAATTATAAAAGTTTCTATGTCTCCAGGATTTACGGTTCCGGCATTATTTAAAATATCTTTTGTCGCAGTTTTAGTAACCTTTAAATCTGTTATAGGCACCACTGTTGGTGTAGCCGAAGCAGTGTTATTGCTACTTACCGGATCTGCCGTCGTAGTACTGATAGGCTGGGTGGTTGCCGTGTTTAAATAAACACCGCTAGGTTTTACTTTAGCGGTTATCGTTAATGTTGCACTAGCCGCATTTGCTAGGTTACCTATTGTCCATTCGCCATTTGAGCTCGTATAAGTTCCAGCACTTGCTGTGTGCGACACGTATTCATAACCACTTGGCAACTGATCTCTAATAACAGCATTTTGGGCGGCGCTTGGTCCATTATTAACCACACCAATGGTAAAAACTACATTTGTATTTACATCTGCAACACTAGGAGATACGGACTTAGAAACAGCTAAATCTGCCTGAGCCACAGGAACAGGCGTTACAGTGATCGAATTATTGTTAGCAACAGGATCTGTTTGAGCACCAGAAATACTTGCCGTATTTGCGTAAGGCCCAATCGCATTTACCCTTGCTATTACCGTTAGCACCAAAGGCGTGGTAGTAGCACCACCGGTTAAACTGCCAATTGTCCAAACGCCGTTTGTTGCGTTATAAGTTGTTCCACCCGCTGCCGTAAATGATTGCATAGTGTAACCTGACGGCAAAAGGTCGTTAACAACAACACCTGTAGCATTACTCGGACCATTATTTTTTGCGGTTATAGTAAATGTAACATTTGCACCAACATTAGGTGTTAATGAGCTCGCAGTTTTCGTTACCTGTAAATCGGTAGAAAGAACAGGTACTGGAGTAACCGTAGAAGTGTTATTAGCTTCTACCGCATCTAATGTACTGGTAGAAATGGTAGCAGTATTTGCATACGGGCCAGTTTCTTTCACCCTTGCAGTAATTGTAGTGCTAGCTGTGGTATTACTCGCCATAGCACCTATTGCCCAATTACTTGTGGTAGAATTATAGGTTCCAGTTGTAGAAACGTATTCGTAACCAGCGGGCAAAACATCTCGTACCACTACATTGTTAGCCGTATTTGGTCCATTATTCCTCGCCGTTAAGGTAAAAATAACATTACCGCCTACAGCAGGTGTTAATGTATTGGCTGTTTTTACGATCTGTACATCCGCCGAACCTACGTTAACTGTAACCAAAGCATCATCGCATTGCGGAACAGTTGCACTATTACAAACTTGATATCTAAAAGTATCTGTGCCTGTAAAACCGGGATTGGGTGTGTAAGTAATTATTCTAACGCCATTAATCGTATTTATACTCACTGTACCATTAGCTGGTTGTTGGGTAATGGTCATCGAATTGGGATTTAACCCAGTTGCGGGCTCATCATTCGCCAACACATTTATATTTACGGGCGTATTTTCGTTAGTAGAGGCTATATCATCGTTAACAGAAACAATTTGTATAAATGCTGTATTAAAAGCTAAAAAAGCAGGATCGCTAGAACCATTTAACTTATACCTTAAAACTAATGCACTACTGTAATTTGCTTGCGTAATACCAAAATCGGCAGCGTCTGCCGCCCACAATCTAATTGGTCTGGTTTGATTGCAACAAGGCTGCGATGTGCTTGTTGTTCCATCGGGATTATAGAAATCCATAGTCCAATTACCCAGAGCAGGCACACCCGAAGACTCCATTGAAATGGAAACAATGTTACCTACCCTATTACCTGAACCATCTTCGAAATATAATTGATCTACGGCTCCTCCAGCTGCGGCTATCTGGCTTACAATAATGTCCGGAACACCATCACCTATTTGAGTAGGGTCAGTTATAGCTCCAAAGTTAAATGTTAATGCTTCGGCAGTGGAGGGAATATTCGTTATTCCAGAACCTATATTTAACCCGTTAATACCGCTGGTTAAAATTGTCGAAATCTGCAGTGGTGTCGTAAATGGTGCAGGGCCAATAGCATTAGGAAGATTATCTCGTAATTTTCCATAGGCAGCAAAAACACTCCCGCCATTTGCCAATGGAATATTTTTTACCGGAAATGCTTGAAACTTAGTATTAGAATATGAAATTCCATTTGCGCCCAATATACCATTATTTACCCCCGTAGAATAAACAATATTTTTATACCTAAATGCCAACAGATTGTGATCATTATCTGGCAAAATTGGATTTATGGCGCCTTGACCAGATGACCAGAAACCACCGTAATCTGTGTAGATATGAGTAGCGCCGGTTTGTCCAAAAACATTAGTTACTAGAAGCAATAAAAAAGCTAGAACAAAGATAAAGCGACTTTTAGGACGGAGCGTTTTATTTAAGAAGTATAAGTTGTTTCTTTTGTGGGTTTGGTGGAGATTAGTAGAAGTTGTATTGGGCATGTTAATCGTTTAGTAACTGCATTGCTTATCTTTTCTAATTCGCAAACAGCGGAACTGTTAAAAACTACCTATCCAAAAAAACAAAAACAATGCCCTCCTTTTTAATCAACTACTTCCCTATCATCTTTGCTTAAATAATAGATCTTTATATTTCTTGCAACGATTACAATAGACGATTTAAGCTAAAGTAACGTTGGCGCTCAAAATACAAAATTTCTTTATTACAGAAAAAAACCATGTTAAAACTTATAAGAATGAACATACCGTTATTATATTTTTTTTAACAAGAGATTTTTACCAGCCAACATTCCGAATTCTTTAAACCACCAAAAGTTATCCTATTGTAAAGCGGATTTCAAGTCAAGCTGTTCCGAAAAGCCGGCAAAAAGGAAACAAAGGAAACAAAACAGGCAAAATAATCCCCAAAAATCCACATCCAAACAAAGTATTTAAGCGGTTAAACTACCAACGGGTAGTCGGTTCCTCAATCCTAATCTACTCCTCAAATCAACCATTTAAACATTACTTTTCTTACAAATCTTTCAGAAAATAAAACTGTCTTTTTCAAATGAAATAATCGTAAAATTTAGCTGTCAAAACATCTTTTTTTCTTGCTTCTGCACAAATCGAACTTTAATAAAAATATCTTTTAACAGGCTTTACGAAAAACAATTACCAAAAGCCATAAGGAATTAAAAATAAGCCAATAAAAATGCCCTCGAATTTGAATTCGAGGGCATGTAAAGATTTAAAATTTTGGCTATTATTAATCTTTTAATAAGGTTACCCAACCTTTAAGCACCTGCCAAGTACCTGTATTATCTCTTAATTTTAAGATATAATAGTAAGTACCTTCATTTAGTCCTTCACCAGTCCAGTTATTCTGATAAGTAGAACCGGTACTGTGCCACACTTCATTACCCCATCTGTTAAAAATAACCATATTATTTTGAGGATATGCTTGCAAGCCTTGGATCACGAAGGCATCATTTTTACCATCGCCGTCTGGTGTAATAACGTTTGGAATTTTAAGGCCTAGTATCTCCTTATCGAATGTCGAAGTATTATCTGCCGGATTCGAATCTGTTTCTTTACTACCCACGGTAGCCGTATTTTTTACTACACCAGCTAATTCTGCTTTAACCTTAATTGTTAAGGTTACGCTCGCTCCAGCTGCCAAGCTTCCTATGTTCCATGTAACGGTTTTAGAAGCTGCACTGTAATTAGCCGTACCGAAACTAGTTTGTACATCTACGTAGCTAATGCCGGCAGGCAATATATCTGTTGCAACCACTTCGGTAGCTAGGTACAATCCTTTGTTTTTAACTTCAATCGTGTAATCGAACGTTTCGCCGATAGCGGTTCCCGCTAATACTGCAGTCTTTACAATGCTTAAATCAACCATAGCTGCATTTGGTACAGGCGTTACCGTCGAACTATTGTCGCCTGGAACTGGATCTGGCTCTGTTCCATTAATAGTAGCAGTATTTGCATAAACACCTGTTTGGTTTACGGTTGCAGTAACGGTAAGTGTAGCACTTGCGCCATTTGCAACGGTTCCTATAGTCCAAACACCGGTAGTGTTGTTATAGTTTCCTGTGCTTACAGTAGAGCTAACATAGGTATAACCTGTAGGAAGCAAATCTACTACTCGAACATTGGTTGCCTCGTTTGGCCCTGCATTTTTTGCAACAATTGTAAACACCACGTTAGAGCCTATAACTGGCGACATTGAGCTAGCTGTTTTAACAATACCTAAATTTGCCTGCAACGCACCTAAAATCGGCGTAACTGTAGATGAGTTGTTACTCGGATCCGGATCAGTTTCATTACCAGAAACAGTAGCCGTATTTACGTGGCTTCCGGTAGCACGCACCAAAGCGGTTACCGTTAATTTTGCTGTTGCGCCATTAGCCAAGTTGCCAATTGTCCAAACCCCAGTAGTGGCATTATAAGCTCCAGCTGTAACTGTAGAACTAACAAAGGTATAGCCACTTTGTAATAAATCGTTAACAACAACTCCTGTTGCATCACCAGACCCTTGATTTTTTACATCAATGCTAAACGTAACTGTAGCACCTGGTATAGGTGTATTATTTGTAACGGTTTTAGAAACCATTAAATCCGCACAAGTAACAGTCTGTTTGGTAAAATAAGCAGTAACACCTTCACCCTCCGGCACCGTTAGGTTATTGCCAATGGTTACACTTATAGGGCTACCTCCGTCAACACCGGTACAGCTTTGCGACCAAACACCAGCAGACTGCTGTTGGGTTACATAGGCCTGAGCGTTTTTAAACAAACTTTGGTCGGTTCTATCGCCATTGGTATTATTAGCCGTATTATGTTGTAAAGAAATAGTAGCTAAACCTGCCAAATTACTACTAATCTGCCAAGTTCTATCCATACCTCTTGTAGCAAAAGTAGTTTCTACCGCTGCGCTGGCATTATAGTCTTTTACCTGAACATTTATATTTCTCGTACCCGCCTTGTTAGTTACCGTTGCTGGTGTGTAATCAAATCCGGCAATACTTACTGGAAATGCAAAACTGGCATCAGTTGCTACGCTTTCTTTTACAATTACACCTGTTCCGTTTGTAACAACGTGTTTTGATACATCAGTAGCAACAAAAATGGCATCGTTATCTAACACAAGGTTAAAGTTGTTTAAATAAATATGGCCCCTTTTAAAGTTTACCGTGTTGGTAATACGGGTGTTGCCTAATAGAGATACACCCAAAGGGTTATCAATTTCTATATTAGGTAGCGATGGGTTTATGCCACTTGTATAACCACCGTTTAAGGTTTGTTGCAAGGGATAACCCGCATGTAATGGATTATCGGCCCTAAAAATAATTACTCCCGTACCTGTTTGATTATTGCTAGGAAGTGAAATAAACTTTGCTGCAGGATCTACTACCATATTTTTTCCGTAGAAAATTGCCGTAGCTCCATCTTCAAGGTAAACAACCGCTTCCGGACCAAAAGTTACATCGCCATACCAGGTAACTGGCACACCAGCATTAACATTAAATGTCGTATTAATGTAAGTGGACGACTGTGCCCAGATTTTTGCCGAAAAGCAAATTAAGAATCCAATTAGTAATAGTTTTTTCATTATTATCTTAAGTAAATGCCTTTATCTTAAAGGCTAATTTTATTAATACGCATTTATACTACTCACAATTACCATAATCTTCAGCCCAATTACAGGGTAAAAAATAATCCCCATTTTATTGTGGTTATGGGTAAAAATTACACACCTTCCTCTCGTTGTCTTCCACAAGGTGAATAAAACATCAACTTCAAATCTATTATCCAACTGCCTTCATACAATCTCAAGGCAATTAAATCATAAGTTTAAAAAAATAGCTAACTGTAAAAATATCTCAGCAATTTTGTGTTACACCCATTAATTCAATTCTTGTGCCAGCTAAAACCGATAAAATGTTAACTACTTTATCTCACAAGGTGATGAGGAAATTAATAGAAATAGGAAGAGACCATCCTAGCCTAGCGCTAAAAATTCTAAAACAACAGCAAATAATAAACTTGTGCCAGCGAATAATAAAGGTTAGGTTTTTGATTTTGAAAAGATGGATAGATTTGTTCCATAACACGTATAGTTATGAACAGCATCAAAATTATTTCTGTAATTACTTTGATTATAATTTCTGCTACGGCTTGCAATCAATCAAATGGAAACAAAATTATTTTGAAAACAAAAACGGCCCAACCTCAAACCCTCCCCACTTTTTTAATTTATGGAGAATTAGCACCGGCTGGTTATGTTGAAGATAAAGATTCAATAACTACAAAGAAGTTTGGATTTGGCCTAAAACGTATTGCAGATTGCGAAGTGACAAGTGAACTAATAGATAGCGTAAAAAAAATCAACACTAAAAACAATGTGATCATGAAAGCTAAGTACGGAAATGATTGGAAAAAAAAGTTTGAGGAGCAATCAAAACTAAAAATCGCAATACCCGAAATATAAAAAAACCACTAATGGCTTACCTTTCACGATTGCTTCATTTGCGAGAAAAACCCTAATTAAAACTTAATTTTTTGATTGATGATACTGTCGGGCATTGGTTTTGTTTGTGTGCTTTAAACTGGGATTTACCGCCCGAATGCAACGCCCCCGAGTCTTGCCTTAAACGAAGAATTGTAAACCGAACAATGGAATATGAAAACATTGATATTATTTTTAACAATAGCCGTTCTGTTTCAAGGGTGTTTAGAACCATCTAAAACTAAAACCGAAAAAACAGAAACTGATAATATTGGATTTGCAATCGTAGATGATAACGGAGCATTTTCTCATTCAGACAACTCAGTTACGATGTCTGTTGCACCTAAAAACATCAAGGGTCATAAAGTGTTTAGCACGCTTGCTGAAGCGATAAAATCACCAAAAGAGGTTGTCATTTTAGACTTGTCTTCGCAATCGTTAACCCAGGTTCCGGAAGAAATCAAAATGTTCTCGAACCTAAAATCCCTCGATTTATCATTCAATGCCATTAAAAACATCCCCGATTGGTTGCCCGAGCTCGACAGTTTAATAGCGTTGGATCTGCAGTCAAACGACTTATCTTCTATTCCAATGTCGTTTTTAAAAATGGAAAATCTAACGCACCTCAACCTCGGCATGAACAAAATAGCAACACTTCCTACCAACATTGGAAATTTGCGCAATCTGGTGGTATTTACATGTACCAATAACAAATTAAAAGAACTTCCTACTTCAATCGGTCAACTGAAAAACTTATATCACCTGGAAATTTACAGCAATGAATTGAGTACATTACCAGAAACAATAGGAAATTGTGCAGGCTTGGTTCATTTAAATTTTTCCTACAATAAGATTTCCAAATTGCCTTCAACCATTGGAAACCTGCACAAGTTAACATGGCTCTATTTTGATGAGAACTCAATTTCTGCTTTACCAGATAGTTTAGCTGAATTAAGCAATTTAACCTATCTCGGCATGAGCGACAATAAAATAGAGACACTGCCCGCTAATTTTGGCAATCTGAAGAAGTTGCACGGCTTTGCAATGAACAACAATAAACTTAAAGATTTACCAGATTCGTTTTTTACGATGAAAGCATTAG